>Ga0209697_10001085_pt1 | contig 43523 bp, 29 predicted proteins | sample AliMusrvi5mmetaG_FD_184115 | JGI IMG/M metagenome (GOLD analysis project Ga0209697, IMG submission 184115) | Freshwater lake bacterial and archeal communities from Alinen Mustajarvi, Finland, to study Microbial Dark Matter (Phase II) - Alinen... | ecosystem: Environmental > Aquatic > Freshwater...
CGGGGTTTGCGGCGGCAACGATCTCGGGAGAAAGCTGCTTCATCCCTTTTTCATCATCTACGGCCATGGTTCCGCCAGCCCATTCGATCATCCTGGCAGCCGTGCTTTTCCGGGTCATCACAAGGTAGATGTTTGATGCCTGTCCGAAATGAATGATCAACACCTTTACCGGTTTTTTATATTGCTTTGCCTGTTCCAGCGCATTCTTCATTTCACAGTCAAGTTTCATGCACAGCGAATCGGCACGTTTTTCCCTGTGAAACCAGGCCCCCATTTCGCGGATCAGGGAATCGGTACCGGCGATGGTATTCTGATAACTCCTGAAAATTTTCATGGGGATTTTCAGGTCAGTCAGTTGCTTTACAACATGCTCCGGACCGATATTGTTGTCCTGGAGGATCAGCGTGGGCTTCATGGCCAGGATCGCTTCTGCGCTCAACGCACGGTGATAGCCCACCGTCGGAAGTTTCTTGATCTCGGGAGGGTAGGTGCTTGACACATCCACCGCAACGATATCCTCCTGGGCACCGAGCGCATAGATGATCTCGCTGTATTGTTTTGAAATGCAAACGATACGGCCTTTGTGGTCCTGTTTTTTATCCTCATTCCCGAAACGCGAACAAGCGGATGACCACATGAGGGCTACCGAAGAAATGATGCAGAAAAAAATCCTGATTTGGTTGGTTTTCATATGGAAAGGTTTATAAAAGGGGCTGTTCCCGATACCGAAGTCCGGAACAGCCCCATTTTTCCTGGTTTAGAGTTTTACACTTAACGAAATTCCGCCATAATAGGTGGCCTTATATGGCCCGGGCATGAAGGATGCCGGGTTGAAAGGCGGGAAGGCATTTACGAATGCCATCGTGTAGTATAGCTGGTTGGTGAGATTGTTCGCGCCGGCATATAGGTTTATGCCAAAGTGCTTCCCAAACATATGCTTGTAACCAAGCTTTGCATTCAGAAGCCAATAACTGGGGGCATAATGCGAATTCAGGAAGTTGAGGGGCTCCTTGTCAACATGCTGATAGGTCATGTTCAGGTATATCCCTAATTTCAGCGCTGCATCCAAACCGACGTTGAAAACATTGGGAGAAACCCCGACTGCTTTTTTTCCTGAATAATCAACCGTTGTTTTCGAATTGTTGTTATCGCTGCTGTAACCTTTGTACTCGCAATTCAGGTAAGTATAGTTCACATAGGGACGCAGCAGGGAAAGGAAGCTGTTATCATCGTTGATCACTGAATATTGAAGCGATAATTCCACACCCCTGTTTTCTTGCTTTCCAGCGTTTACGGTCATGTTATTTCCTGCAGGGGCATTCGGGATTGCCTGCGAGACCAGCTTGTTGGAAATCATCAGGTCAAAAATGGCGACCTGGTATGACAAACGGTTGTTAAAAAGATTCCCTTTTGTACCCAGTTCATATTGCATGGCCGATTCAGGTTTTAAATCGGTATTGACGGTACCAAGATATGGAATGACCATTTGTGAAGTGGTAGGGGGTGAATAGCCGCGGCTGATGTCAATATATGCAGTGATGTGGTCATTAAAGGTTTTTTGAACTGCAATGCGGGGTGTGATGACTGGTGAAAATCTCTTATACCCGGATTGACTTTTCCCGGCGGCCATGTTGAGGTAATCGGTAATGTTGTACTCAAGAAAATTGACACTGGCACCGGCTGTAACAAGGAAATTAAGGGGTAATTTAACATTCCATTGTGTAAATGCATTGTATTGCATGCCTGCTATTTCCAGATCACCCTTGATGGTTCCCAGGTGTGCATCAACTGAATTATAGGTTTTATTGTATGAAACGGTTTTCTGGAATTCCCCTCCAACAATCCCGTCAATACTGATCTTTTTCCATGACTGGGCATAATTGAACTGCGTACGGCCACCAAAATTCTGCACTGCATTGCTGGTTAAACTCTTATTCCCAGCAGCCTGGTGAAGATTGTATCCATTGAAGTAAGTACTGGTCGTATTACTGAAATATCTTCCGAACATGGATTTATGGGATACACCTCCCCGGAAATTTTCAATTTCAACATGTGCATTGTTGTTGGTGTATGCGGTATCAGCCCAATTCAGTTTCCGGGCAAACTGGGCACTGTCCATTTCCCCGGCCAATTGTTCGTATGAATGGCTGTAATCGAAATAAACAGAAGTGGAATGACGTTCGCTGTTTTTAAAATCGCCCGAAATAGTCGCAAAATCTTTTTGCGATTTACTGCTGACACGGTAACTATTATAATTCTGGTGACCATAATTGACCAGGATTGCAGAATTGTTTGTTGCTGTTTCAACCCGTGTATTGGTGCGCCAGAGCCCGTAACTGCCAGCCAGTCCCTCCTGTGTAATCCTTGTTGCATTTGATTCAGGCCTGATGGTCGTAAAATTTACGACACCCCCAATACCCGTACCGAACAAAGTCGACGATGGCCCCTTGACCACCTCAACGGTACCCAGGATAGAATTGTCGATGGCATCCAGGATGGTGAGTCCCTGGGCATCGGTAATGGGTATGCCGTTCATGTAAACCTTATACCCGGAACCATTGAAGTTTGAAGAGAAAACATCAGTACCATATCCCCGGATCACGATGCGCTGTCCGCCAAACATACTGCGCGTTTGCATCTGTACCGAAGGAATCTGGTTGATAGCGTCCTGCAGATACAAACCTGTTGTGCGGTTCAGATCAGTTTTAGTAAGAAGGCCGATTGATTTTGGTTGCTTGAAGATCGTATCCTTCAAATGAACTGTTGATTCGATCACAACCTCTTTAAGGTTTACAGTTTTGCTTTTCGTCGTATCTTTTTCCTGTTTCTGTGAAAAGCTCCACTGGAAATGGAAGATTAGCAATACAATGAGAAAATATTTTATCAGTTTCATAAGTTATCTGGTTTTGGAAATTTAACATAAATACAATAGAACAATCCCGCAATGGGATTGCAAAAAATGGAATACAAAAACAAAGATGTTGATTAAAACTGTTCGGGGGGTGGACTCAAGCCATGCGGCATGAAGGAGATCAGGGATGTTGTATGATAAGGAAAACAGATCTCAGTTGGGGTAAAATGACCAATCAGCAAAGAGGATCCGGTAAAGGCCAGCTTGATCACATGGTCCCAAAGAGCAAGGAAATACTTGTGAAACGATGATTTTTTCAATCCCGAAAACAAACCCTCTTCCTTTGCGTCATGCAGACAGATGAAGGTGGTTGTAAGCCCGCACGGGATTTCACGAACAACATCATATAGCATGCCCTTGTATTCAATCTCACGTTTGTCGTTGCGGTGAAAATCGCGGTCCAGTTCTGGGTTTGAAATTTTCAGGATGATGACATCTGCTGGTTCCTTTAAGGCTGTCTCACCTTTCATCTCATTCTTTATCAGGTATTTGTCCAGCTCAAATAATAGGTAATACCCGGCTGTATTGAACAGGAAGCAACTAAGGATGACATATGCAAGGACCTTTTTCAAGAAGCAGGTATTGTTTCAGGGTCGGCAAATATAAAGAAAATTGACTATTGCCGGCACTGTAACTTCAAATCCCCTATTTTTGCGAAATAAAACTCACCATGGATCTTTTAAGGATTTCCGCAGTTTCCTATTTAAATACCTTTCCCTTTGTTTACGGGCTCAATGAGTCGGGGATATTGAAAAACTTCAGCCTGTCGCTGGATGTCCCGTCGCAGTGCGCCGAAAAACTCAGGAAGGGAGAGGTGGATATTGCGCTGGTCCCTGTAGGTGCTTTGCACGAAATCGACCGGTTCCATTATATTACCGATTATTGTATTGGCGCCGTTAACGAGGTCAAAACCGTGTTGCTGCTTTCAAAAGTGCCCATGGAATGTATTTCGAAGATCCACCTTGATTTTGATTCCCGTACGTCGGTGGAACTGGTGAAGGTGCTCGCTAAACATGCCTGGAAAATCCTACCGGCATGGGAAAAGTTAAAGCCCGGCCAGGCTGATTCGCAGCAAGATATAGAATCGCTTGTGGCCATTGGGGATAAAACATTCGCCATCAGAGGGGGATATCCTTATGTTTATGACCTGGCATCGGAATGGATCCGTTTTACGGGGCTGCCATTTGTGTTTGCCGCCTGGGTTTCACGGTCGGTCATTGCCGAAGAAACACTGCGCCAGTTTAATGCTGCCATTTCATTTGGCATCAGCCATAAAAGGGAGTGCATCGAATATTTCAGGGAAAGGTTACCCGCATACGACGACTGCCTGGGTTACCTCGAACACAACATCTCCTTTGAATTCGATGAAAAGAAAAAAGAGGGACTGAAACTATTCCTGGAATACCTTTGACGATTTACGATTTCGATTTACGATTTACGATTTAAGTGCTTCGCCAGCTATGAATAAATCGTAAATCGTAAATCGTATATCGTAAATTATTTTTTAACCGGGTATCCTCCTCTTTTGGACATCTCCTCCAGCCTTTTCTGAAACCCTGATTTCTTGATGACTTTCTTTTTATTGGCTTCGATCTGCAGGTGGAGTTTCTTCTCGTCAATGGTGGCACGGATGATATATATCTGCGCAAAAGTAAGCAGGTTGGCCAGCAGGTAGTAATAGCTGAGCCCCGACGAATAATCGTTGAACCAGAAGAGGAACATCACCGGCATCATATACATCATCGTTTTCATCCCGGGCATCTGCGATTGCTGCGAGCCCATCATCTGGTCGTTGATGCGGGTGTAGATCACGCTGGAGATGGTCATCAGCAGGGCAAAAAGGCTTACATGGTCGCCGTAGAACGGGATGCTGACCCCGCCGGGGAAAGTCCAGATGGAATCATAGGACGAAAGATCGGTCGCCCAAAGGAACGCTTGCTGGCGGAGTTCAATGGAGGATGGGAAAAACCGGAACATGGCGATGAGGATGGGCATCTGCAGCAACAGCGGGATGCAGCCGGCCATCGGGTTCACCCCTGCCTTTTTGTAGAGTTCCATGGTGGCCGATTGCTTCTTCATCGCATCCTCCTTCTTCGGATACTTTTTGCCGAGTTCGTCGATTTCGGGTTTAAGCACCCTCATCTTTGCAGAGGATTTATAGGTTTTGTAGGCAATGGGAAAAAGGATTGTTTTTAACAGGATGGTGAGAATCAGGATAATGATACCATAATTCCACCCGAATTGACCGAAGAATGTGAACACTGGGATTACCGCATAGATGTTGATCCACGCCATCAGGAAAAAACCCCATCCGAGGGGGATCTGCTTTTCGAGGTCCTGTTTGTATTTTTTAAGGCCGAAGTATTTGTTGGGACCGAAATACATCGACATTGTAATAGCCTTGTTGTCCCGCGGAGAAAACGGGATGCCTACTTCGGCGGTCATTGTTTTAAGATAGTGTCCATCACCGCTCAGGGTGGAGGTACCCAGACGGGGTTCGCTGAAAAAATCATCCGCAATCAGCGTGGTAGAAAAAAACTGCTGTTTGAAGGATAGCCACTTGATCTTCTCGTTCTTCAGGTTTTTTTCTTCATCCTTGGTTTGCGAAAGGTTGTCAACCTTGTCCTCGGCATATTTATAGAACAACCCCGAATTCATCCTTTCCATCTTCAGGCTTTTCTCCTGGCGCTTCAGGTTGTCTCTCCAGTTCAACACCAGGTATTTGGTCGATGGATCCATCACATCGGCCATGTTCACGAACCTCACCGTATAGTGAAGCATGTATTCATTGCCTTTGATGGTGTATATATACTCTATGAACTTGCCAGGATCGACCGTTGAATCGCTGTTTGCGACAAACATGCGCATGCCGAAACGGATAGAGTCGTTGCCGGTGACCTTAACCGGAGCTGCGGAAATTGACCTTCCGTCGGGCATGAAGGGCTGAAAATAGAGCCTGTTGGTGCTGATGATCCGGTTGTTGGAGAAAAAGGAGAGTCCGAACTGGAGCGAATCCTTGTCGAGAAGTACCAGCGGCCGTTTGTCCCAGGTCAGGTAATCCTTGAGTTCGACCAGCGAAATCTTCCCGCCCAATGCAGAAATTTTAATTTTAAAAATATCATTTTCAATGCTGTAGGTCGTGTCTTTCCCGACGGCGGCAACTGAAAAAGCGCCCAGTTCATCTCTGAGCGACATGCGTTTCAGGGCGGCTGAATCAAGTTTTACACCTGAAACGGATATCGCCTCTTTTTGCCTTGCAACATCGACTGCATGCTGACGGGCTGCAGCGGTGATCTCGGAATCATGCCTGATCTGGTTGGCCATGTTGACCGAATCAGCTTTGTGCTTCATCTTCATGAGTTGCTGCTCCGAAGGCTGGTTCAGGTAGCTGTAGGCAATGAAAATTCCAAAAATAAGGATAAGTCCAATGATGGTATTTTTATTCATAGCGGGTAGTGGAAAAATGGCTGCAAAGGTATGAAAATCTCATTATCGGTCGGCGTACTCCTTTGCTGCTTTTACAAAGCTGACAAATAGCGGGTGTGGACGGGCGACCGTACTCTTGTATTCGGGGTGGAACTGCACGCCGATAAACCATGGATGATCCTCCAGTTCGATGATTTCGACGAGATTGTCCTTTTCGTTCAGGCCGACGGAACGGAATCCCGCCCTGCTGTATACTTCCAGGTACTCATTGTTGAATTCAAAGCGGTGGCGGTGCCTTTCGGTAATATTATCTTCGTGGTACACCTCGTAAATTTTCGAACCGTGTGTGAGTTTGCACGGGTATGATCCCAGCCGCATGGTACCGCCGAGCCCTGCAATCTTTTTTTGTTCCTCCATCATGTCGATCACCGGGTATGGCGTGGCCTTGTTGAACTCTGTTGAATGGGCCCCGGTGAGCCCCAGCACATTCCGGCCGTATTCGATCACGGCACACTGCATGCCAAGGCAGATGCCCAGGAAAGGTATTTTATGTTCCCTGGCATAGCGGATCGCTGAGATCTTGCCTTCGATGCCGCGTTCACCGAAACCGGGTGCCACCAGGATGCCGTCGAGGCCGCCCAGTTTTTCGGCAACATTCGAATCGTCGAGGAATTCGGAATGGAAAGTCTGCACCTTTACGCGCACCCCGTTGGAAACCCCTGCGTGAATGAACGATTCATTGATGGATTTGTAGGCATCTTTCAGCTCCACATATTTTCCAACCAGGCCGATCGTGATTTCGCTCGAGGGATGTTTCATGGTATAGAGGAATTGCTCCCAGTCCACGAGATCGGGTTCCTGGTCGCAGGGCATCTTGGTTTTCTTGAGGATCTCGAGGTCGAGGTTTTCCTCGCGCATAAGGATGGGCACATCATAAATCGATTCGGCATCGATGGATTCAATGACGGATGTCGGACTGACGTTGCAGAACAGCGCGATCTTGTTGCGTATGCTTTCGGATAAATGGCGCTCGGTTCGGCATACAATAATGTCAGGCTGAACCCCTGATTCCAGGAGGGTTTTCACCGAATGCTGGGTGGGTTTGGTCTTTAATTCGCCGGCGGCTGCAAGATAGGGAACCAGGGTGAGATGCACCACCACGCAGTTCCGGCCCAGTTCCCATCGCAACTGGCGAACAGCTTCAATAAAGGGCAGCGATTCGATGTCACCCACTGTTCCGCCGATCTCGGTAATGATGAAGTCATAATCGCTCCTGTTTGCAAGGAGTTTGATGCGGTATTTGATTTCATCGGTGATGTGCGGGATAACCTGCACCGTTTCACCGAGGTATTCGCCTTTGCGTTCTTTGGTGATCACCGACTGGTAAATGACACCGGTCGTCACATTGTTCGCCTGGGAGGTTGGCACATTCGAAAACCGTTCATAGTGGCCGAGGTCGAGATCAGTTTCAGCACCGTCTTCAGTCACGAAGCATTCACCATGTTCATATGGATTGAGCGTCCCAGGATCGATGTTGATATAGGGATCAAGTTTCTGGATGGTCACTGAAAATCCACGGGCAACAAGTAACTTGGCAATGGAAGATGAGATGATCCCCTTCCCTAATGAAGAGGTAACGCCACCGGTGACGAAAATATATTTTGTTTTTGACATGTGATTAGGAATTGCAGGAAAGAGCCCGTACAAAATTACGCTAATTATTTCAGATACGGCATTTTTCCGCTCAGGCGCACAGTATTTTTTCTGTAAAAGCACCGGGAAAACGTGTCTGAAGTCCCCCGCTTGTCCGATTTCAGGCATTCAGCCCCTGCCAATATCTTCAGCCCTCGGGTAATTAAAACATCTCGTTTCATCCCATGTTAAATTACCGGTGGTTTTTTTTTATGGTTAAAAACCGTAATTTTGCAAACGAATCCGGAAGGTGGCGGCCGAAGGTTTTTTTTGCAGCCACTGACAGACGGGTTTCATCTAACATATTGGCGTTTTCGAAGGTTTTAATATGATCAGGATCAAGTTTATTCAATATAAAAACAGATAATTATGGGAACAATCAAAGTTGGAATTAACGGATTCGGGCGTATCGGACGCCTCACATACCGTGCACTTTTAGCTAAAAGCAATGTCGAGGTTGTTGCGATCAACGACCTTACCGATGCCAAAACACTGGCTCATCTTCTGAAATATGATTCCGTACATGGAAAATTCCCCGGTGAAGTTATGGTCGACGGCGACAGTATGATCGTCAACGGAAACCGTTTCAAGGTTATGGCCGAGAGAGACCCGGCAAATCTTCCCTGGGCTGCCCTTGGTGTTGACATCGTTGTTGAATGCACCGGGATATTCCGTACACGCGAGAAGATGAACAAACATCTTGCCGCAGGTGCAAAGAAAGTTTTATTGTCCGTTCCTTCCGACAACAAGGAAGATGTGGATGCCACCATCGTTCTCGGTGTGAATGACAATACCCTGACTTCGGACATGAAGCTGATCTCCAACGCCTCATGCACCACCAACTGTCTCGCACCGATCGCAAAGGTGCTCAACGACAGTTTTGGCATCAGGAAAGGTTTGATGAACACAATTCACAGTTACACCAACGACCAGATCATCCTGGACGCCCCGCATAAGGACCTTCGCCGCGCACGTGCTGCAGCTGTTTCAATCATTCCTACCAAAACAGGTGCCGCCAAGGCCATCGGTCTTGTCATCCCTGCGCTTGAAGGAAAAATGGACGGTTTTGCCGTCCGTGTCCCTACTCCCGACGGCTCCATCGTCGACCTTACCTGCGAACTGGAACGTTCAGTAACCAGGGATGAGATCCACGCTGCCATGAAAGCCGCCGCAGACGGACCCATGAAGGGCGTCCTGCAATACCTTGATGAACCGCTGGTTAGCTGCGACATCATCGGGAATCCCCATTCTTCCATTTACGATTCAGAACTCACCAAAGTCCTGGGCGGCAACCTGGTGAAGGTGATCTCCTGGTATGATAACGAATCGGGTTATTCACAGCGCCTGGCCGACCTCGTGGTGAGGATGGGATAACCGTTGCTTCAGATAATTTGATATTAGAGAAAGAAACCGCCGGGAAGCCTGGCGGTTTTTTTTTTACCACAATAGAAACATCAGTATATTTGGACCTAATCGGCGCAAACAGCATTAAACGACATAAAATCCACTATGGAATCCATCAGGGAAATTTTCAAGATTGGGTTTGGCCCCTCGAGCAGCCATACCATGGGGCCCCGCAAAGCGGCCGGGATATTCAAAAACCGGAACCCCGGCATCAAACAGGTGAGGGTCACCATGTACGGGAGCCTTGCAGCCACCGGCAGGGGACACATGACCGACAAGGCCATTTCCGAAGCACTGTACCCCGTTATGGTTGAATTTGTGTGGGAGCCTGATGTCTTCCTGCCGGCCCACCCAAACGGGATGAGGTTCGAAGCACTTGACAAGGCAGGCAATGCCAGGGCCGAATGGACTACCTACAGCATCGGGGGCGGCGACATCAGCGATTCGGGCCAGCGGGAACCGGAAGAAACAACCTACCAGTTGGATACCATGACAGACATCCTGGACTGGTGCCGTGAAAATGGCCGGTCGCTATGGGAATATGTCGAAATGCATGAAAGACCCGGTTTGTGGGAGTACCTCGCCGAAGTATGGAAAGCTATGCAGGAGGCGGTTGAACGCGGCATCGAGGCCGAAGGGGTCCTGCCGGGAAGACTGAACCTGCCCAGGAAGGCCTCCTCCTATTATACAAAAGCCCGGAGTTTCAAAGGAACCCTTGCGCGCCGGGCCTTTACCTTTGCCTTTGCGCTTGCAGTTTCGGAAGAGAACGCGGCAGGCGGCAGGATCGTGACTGCACCCACCTGCGGCTCCTGCGGCGTAATGCCGGCGGTGCTGTACCTGCTGAAGACACAGTATGATTTCAACGAAAAAAAGATCCTGCGGGGACTTGCGACCGCCGGACTGGTCGGTAACCTCATCAAAAACAACGCCTCCATTTCAGGGGCTGAAGTGGGCTGCCAGGGCGAAGTAGGAAGTGCCAGTTCCATGGCTGCGGCCGCCGCGGAGCAGATGTTCGGGGGGACTCCCCAGCAGGTTGAATATGCCGCATCCATCGCCATGGAACATTTCCTTGGTTTGACCTGCGACCCGCTGCTCGGCATGGTGCAGATCCCCTGTATCGAACGGAATGCCTTTGGCGCGGCACGGGCACTCGACGCCAACATGTATGCACTCCTGTCGGACGGACAGCATGTGGTCAGCTTCGACAGGGTCATCCAGGCCATGAAGCAAACAGGCCACGACCTGCCCCGGATCTATAAGGAAACAGCCGAAGGCGGACTGGCTGCACTGGGGATCAGGGAATGAGACGACAGCCCGTGATTTGTCATAAAATCAGGTGAAACGGTTTCCTCCTCGTGAAATCCGAAATAAAGACGTATCTTTGCCGTATAAATCAGTGTTTGAGGTTAGTTAAACCATTTTTCATTTCCCACCCGCACAATCAGCAGCCATCGTGCCATCGCACACCTATCGGTCAGGTTTTACCTGGTTTGAGCACATCCCGGAAATCCCGAAAGCACACAATAATAAAGATACATGACAACATTTGAAGAATTGGGCATCAGCAAAGAGATTGTGCTGGGCCTTGTGGACCTTGGGTTTGAAGTGCCAATGCCTGTCCAGGAAAAGGTCATCCCCCTGCTCCTCGGACAGAAAACCGACATCGTTGCCCTCGCGCAGACCGGAACAGGCAAAACCGCTGCCTATGGCCTCCCGCTGATCCAGCAAACCGACACGGACAACCACCTCCCGCAGGCGCTGATCCTTTGTCCCACCAGGGAATTGTGCGTTCAGATAGCAGGCGACCTGAATGATTTCGCTAAATATGTGGATAACCTGAAAGTCCTGCCGGTATATGGCGGCAGCAGCATGGAGGTGCAGATTAAATCGCTGAAAAAGGGTGTACAGATCGTAGTGGCAACTCCCGGGCGCCTGCTCGACCTGATGCGCCGCAGGGCGATCAAGCTGGGCAGCGTTCACACTGTTGTCCTCGATGAGGCCGATGAAATGCTCAACATGGGCTTTCTCGACAGCATCAACGACATTCTCGCCGAAGTTCCCGAAGACCGGAGCACCCTGCTTTTCTCGGCCACGATGCCCAACGAAGTGGCCGTGATTGCCAAAAAATACATGAAAAAACCCATCGAGATCACCATCGGGAACAAGAACTCGGGGGCTGAGAACATCAAGCACCTTTATTACACGGTACATGCCAAGGATAAATACACCGCGCTGAAGCGCATTGTCGATTTTTATCCCTCCATTTACGGGATCGTCTTCTGCCGCACCCGCATCGATACCCAGGAGATCGCCGACAAACTGATCGCCGATGGTTACAACGCCGAGGCATTGCATGGCGATCTTTCACAATCACAGCGCGACAGTGTCATGCAGAAATTCAGGATCCGTCACGTGCAACTGCTGGTGGCCACCGATGTCGCCGCACGCGGCCTTGATGTGAACGACCTCACCCATATCATCAACTACGCCCTGCCCGACGACATATCTGCTTACACCCACCGCAGCGGCAGGACGGGCCGTGCCGGGAAGACAGGGACCTCCATCGCCATCATCAACCTGAAGGAAAAACACCTGATCAGGCAGATCGAAAAGCTCATCAACAAACCCTTTATAGCCGCAAAAGTTCCCGGAGGCCGTGAAATCTGCGAAAAGCAGCTTTTCAACCTGATCAACAAAATGGAAAACGTGGAGATTGAACATTCCGAGATCGACCCCTTCCTCCCCTCCATTTATCGCAAACTGGAATGGCTGGAGAAGGAAGATGTCATCAAACGGTTCGTGGCCCTCGAATTCAACCGGTTCCTCGAGTATTACCGGAATGCCAAGGATATCAACGTTCACGAGGAAAAAGGTCATGAATCGCGCGAAAAAAGCGGTCGTGATTCGTTCCGTGATAAAGGCGGACGGGGCGATGCACGGAAAGAGGTGACGGGCTTTACCCGTCTGTCAATCAATGCAGGCAAGGCCGACGGACTTTATCCCAACACCCTCATCGAACTGATCAATGCCAGCAGCCCGGGAAAACGCATCCGTATAGGCGATATTACCCTGAGCAAACATGATGGATTTTTCGAAGTGGATAATGAATATGCCAAGTTTCTTTCCGAAGCGCTCAACGACGCGGAATTCAGGGGTTCGAACCTGGCCGTGGAATTAGCCGCAGGCCAGGCACCGGCCAGCTTCAATGAGCGCCGTTCTTTCAAGGACAAGGGAAAACCGGGTGGTGACCGTGATTTCAGGAAAGGAAGTGACTATAAAGGCAAAAAATCACCGGGCGACGACCAGGGATTTGCAGGCCGGGCCGACCGGTTCAACCCGAAAAAGAAGAAAAAAAAGTAAGGTTTTAGACATGAATTGGTGAATTTCCTAAGTTTGCAACTCAAAAAACTACCCATGCTCAAACAATTCATCGCCCGGCAAATGGTTCGCCGCACCAAGGCCAGGCAATTCCCCGTGGAATACCTTGAACAGAAACATGTTGATCTCAGACAACCCTACCCAAACGACAGTTCCTATTTTTACGGTGGCGACAAACTGGGAAATGCATTTATCACGCGGATGGCCTTCCGCGGACCTGACCGCCTGCACGAATACTGGTTCGATTTTTTCCTGGCAGGCGAGGGATATTTCGGACTGACCAGCGATCCGGGACCGGAAGGGACAGGATTCCAGCAGGGAAAGCTCAAATGGGAACCCATCGAAATCGGAAAGGTCTGGAGGGTGACCTATTCCGGAACGGTTCACGACCGGGACGGAAAGCCGCATGCCTGCGTCACCAACATGGTTTTTACAGGCGATCACCCGGTGTATGATTTTGCAAAAAGTTCCGATCACAATGCGATCGCAAAGGCCATTGCATCCGAAAAATGGACCAGGGAATTCTTTTTCCGGATGAAGGATACCCACCAGGTTCATTATGAACAGACCGGAAACTTTAAAGGGACCATCATCCTTGACAATAAAACTTTCAACCTTAATATGATGGGTTCGCGCGACCACTCCTTCGGTTCGCGGAACTGGCTCACCTGGGACCGGCACTACTGGATTACCGGCGTTTCGGATGAAGGATTGCACTGGACCGTCACCACGATCAAATGGCAGTTCCTGGGCCGGCTTACGGCAGGTTTTATCACCGCAGCCGATGGCACCACCGATGCCATTGTTGAATGCACCGACCTTGAAACCATCTCGAGGGAGAAACTGCTGCCCGATCACGGTATTGTTGAGATCAGGACACGCAGCGGCAAAGTTCACACCATGGAATTCTGGCGTCATGGCGAATTTCCATACCTCCATGACGGCAAATACATGATGCGCGAAGGGATCGGCACCTACAAGTTTGACGGGTCCGACGGTGTTGGCATGGTGGAGTTCGGATTCCATGCCGACAAATACACCGTTTAACTCTTCCAGGGTTAAATCATGATAAGATCCCTCAGCGAATTAAACAGCAAATCGGCCGGAGGCAAGGCACTTGGGCTTCAAACCCTCCGGAACCTTGGTCTGCGTGTACCCGATGCTTTTGTCCTGGTCCACCCTGATCCCCGTAAAATTGATGATGACCTGCTCAGGTCGCACCTTTCGATGCTTGGAGAGGGACCGAAAGCTGTACGTTCCTCGGCCGGCAGTGAAGACGGGCAATTTGCCTCTTTTGCAGGCCAGTTTGAAACCTACCTCGATCTGCACTCCTTCGAAGAGATCAGGGATGCGATTGAAAAATGTATCACCGCTGCGAATGCCGACCGCGTAAAAAGCTATTCAGGGAAATTATTGTCCGAAGCTGACCTCCGTATCTCCGTCATCCTCCAGAATATGGTCGATGCGAAAGTTGCCGGTGTCGTATTTTCGGCAAACCCGGTTAACAACCGGCGCGACAAGGTCGTGGTCAATGCGGTCGCAGGAAACGGTGAAAGCCTCGTCAGCGGCATGAAGGATGGACACCATTATGAAATTTTCAGGAGTGGCTCCAACATCCCCGCTGAACTTGAGGGCGGCCACCTGCTCAGCGAAGCACTGCTGAAGGAAATCGTTGATGGTGCGCTGAAAGCAGAACGCTATATGAACAAACCCGTTGACCTTGAATGGGCCGTCGACGGACTTGGCATCCTGCACTGGCTGCAGGTGAGACCGGTGACCACGCTCAGCCCGGTTCATTACAATGAACTTGATACCGTTAAAGGAACAAGTACCGACACCTGGACATTGGGTAACATCGGCGAGATGATGCCGGGTGTTGCCACGCCCCTCACCTACTCCGTAACTGCCGAGGCCATTGACTATGGGATGACCCTGCTGGCTGAGCGTGCAGGTGCATACCGGCTGAAGGACCGCACCTCCCCGCGCTATATCCAGATGTTTTACAACCGGTTGTTCATCAACATGACCAACATGATGGACTATCCCAAACATGTCTGGCTCAACAAGGCCGAGGATGTACAGTTTGCTTTGAGCGGAAAGGTTTTTCCCGGGATCGGCGCGGTACCCGAAGGGACGATCTTCAGGCGGGTGTTCAATTTCAGCCGGCAGGTGATCAACACCGCCAGGGCCGGAAAACACCTGAAAGCCCTCAGGGAGCTGGCAACAGGATTTCACATTGAACCGGGAGGGTCAATGCAGGAATTCCACACAAACCTTGGGGGTGCCAGGCTGACGCTTGGAACCGGGTTCGGACATCATCTCAGCGCTTCCGCCCAGTCGGGAACACTTTATTCGGCAGTGATACGTTTCATGACCGGCGAAAACCGCTGGCCTGTTGCCGCCGATCATCACATCGCCACGATGCTCCTGCTTGACATCCCTGAAATTGAAAGTGCCGATGCCGTAAAATCACTCGAAAACTTTGCCTCTCTGGTCAGAAGCGATCAGCAGTTCGCCGGCAGGTTCACTGGCGCAACCCCTGCCGAAGCGCTCCGGGTGCTCCGTGAAGATGCCCCTCCTGACATTTCGGAACAATTTGTTGCATTCATCAACCGTCACGGGCACCGATGCGTCCGTGAATCGGAACTCCGGGAAAAAACATGGGAAGAAAACCCGCAGCTTCTGATCCAGACGATACAGACGCGCGTGAAGCTGGGAGAGATCAGGCATCCTGTGCATGAAACGTCGAAAGCAGGCTTTGACGCACTGAAACAGCTGCCGCTTGTCAAACGCAGCATCATCCGAAGCCTGATCCCCACGGCGCGGAAAGCGGTTTCAAACCGCGAGATCACCAAGGCCCTCTCCATCAGGATGGTCAATACCGTGAGAAAAGGCTACCGCTTGCTCGCAAAACAGATGACCGAAGCAGGACTGCTGAATGATTCCGACCTGATCTACTTTCTCACGCACGACGAGATCGGCCGGCTGCTTACCGACCAGGACCCTGGTTGGATTGCGATTGCTGAAAAACGAAGGAACTTATTGCCCGAGCTTGACAAGCTGATCTTTAACGAAGTGTGTTTCGGCATCCCCGAGCCTTTGGTGCAGGAGATTGATACCGAAATCAAAGACGGGCAGCTGAAGGGCACGCCGGTAAGCAGCGGGTTAATTACGGGGCGCGCCCGCATCATTCACACACTCGACGATGCGGAACTATTGCAGGACGGTGAAATCATGGTCGCCTCCTTTACCGACATCGGGTGGACTCCCTATTTCAGCATCATTGCAGGACTCATCACCGAAATCGGCAGTCCCCTTTCCCACGGAGCCGTTGTGGCCCGCGAATACGGAATCCCGGCAGTTGTCGGCGCGAAGGGAGCGAAAAAGTTCATCCTGAACGGCGATATGATCCTGCTCGACGGAAACCGCGGAATCATAGAAAAAATTTAATCCCACTGTTACCCCGGTTCACCTTCAAGGTATTTTTCACGAAGTTTGCGGGTATCGGCCTTCAGCACCTCCGTGACAAATTTTTCAAGGCTCCCCGAAATTTCTAAAATCTCATCCAGGGCCGCCTCCAGGTATTCCCTGCGTACCTCCATCATCGGGCGCAGGATCTCCCCGTTTAAGCCCGATTCACTGATCTTGCTGATAAATTTTTCGATGGCGGCGCGCATGCAAAGGTTCGTCACCAGGTAATCTTCCCAGATGACCGGCATGGCTACCCCAAGAGCAGTGAGCAGGAAAACTGTTGCCAGCCCGGTACGGTCCTTCCCTGCTGCACAATGATAGACGAGGGGCAGATTGTCCGTTTTTTCAAGGATATGCAGAAAATCCCTGAATTCAGCCGCGTGCGTCCTGACCATTCGCCGGTAATCGCCCACCAGTACTGTTTCAAGCCCTGCAGCGTCATTCTCTTCAAGGAACTTCTCAGCCTGTTCGCGTGCCCTGTCATGTATCCTGAGATGAATAATCTCCTTCACCGTGGAGATTGTTTTATTAGGTCTTCTGTCGCTTTCGCGCTGTGCACGGAAATCGATGACCAGCAAAAGCTTCATATCTTCAAGAATGCTGATGTCATCGGCCGAAATGCTGAAAAGGTCACCGCTTCTGAAAAGCAGTCCGTGTTTGACGTGCCGGCCGTCAATCGCAACGATGCCGCCCAGGTCGCGGAAGTTATGCTGGGTTGAAAGAATGGGATGCAAGGGACTCATTTTAATTGAGGTGTAAAAATACCTCTTTTATTGCTTAAGTTTGTAAACGAATTATCAACCACGCAAAATAATGAAAAAATACTGCATTTGCCTGGCTCTCCTCTTGCTGTTCACCGGCTTGAAACCCGATGGAAAGGTGCGGAAGCCGGTCGATCCGGTTGGTTTTGCAACCCGGGCATGGCAGATGGATTCGGTGATGAACCGCATTGAACGGTTGCAGGGCCGTAGAATCGCCGATTCGCGGAGGCGCACCGGGGTTGGGAAAACCACGGCATGGAAGGTGGCCATCTGTCCGCATGATGATTATACCTACGCTGGTTGGCTTTACCCTGTTGTTCTGCAGAATGTCAAAGCAACAACGGTCATCCTGGTCGGGGTGGCCCATAAGGCGAAAAAATTCGGGCTGGAGGATAAAATGGTATTCGAAAGCTACGATCACTGGCAGGAGCCTTATGGCCCGGTGAAGGTCTCCATCCTTCGTGAAAAGATATTGAACCAGTTACCAAGGTCGGCTTATGTCGTTCATGATTCCATGCAACAGGCCGAACATTCGGTTGAAGCGCTCATTCCATTCCTGCAGTATTACAACCGCAACGTTGAAATCGTCCCGGTGCTGATCCCATACATGTCCTTCGACAGGATGAATGCTCTGGCGGGAACCCTGTCGCTGGCCCTGATGCAGGTGATGAAAGATCTCGATCTGACCTGGGGAAGGGATGTGGCCATCGTGATATCGACCGATGCCGTTCATTACGGCGATGAGGAATGGGGCGGACAGAACTATGCGCCCTACGGGTGCGACAGCGCGGGATACAAGTCCGCACTGGCCCATGAATATGAAATTATCTCAGGCTGCCTCCTGGGAGGGCCAACGGTGAACAAAATGAGGCAATTCACCGTATATACCTTACAGGACACCAATTTCAGAACCTATAAATGGACCTGGTGCGGACGGTATTCCGTTCCTTTTGGTCTGCTGACCGCCTGCAAACTTGAACAATACCTGCGTTCGAACCCGCTGAAGGGCGAATTGCTTGGTTACGGCACCTCCATCATGGACGCTTCCCTCCCTGTGGATGACCTGAAAATGGGAAGAACTGCCCCGGCCAGCCTTCATCACTGGGTCGGGTATCCATCTATCGGTTATAAATAATTCTATCCATGGCAACCACAGAAACAATTTATATCGGGTCGCTTCGCACCGAAGCAACTCACCTAATTTCAGGAAATAAACTGATCACCGACGCACCTCCCGACAACCAGGGTAAAGGAGAGTATTTCTCCCCTACCGACCTTGTAGCCACCGCGCTGGGAAGCTGCATCGTAACCATCATGGGGATCGCAGCAAGAACGCATGGATTTTCCATTGACGGCACAAAACTGGTCATCACAAAGATCATGACCCGTGAAGCACCGCGCAGGATCGCCGAGATCATCGTTGACATCACTTTTCCTGAAATGCAATACACTGATCAGCAAAAAAAGATTCTCGAGCTTTGCGTGAAAACATGTCCCGTAGCGCTGAGCCTGCATCCCGACATCATTCAGAATGTCACACTGTTTTTCACAGAGGGATAACCGGGAATTGTCAGTTGCAATATACTAAGCCGCAATTTATTCCGTTTTGTAGAAAACACGGCGGGAATGATAATGCGTGCGTGTTAATATGATCTTTAAATCGGTTATATGGCGTGAGCGTTTACTCCTAAGCACATTTCTAACTTAATTCAAACGCCATGAAAACACCAAAAATCATCATCACCCTCGCCCTTCTGGCGGGTTTCATCTTCCTCTACACAGGTTGCAAGAAAACATCCACCACCACTCCCCCCTCGGGAACCTCGGTGACTACCGACAATGCCAGCGCTGAATCAGCTTTTGACAATGCAAAACAGTGGGCCGACCAGGCCATGGCCAATGCCGGTAAAAAATCAACGATGAACGACACGGTATACATGGGCACCTGTGTTTTGGCAACCCTCGACATCAGCACCATTCCCTATAAACTTACCATTAATTTCGGCCCAACGAACTGCAAATGCGACGACGGGAAATATCGCCGGGGCAAGATTATCGTACAGTTCAACGGCAGTTACTGGGCCACGGGTACCGTTATCACCTATTCATTCAGTGATTATTTCATCAACGATAACCAACTGACCGGTACCAAAACCATCACAAATAAAGGGCGCAATGCCGCCAACCACCTCTGGTGGGAGGTCAGCGTGAACGGATCCCTTATCAAGGCGAATAACGGCGGGACCATCACCCTGCACTCGGTCAGGCAGCTCGAATGGTCCGAAGGAGAATCCACTCCGTTTGTATGGTGGGACGATGTGTACCTGATCACCGGTTCGGCAAGCGGTGTAAGTGCCAATTCAAAAACATATAACGACACCATTACCAAAGCCATCAGGAAAAAGCTGAACTGCGAATGGTTTGAAAGCGGGACCATCAATTACAACATCCAGGATCTTCCGCAGATCGTAGTCGATTATGGCGACGGAACCTGCGACAACATAGCCACTGCCACCATCAACGGGGTAACCTACACCATTCACCTGGACTGATCATTGTTAAAAAAAATCCCGCACCTGGATTCAACCCGGTGCGGGATTTTTATTTTCCATTGAGATGAATTAGCCGGGCCGCTGATCAGCCCCACTTCTGCACGGCGGCACCAATTCCCGGTCCTGCCTTTGCAAGGTCTTCAGGCTTCATGAGAGGATTCAATTCAACATCGGCATTCAGCCACAGGAACAAAGGTTCGCAGAGAAGAGGAATCTCCGACGGGTCGTTGATATCCAGGATTGCAAAGAAGCCCCGCTGGCCCCTGATTGTTGAAAAATACACTGCATCAGCCTTGAGCCCTGTGATGATCTCATTGATCTTATGCCCAAACTGTGGATCTTTGATTGCTGCGTTGCCCTTTTCAACGGACATACGCACGGAAAGGAGATATTTCATGATATTTCGTTTTTTTATGTCGTGTATAAATGTGATTAAAGAATCAATCCGCAAATATAATCAGTAATTGGTCTAAATTAATATTATTCAATGATATTTTTATTTACAGGGATTTTTCGTCATAATCCAGCAAGGTTTGTCAAGTCCAATGACTGGTATTAAAATTTATTAAAAGAATCATTCTAAATAATTACCTTTGCACCCATTAGAAGATGCGAAAAATTTCATCCCATATCTCCTTGCTGCTCCTGGTCGTTTTCGGGTTCATCATTACTCCGAAGGAAATGATCCATGAATGTTATGGCCATGATGACACGCATTGCAGCCCCGGCCGGGCAATGACCCTGGAGGTTCACCATCACCATTGCGATATCCTGCAGATTGCATCGCTCGTTTATACCTCCCCGTTTAAAATTGCGCTGCATGCAATAAGGTTTGCCAAGACCCCGGTTTTTTCCGTAGCTTTTTTAATAACCCCGGTTCCATTCCTTCTCTTTTTCAACCTGAGGGCACCACCCCTTTCATTTTTTCATTGACATTTACTATGCCGGTCGCGGGGTGACCACTTTTGTCCTTCGTATTCCATCCTTCCGAGTGCATGCAACCTAAAGAATCCCGGCAAAACAAGTGGTTCGCCGACCCGTAACGGAAACATCGTTTGCTGCCATTTTATCAAGTCACATCATTTGTCATTTTTTATCCCAACCAAGGAGCCGTTTATGCCACGTATATCATTGTACACCCTGCTATTCCTTTTCCTTGCGCCTGCCATGACGTACGCACAGGCCACCCTGAGCGGAAAAGTCATTGAAAAATCAACCGGTGAAACGCTTGCGGGTGCCACCATATTCATTCCCGACCTTAAGACCGGAGCCGCCACTAACAAGGATGGAGTCTATACCATCACCAACCTTCCTAAAAGCACCTTTGTGATCCAGATAAGCTACGTCGGGTACCAGGCCATCACGCGCACCATTGATCTGAGGAAGACGACAAAATGTGATTTTGAAATGAGTGAATCGGCGATCGAGGCGCAGGAAGTTGTGGTTACCGGCAATGCATTATCGAGCGACAACAGCCAGAGCAGCATTTCCATTACCCCGATCGGCAAGAACCAGTTGCTTACCATCCCCTCCACCAACCTGATCAATTCAATCGCTACCGTGCCGGGGTTGTCTGAAATCACCACCGGGGGCGCCGTTTCCAAACCCGTAATCAGGGGTCTGAGTTATAACCATGTGATCACCCTGAATGAAGGGGTAAGGCAGGAAGGCAGCCAGTGGGGCGATGAACACGGCATTGAGATCGACCAGTTTTCAGCCGATCGCATCGAAGTGCTGAAAGGACCTGCCAGCCTGTTTTATGGCTCCGACGCCATGGGCGGCGTAATCAACATACTGGAACCCATCCCGGCACCGCTGAATACCGTCAAAGGGGAGTTTGTATCGCAGTTTTCAACCGGGAACAAGCTTTTCGGGAATTCGCTGATGGCCGAAGGCAACCAGAACGGGCTTATCTGGCGCGTCAGGGGAACATGGAAAACAGCAGCGTCCTATCAAACGCCCCCGGAATATGTTTACAACAGCGGTTACTGGGAGCGCGATATCAACGCAATGGCGGGGCTGAACAAGCGTTGGGGTTACAGCCATATTCATTTCAGCCTTTTCGACACCAAAATCGGGATGATCGAAGGACTGCGCGACTCGCTCACCCACCGCTTCATCAACCACCAGGGCGCCATGGTCACCCCCGATGAAGCAAGAAGCCGCGATATTGCCGTTCCCTTCCAACTCGTTTCACACCAAAAAGTATCGTCGGTCTCCAATTTCGTGACCGGAAAAAGCCAGGTAAGGATCAACCTTGGATACCAGGTCAACGACCGGCGCGAATTTTCGGAAACCCCCGCTGAGCCCGGGCTCTATTTCCATCTCGACACCTGGACAGGCGACGTGAAATACACCCTCAGCATGGAAAAATCCCTGGAGTTGGTAGCTGGAATCAGCGGAATGACCCAGACCAACCGGAACCGGGGCATCGAGTACCTGGTTCCCGACTACAACCTTGATGACATTGGAGGATTCGTTTATGCAAAAAAAAGCTGGGATCGGGTGACCCTGAACGCCGGCGCACGCTTCGATGTGAGGCAGGTAACTGGCAAGGCGTTGTACCTCGATTCGGCAGGACACAAATCAACCTCTGGCGACACGCTGTTCCCCGGTTTCAGCAGCACCTTCTCCGCAGTCACCGGTTCCGCGGGGATCACCTTCAAACTGAATAAAACCTTTAATCTGAAATTCAATGTCGGCAGGGGATTCCGCGCACCAAACATCGCCGAACTCGGTTCAAACGGCGTGCATGAGGGAACCTTCAGGTACGAGATCGGGAACCCGTTGCTGAAACCCGAAGTCAGTCTCCAGGCCGACGGGGAAATCTCCGCCAATACAAAATACCTGAATGCCGTATTCAACGGTTTTTACAACACCATCGACAATTTCATCTATTACAGGAACACCGGCAACGAAAAAAAGATTTACAACGGAATCTCCTACCCGGTTTACCGATACATCCAGGGGAATTCGGTTTTGAAAGGGTTTGAACTGGAACTTGACATCCACCCGGTGGATCCGCTTCATCTCGACAACAACATCGATTATGTGATGGGGACCAACATATCGACAGGAACGCCGCTGCCTTTTATCCCGGCCCTTCATTCTCAACATGATCTGAAATGGGTCATGAAGACCGGGAAGCACAGCGTCATTGAAAATCCATGGCTGGAAGCCGGGGTTGAAATTCATTATGCCCAGAAGCGCGTCGACATTTTCGAGACTGAAACACCCGGTTATGTATTGCTGAATGCCTCCGTCGGAACCATGCTAAAGGTACAACATCAGAACTGGACCCTGTTCATCAGCGGAAAAAATCTCACCAATGCAAAATACTTCGACCACCTGAGCCGGCTGAAGGAGGTTGGTATCTACAACATGGGGCGGAATATCACCGTTGGGGTGATGATACCGATCGGGGTGTATGAAAAGAGGTAGCGAGGTAGCGAGGTAGCGAAATAGCGAAATAGCGAAAATAGAGAAAGTGACAGCGTCGGGGGAGTGCGGTTACAGTTGCTGGTATTCGATCACGGGGTAGCCTTTCTGGCCCTTAAGATTGTAAAAACCGATAAACCTCAGTTTATAATACTTTCCGGTGATACCCTGAACGAGATAATTCCGGTTTTTCCGGATGGTGTAAGAACCGGTTGAGAAACTATAAAATTTCCAGTTATACCCGATCGCATCCAGCGCCCCTGAAAAATTTTGTGCCAGGGCAATCTCCTTGGTAATGCTGATAAAATCGTGGACCGAATCAAGGGCCACCTTCACATTCTGCCTGTTGGATAACACCCCGGTGACCAGGTATGGATAGGGAATTCCCTGGTCGGTGAACAACAGGGTCGTGTATTGCGTAAACAAAAGGTCAAAGGTATTCCGGGGCGGTTCAAGTTGCTTTACTGTACCGGTCTTCAGGCTGAAATAATTGCAGCTTACCAGCGGAACTTTGTTTACGCTGGCTGACACAATCGCCCCTCCCTTCAAAGGGGCATACCTGAAATAAAAGGTGTTGTTTTTAAGGCTGTCGAACTGCACCTGGTAAATGCCCAGGTTATTTCCAAGTTCATCCATTCCGCGGTTGATGGCATAGAGATGTTTGTTTGAAACGGTGTCATTGCCCTTTACCGAGAACCATTGCCCGATGGCGGTCGAATCGGGATCACCGTCCGATTTATCAAAGAGCCATTTCAGCCCGGTGGTATCATGCGCCTCGCCCAGCGTCAGGGTCCCCATATCACCAGCCTTCATGAAATCACTTGAATTCAGCAGGATGTGCCATCCCGCCTGGCTGCATTCAAACCCGAGGTCGAAGGATGTTTTCGTGTCGGTGGCGACCGACCGGGCTGAATCAAGACTGAAGTAAACCTGGTACAGGTAGGTCTGGGTCAAAGGGATGGTGTCGGTGGTCGCGTCGCTTTTCGGGTGGGGGGCGATCATCTTATCTTTTTTGAAACAGGAATGCAGGGCCAGGGCGACCAACAGCAACACCAGGAGTTTACCGGTCCTCATCATTTATATTTGTTGAATTGAAAAGATAATTTTGCGAAAACCGTACGCCCGAAGCCGATGCTCATGTTGCCGTCGCCGCTGCTGTGCGCGCCTCCCCCGCCCCCCGTGGCCGGAACGGAGGTAACATTGAACATGTTCTTGATACCGGCCGACAACCTGATCCGGCCGTCCCAGAAACCTTTGCTCGCGGTAAAATCCATCATGTTGTAGGGTTTGATCCAGCCCCAGGCGAGTGTTTTGGCATCAAGCGTCAGTTGCGGCGTGGCTCCTGTGTATTTGTAGTACAATGACAGGGTTACATCAGGTTTGATGAACCGGTAAGAGGTATTCATGGTCACTTCGGAGGCCCATTTAAACGTGTTGTAGGGTGTTGCGGCATCAGGACTGCCGGTGATTCCCGTTTCCCCCACTCCGAACTGAAGCTTAAAGGCCGGGTAAAGCTGGTAGGCACAGCCCAGCTGAACGCCGGTGCTCTTGTACCTGCTCACATTCTCGTAACTGTATTGCAGGTTGTTGCCCGTTTGTGCCAGAAGGATCACATTGTCGACAAGGTTGTAGAAAGCATCAAAATCAAAGGACCACGCCACCTTTTTCTGCTCTTCTGCATAATTGAGGTTGATGCTGAAATTGTTGGAGCTCTCCGCCTTCAGGTCGGGATTGCCGTAAATGTTGTGGTTCACATCCACGAAAAGCATGTAAAGTTCCTTGATGGCAGGTGCCCTGAAACCACGCGCATATGAAAACCGGAGGCTCAACGGGTCGAGGATGGACCATTTGGCACTCAACGCATAAATGAGTGGTGCCGTGTATTTCGTATTTTTTATGTATCGCAGGCCAGGCTGGATGGAGAGTACTTTCACCGGGTCGTACTGCATGCTGAGGAAAGCGGCATAATCGCCGATCTCCTGCCTGTTGCCGGCGATCTTGCGGCCGGTCCCGATCTCGTCATTGACATCAAAACCAAGCTGGTAATGCAGTTTGTAGCCCGGGTTGCTCTGTGCATAGGTTGCGCGCGCCACGTAATTGTAAACTTTTTCCGTATCGCTTGCCTCGGGGATCACCGTTTTTGCAAGGGTGGTATAATCGATGAAGATCGCTTCGCTGATCCGCTCATAATAGGAATAGGAGGCCAGGGCGTCGATCACATGAAATTTCGGCAGCTTGATAACAGCGTCAAACCTGCTGGTATACCGGTTGGTAATGTAATGATAGTCGGTTGCAGTTTCATAATAGGGATAGATGAGCTGGCCCTTGTCAAGCAGCATCTCGTTGAAATAATCACCGGCGACTTTTAATTTAATCTTATCAGTGTTAAACGAGTAATAACCGTCGGCAAAATACTGCCGGCGCGGTTTGTAACGGTTGTCGAGCACATCCGTTGAAAAAATATCGGTGTTCCCTGCGGTGAAATTTCTCCCGCCGTCGATCGAAAAGCCGTGTTTTTTATAGTTGGAAGACAGGCTGCCGTCGAAATTGTAAACGCCCGATGATTCAACATAGGCATTCGCGGTGGCATTGAAAAGAGAGGTTTTATTTTCCTTTGTGATGATGTTTACCACCCCGGCCAGGGCGTTGCTGCCATATATCACCGACATGGGCCCCTGGATAATCTCCACATGGTCGGTGTTGAAAAGATTGATCTGGTTCAGGTCGAAATTGCCGTTCATTCTCCCGATCAGCGGCACGCCGTCCATAAGGAATTTGACATTTTCGCCCGACATTCCCTGGATCCGCAGGGTCGTTCCCAGCACGCCGTCCTGGGTCACCCGCATCGTGAGCTGGTCTTTCAGCAGGTCGGCCATGTTGGTGGCGGCCTTCAGGTCGATCTGGCGCGCGTTGATCACGTTCACCTTGTAAATCGACTTGTCGGCCCGCTCGGGGGTATACTGTCCAGTCACCACCACCTCATCCATGTTCAGCACCTTCGGGCGAAGCTGGATGTTGAGTGACTGGCCGGGTTTTATGGTATCGTTGTAGGTGGTATAGCCCATGTAACTCACGGCTATCCTTGAAGTTTCCTTTATTTCATTCGGTACGGTGCCCTCCATCGAGGTAAGGCTGTACCTGGGCGAACCTGATTTAAGACCTTCAAAGCAGACATGTGCGAAGGCTACCGGTTCATGACTTTTCTGGTCGATGACTTTGATAAAAGCCTTCTGGCCGTAACCAAAGGTTACAGCCAGAAGACTGAAAAGTCCGAAAAAAAGAGAGAACAGACGCGTCATCATGCTTAAGCGGTGGCAATTATCCCCGAACATGTTTCCTTTGCTGCGTTGGAAACATTCTTGAAATAATCACCGGGTTGCACCCCGGTTCCACCTGCTGAAAAAGCACAGCGTCCCTCTTTCCGCATTCCCGGACGATCTGCACGGAGTTGTCGGCCTGTCAGATCTGTAAGAAAAAAAGAAAGTCCGTTACCGGTCATCCCGGTTGAATTTAATGAAGACGGCAATTGCAAATCCTGCTCTGTTTTGCAGGAGAGAGCCGTTCCGGCAACCTTCTGCAGTTTGAATTTAACCACCCCCGTCGTGCTGCCGCCAAACGCGGTGAAATAGAATTTATAGGTATCGCCGTTGAGTGCCTTGATGAAGTACACCGTGGAATCAACCACTTTATAAACGAAGTTTGTCATGTCGAAACTCTTCCAGTTCCAGCCGATCGATGAACGGGTAGAATCCCATGCACCCGGTGTGTAATCGCTGTAAGTGAGGGCAACCGGGTGAAATTTCTTTGTTTTCGCGCTGCTGTTTACCAGCACGCCGGTAACGAGGTATGGCGTGCCGTCGGGTTGTACGGACATGTACCTTGTAAAGAGGATATCCCAGCTGGCCTTGACCGGCTGCATTACAACCGGGGCATTTGTTTCAAGTGAATATCCCGAAAAATCGATATCGGTCAGGGTGCTGATATCCCGTGTAACAATCTGCTCGTTGGATCCATTGATGTTGGCATACCGGAAGACATAGATATCGAGCGAGGAGAGCTTTTTCACCATCCAGAGTTTTTTGAAACTGCCGTCCCTTAATTTGATAACGAACAGCGAATCGCCGTTCAGGTCGTGCGTCACACTGTTATAAATGGCCCAGCCATAATCGGGGTGCCCGATCGCATAACGTGAAAAGGCACCATTTTCCCAGTCATTCGGATCGTTGTACATTGGTTTCCAGGCATGGAGCCCGAGGGTATCCAGCGTAGCCCAGCCGCTCGTATCCGCTTTCGGGTAGGTATACAGCACGACCCCTGCCCCATCGTTGATCAGGATTGATGAACTTCTTTTAGCAGTGCGGAAGGCAATGTCCCAGGTGAAATGCGAAGAGGTCTGCACGATGCCATTGGGCATGCTGTAATAGACTTCATTGGCATATCCGGCCGACATGACAATCGAGTCGGTCTTTACCGTTGCGGGCGGAATGACAGGTGTTGCACTATTTTTCTTGCATGAGGAAACTCCAAATAAAAGGGAACAAAAAATCATGAGGAACAACAGGTTTTTCATGGCAGACAGTTTATGGCTTAAAATTGAAAGAAAAATCGGAATATTTGCCGGATATGAGCAGGTTGGGGAAAATCAGCCGGTGGCTGACCTGAGTGATATGCATCGGTTGCCTGTGTGATACAGTGACAACCAAACGCGGGTATCGCGCGTGTCACAGACACGGCGGACCATTCCTGGCTCAACAGAATTTATTAAACGGCAGGGGGAGCCCGGGGGCCACAGGAACATTTCCAAGCGGCAACGGGTAAATCTTGAGGAAATGAGAAAACAAGGAGGGTGCAGGTTTCAAACCCTGGCTGAAAAGCGCCGGACGGAAGGAAACCATCGTTCCCTGCAAAATGGTGCTGGGTAAACTGGTTGCTGCGTGAAAATTTCGAAAAGGTGAGAGCCTTCGAATATTTTTCAACATCACGCTTGTAACCGATGAAAGTCGGGATGAGCGGTTTTCCCCATATCTTGTACTGGTGAAAATTGATCAGTGATCCTAAACAGATGATAGCCACGGCAATGGCCTGGAAGAGGATGAAAAATATTTTCGTGTTATGGCGCCGCCTTATCATCGGTTGATAAACTTTTAACAATTGGCAAAATTACAAAAAATTTCAATCCGTCACCATGGGACGATAAAAAAATTCATCCGGTTATTAACCAATTGTTGATAACCCATGCCATACTGCACGAAAAGCACATTCAATGAGACTGTTGCAAAACAGTCCCGCTCAACCCAGGTACGATTTCAGCAATTTGCTTCGTGTGCCATGTTTCAGCCGCCTGATGGCCTTTTCCTTGATCTGCCTGACCCTTTCACGGGTGAGTCCGAACATGGAACCGATCTCATCCAGGGTATAGCTGTGGGCCACCCCGATCCCGTAAAAGAGGTTGATGATCTCCCGTTCCTTGTCGGCCAGCGACGAAAGCGACCGCTGCACCTCCTTTGCAAGTGATTCCCTGATCAGGTTTTCATCCGTGCCGGGGGTATCTTCATTGACGAAGATGTCCACCAGCTTGACCTCCTCGTCCTGGTCGATAGGTGCATCCATCGAAACGATGCGGGTTGCCATGCGCATGGTTTCGGCGACTTTCTGTTCAGGGATCTCAAGTTCCAGTGCCAGTTCGTTTACCGATGGCGGCCGTTCGAACTGCTGTTCCAGTTTAATGGTAGCTTTCGACATTTTGCTCATCGAACCTACCTGGTTCAGCGGGAGCCTGACAATACGCGACTGTTCGGCCAGCGCCTGGAGGATCGCCTGACGTATCCACCACACGGCATAGGAGATGAACTTAAAGCCCCTGGTTTCGTCAAACCGGCGCGCCGCCTTGATCAGCCCCACATTTCCCTCGTTGATGAGGTCAGGGAGGGTCAGCCCCTGGTTCTGGTATTGTTTCGCAACTGAAACCACGAAGCGGAGATTCGCCTTGCAGAGCTTTTCGAGGGCTGCCTGGTCGCCGGTCTTTATGCGCTGGGCAAGCTGTACCTCTTCATCTGCCGATATCAGCTCCTCCTTTGCAATGTCGGAGAGATAGCGGTCGAGCGAAGCCGTTTCACGGTTTGTAATTGATTTCGATATTTTTAGTTGTCTCATAGTCCGATTCCATAATAAGCCCTCAGGCCATTCGGGTAGATCCCTTCGATCAGGATCCCTCCCTGGTGGTTCAGGAGTGCCTCTTTTAAGTCTGTGGTCGTGCGCATGGGTTTGCGGTCAACCGATAACACAATAAACCCCTCACCGATCCCCGCACTTTTCAGTTTCCCGTTTTGAAGGGTTGTAATTTTAAAGCCGTAATCAATCTGAAATTTTCTTTTTTCATTCACAGTCAACGGCGTGAATGCTGCCCCGTGGATGAGGAGTTTATTCTCCTTCACCCCGGCCGCCTGCGATTCCTCGCTCTGCATGGTCAGCGCGAGGTCGTATTCCTTTCCTTCGCGCATCACCGCGATCGATATCTTGTCGCCCGGGCTTTTCTGTGCAATGGCCTCCATCAGTTCGGCCTTGCCGTTCACCGGGTTGTTTTCGATCCTGATGATCACATCCCCTTTCTGAATTCCTGCCGCCGCCGCCGGTCCGTTTTCAACCACATCCTCAACGTACACGCCGCGGAGATCGGTGAAACCCTTCTCCTTGGCAAACTGGTCGTTGATTTCGCTATAGTAAACGCCCAGGTAGGCGCGCTGGATCTTGCCGAATTTTGTAAAATCATCCACCACCTTGCGAACGATGTTTACCGGGATCGCAAAGGAATACCCGGTATAATATCCTGTTCCGGAAGCGATGGCCGCGTTGATCCCGATCAGCTCCCCACGCGTATTCACGAGGGCACCGCCGCTGTTGCCGGGGTTGATGGCCGCATCGGTCTGGATAAACGATTCGATGGCACCCTGGGAACCCAGGATGTTGATGTTCCGTGCCTTTGCACTGACGATCCCGGCCGTGACCGTCGAGGTCAGGTTGAAGGGATTTCCAACCGCCAGCACCCACTCCCCGATCTTCACCTCGTCGGAATTGCCCCATGTCAGGAACGGAAGTCCCTTTTCATCTATTTTAATTACCGCCAGGTCGGTACTCGGGTCGGTGCCGACAATGGTCGCTTTATATTCCCGCTTGTCATTCAGGGTTACCAGGATGTTGGTTGCCTCCTGGACGACATGGTTGTTGGTTACGATATATCCTTCAGGCGAAACGATCACCCCCGAGCCCATCGCACTGTATGGCGATACATATTCCCGGGGCTGGGGGCGCCCGCCGAAATTGAAAAATTCGAAAAAATCATCATACACGAGGCTCTTCTTCTGGAATTCAGATTTGATATGAACCACGGCGTGAACCGAAATGGCAGCAGCCGCCTCGAAATCGGGCTGGTTGAAGGCTGCACTCGGGTTGTAACTGACCTGCCTGACCGGGATACCCTCGGGCCGTGAACTGAAATATGGCTGTTTCTTTTCGAAGGCTTTGTATAATCCAAGAGAAACAAGCCCTCCCAACAATGCGATTAAAAAAATGCCGGCAATCCTTTTCATAGTGTCCTGTTTTGATTCTAACCTGGTTTGTTTTATTTTACCGGATCAGCTCCGTATTGATTACAACACTCAAACGACGTTACATTTTCGATATTTTTCCTCCTGCTGTTAAAATCTGTTAATCTCCTGTTAAAAAAAAGTTAAAAAGATTTCTGTTTTTGCATATCACCTTTCAGGGTCGAACCCGATTAACAGACAAAGGATTTATCAAAAAGTTGTAACAAAAAAATAAAAATTTATGAGAACGTTCCTGTTGATCATCTGTAGTTCTTTTTCGCTGACAACGCCTGTTAACAGCGTTGTCATTTCTGATTTATCTTATTGTATTCCAGGCACAATAACGACCATTCAAACCGGTCCCGCAAAGTTTCCGCCGGGGCTTCCACAGCCTTTTCCTCCTGACGCGCCGTATCGGGATGCAAAGAACATACACGACAAATACACCGCCGGAGGCGCAGATGTTTACATAAGCGAAAATCGTGCCAATTTAGATTCAATAAAAATAAAAAGTCAAATTGTCAGCGCCGTTTTCTGGAATGTCGAAAATCTTTATGACCCTTATGACGATACGACAAAGCTGGATGATGAGTTCACTTCAGCGGGAACCCGGCACTGGAATTACACCAGGTTCAGGCTTAAGCTGAACCATGTGGCGAAGACGCTGCTGGCGGCCGGCCGGTGGGATCCGCCTGCAATTGCCGGACTGTGTGAAGTGGAAAACAGGTATGTGCTGAACAAGCTGATCTATGAAACGCCGCTCAAACCGTGGAAGTACAAATTCATTCATTACGAATCGTCCGACCGGCGGGGCGTCGATGTGGCCATGCTCTACCGTCCCTCGGTTCTGAAGGTGCTGTCGAGCCGCCGGGTACCGATCCGGTTCCCCTTCGACACCCTATCCATGACCCGAGATATCCTGATGGTGCAGGGAATCCTGTTCGGCTGCGACACCCTCACCCTGTTTGTCAACCATTGGCCATCACGGCGCGGAGGATACCTGGGATCGCAGCCACGCAGGAATTTTGTGGCCACTGTATTGCTCCGGCAGGTTGACTCGATCAGACAGGCCAATCCACGCGCAAACATCCTCATCATGGGCGATTTCAATGACGAGCCCACCAGCGAAAGCCTGGTCAGTGTTCTGGGTGCAAAAACGGATACCATTCCATTCGTTGAAACTTCACTATTCAACCTCATGGGTATCCGGAACCGGAACAAGACGGAGGGGACGCTTAAATACCGAGACCAATGGAGCACCTTCGACCAGTTCATCGTGTCGGGACCCATGCTGAAGGGCTTGTCTGGTCTCCGAACCGGCATCCATGCCAGGGCCTTCCGCGCCCCGTTCCTGCTGGAAGAGGACAACACCTACTTTGGTGAAAAACTTAACAGAACCTACGTCGGCCCCAGGTATCACGGGGGTTTCAGCGATCATTTGCCGGTTATCGCGGAGATCAGGCAAACCATAAGACAGTGACGAATGACGAGTGACGAGTGATGAGGTAGCGAGGTAGCGAGATAGCGAAATGTCGAAATGGCGAAGCAATCACGAACACCCGAAATAAATAAAAATGATTGTGAGTAATTTACGAAAACGCAGATCAAACTCTATGGTCCTCCGTGACAACTCTGTGGATCTCCGTGTACAAAACATTGGCTGGCAATGGCCAACCCTGGAGTCGCATAAATCATTATTCAGATAGCGTGATCGTAATTGGAAAGAAAAATTTGGGCTTTATCGTAACCAATCCGGACAGTTTTATTATCTTTGGGATTGAATTTCACATAGGCAGCCGGGCGGCTGTTTCCGTGCAATGGTTCTTTACCCTCCCGGGACACGGGTGTTTTCAAACCCACCGACACACCCCGAACCCATTCAATTAACCGGTCCTATTTCTAAGTCTCCCCTAAGACCTCCCTAAGTCTTCTCTAAGTGTCGTTTCATATTCGTACCGGTATTGTCTTGCCTTCATGATGAATTCATGTGCTTTCCTTTCATCCGGATGCACTTCCGTTCGACATTCGATATTCGACATTCGACATTCGATATCCGATATTTGAATCAATACCGTCTTATATTTTCTTTGCGTCCTTCGCGTAATTCCTTTGCGCCCTTCGTGGTTAAAGTTCCCAGGTTTCCTGGCAACCACAAAAACAAGCAAAAATGACTCTTTCAAAAAAATTGAAACTGCCTCTCCAGTTTAATCTTTATTAGTCACTCGTCACTCGTCATTTGTCATTCATTCCATCTTCCCTCAATCGCCGTACCGCATTCCGGGCATCTCCACCGGCAGATCCGGTTTCCCATGACAATAAAGCCGGAACGCCTGACAAGTAAGGCATTGCAGCCGGGGCAAATGGTATTTTCCGAATCCGCCCCCGGAACATTGCCAAGGTAAACAAAGCGGATTCCCTCCTTCAATGCGATCTCCCGGGCCTTCACCAGCGATGACAGCGGCGTGGCCGGTACACCACCCATTTTATACATGGGGTGGAACCTGCTGAAATGCAAGGGTGTCCCTGAAAATCCATGGGTGGCAAGCCATCCGCACATGCGGGCGATCATCTCAGGGCGGTCGGTGATACCGGGGATCAGCAGGTTGGTGATCTCAAGCCAGACTCCCTCCTCTTTCAATACCTCCAGGGTGCGCAACACCGGTTGCAGGCTTCCGCCAAACAATGTTTTGTAGGTTTCCTCCGAAAACGCCTTCAGGTCGATGTTGGCGGCATCGGTAACTTTCGCCAGTTCTTGCAAAGGCTGTTCCTCCAGGTAGCCGTTTGATATGAGCAGGTTCTTCAGCCCGGCAGCCCTTGCCAATTTGGCGGTTTCCAGGGCATATTCGAAAAAAACGGTGGGTTCGGTATAGGTAAAGGCAACGGATTGGCATCCTTCCCTTGCTGCTGACGCAACAACCTGTGCGGGGAACAGTTCCAGGTGCGGAATGCTGTCGGGACTTTTCTGCGAGATTTCCCAGTTCTGGCAGTTCCTGCAGCGCAAGGTTGCACCCGGCCGTTGCGATCGAGAAACAGGAAGAACCCGGGAGGAAATGAAACAGCGGTTTCTTTTCAACGGGGTCGATGTGCGCTGAACACGGGTTGCCATAGGCGATGGTATAAAGTTTCCCGCCTGAGGCGAAATGGGTGTGACAGATGCCTGTCATCCCTTCGCGAAGCGTGCAATGGTGCGGACAGAGTTCACAACGGACATGGTCCCCTGCAACCGTGTACCAGGCCGATTCGCGCGTATATTTTCCCGAAATATCCATTGCTCGACTTTGCCGGGCAGCCGATTGATTTTTCGGCCTGCCTTTCGTACCTTTACATTGAATTTCATTCAAAGTTACGACGAATCATCTCACAGAACAAAAGCGGGGACAGCGATTGATGTTTAACCCATTCAAACCATTGAAATACAGACATATTCTATTTATAACCCTTTTCATGATGGGAACATTCTTTGATTTCGGCCATGGGGCAGCGGCGCAGGACAAACCGGGAAAGGGTGACAGGAAACCCTCGGCCGCAGGGCATTTTTACCCGGGCAGCCAGGCAGAATTGAGCCGAACCCTTGCCGGGCTGTTTTCCGCTGCTACGCCCTGTAAATCGCGCCATGTGCTGGCCGTGGTGGCACCGCATGCCGGGTTTGTCTATTCGGGCATTGTTGCCGCCAGCAGTTACAACCAACTTGATCCCGGAAAAGAATACGACAACGTTTTCGTGATTGGATCGAGCCATTATGTTGCCTTCGACGGTGCTTCGGTCTATGACCGGGGAGATTATGTTACGCCGCTCGGGAAGGTCCCCGTGAACAAGGAAATAGCGGCAAAACTGATGGCCCCCGGCCGTTTGTTTTCCTTTCACGCCGAAGCCGACAGCAACGAACACTGCATCGAGGTGCAGGTCCCGTTCCTGCAATATCACCTGAAAAAGGGGTTCAGGCTGGTACCCATTGTCATAGCCACGCAATCAGAAGCCACCTGCCGGTCGGTTGCTGAAGCCCTGAAACCTTTCGTCAACGAACGCAACCTGTTTGTTTTCAGCACCGATTTTTCTCATTATCCATCCTGGGCCGATGCGAAGGTCACCGACAAGGCCACCTGCGATGCAATCGTGGCAGGGAGTCCCGGCAAACTGGTTAAATTCCTCGATTCTTATAAGACCAGCCGGATCCCCAACCTGGCCACCAACCTTTGCGGCTGGACCTCCATCCTGACCATGCTGTACATGTTCAGGGACGACCCGGCGATAAAGATCACACCGGTGAAGTATATGAACTCGGGAGACTCAGAAAATGGTGACAAACAGCAGGTGGTGGGTTACTGGTCGCTCGTGGTTACCGGTCCGGAACCACAGGAGACCGGTTCAGCAGTCCTGCATGATCCGGCCGGGGCAGGTCATGGTACAGGGACCTTTGATTTCAGCCCGTCGGATAAGATCCTGATGTTGAAGATTGCACGAAAAACCATCATAAAGTATGTTGGCGAGCGAAGGGTATATGAACCCGACTTTCCCATCCCCGATGGCTTGAAAATTCATGCAGGAGTCTTTGTGACCCTGAAAAAACACGGCGAACTCCGCGGCTGCATAGGCCGGTTCACAGCCGACCTGCCGCTATACAGGCTGATCTCCGAAATGGCAATCGCTTCGGCTACCGAAGACAGCCGCTTTGACACGGTAAAGCTAAAGGAACTCGGGAGCCTGGAGATCGAGATCTCGGTATTGTCGCCGCTAAAGAAAATCCAGTCCCCGGGGGAGATTGTTCCGGGCCGGCATGGCATCTATATTAAAAAGGGAAACCGTTCGGGAACATTTTTGCCCCAGGTCGCCATGGAGACCGGTTGGAACCGTGAGGAATTCCTGGGACATTGCGCACGCGACAAGGCAGGTATCGGCTGGGATGGATGGAAGGATGCCGAAATTTACACCTATGAAGCCTGTGTTTTTTCCGAAGATGAGTTTAACGGCAGCAAAGATTGATGTAGGGACAGCGTTCGCAGAGGTCAGGGTTATCGGTCTGATCAAATGGTATTTCAGCATCATAGATCTCACCAAGGATATGCTCCATGACTTTTTCAAACAGGGCAAGGGTTCCGCGATCCAGGATGGTTGAAAATTTCCCGGGTTCGGGAGCGGGAACCGCCACAGCCATGAAGCCTGTTTTTATTTTCTTGAGCGATATGATCCCGGCGCTGCAGGTGATGGCATCCTTAAACCGCCTGTTGAGCAGGTATCCATATAGCAGGAGCTGGAACGCGATGTTCAGGTCGGGATTCCCGGCAAGTTCGCCCCAGTCCCTCACCTTAACCTGCTTGGGTTCGGTAACGCCGGTTTTATAGTCGATGATCTTCCATCCCCGGTCTGACTGGTCGACCCGGTCGAGAAAACCCTTGATTTTAACATCCAGGATTTTATCCCCAAAAGGAACCTGGACAATCGTATCCAGGTATTGTTCCAGGAATGCGATGGAGACTGGTTTACCGGGCTGTTCCGGATCCCTGAACTGTTCCGCTTCGGCCTTAAGAAAACGCCTGACCATCAGCTTCGCCACATTGACAAACAACAGGTTTTTCCCATAGGCGGTGTCGGATCCCTTGAACTTTTTCTCAAAGGCAAGATCAACGGCATCATCCGACCTCTTTTCCATCTCGTGGATGAAGTCGGCAGTGATCACGCAGTTCAGGCAGGGTTTGAAAAGGCTGAACAACGCTTCATGCACCGCGCTTCCGAGGATGGCCGGGTCGATGGTATCCTCCAGGTCGTCGGGTTCTTTGATCCCGGCAATTTCGGAAAAGTAAAATTTCAGCGGGCAGTTCCTGTATAGATTCAGCGCGGTGGCCGAAAAACCTTTTGCCGCCTTTGCCTCCAGCGCTTCCGCTGTTTGTCCTGTTTTCGGTATCCTGATCGCGGCAACAGGTTCCCGCTTCCCCGGCGGGGTGGCCAGGACCCGCTCGGTAATCACAATTTTCGGGTTATATACCGGGAGTTCGCTGGCAATCTGGCGCAGGTAGCGGCTGCGGTCGCCCCCACCCAACTGGTCGGGTTCGGTGTTGAACAGGATCCATACCTGCTTTGCCCGCTGGATCAAACGATAAAAATGGTAGGCGTACACTGCATCCTTGTGACGATAGGTCGGCAGGCCAAAACTTCTTTTCAGGTCGAAGGGGATGAAGGAGGTGTTGATTTTGCCGCTGGGCAGCATGTCCTCGTTGCATGAAAGGATGATAAGGTTCTCAAAATCGAGGGTCCTGGTCTCAAGCATGCCCATCAGCTGCACGCCCCGGAGCGGTTCCCCGTAAAAGGGCAGGCTGGTCGGGGTGATCACCTGCTGGTACAACTGGTAAAAGGCGGGCAGTTTCAAATCAAACGAAAAGGTTTCAAGCAGGTTTCCCAGCTGGAAAATGATCCCGGAAAAGGCAAACAGGTATTCAATTTCCAGCTTTCCGGGCATGGATGACGCTGGATCAGATTCAAAGGATTTGCCGGCGGAGGGATATGTACTGAAACTTTCCTTCAGGTTTTCAATGATTCCCTTGAAGCACGACACCGCGTCGGCCGGCGTTTCCCAGGGTGCAAAAATGCCGGCAAGGAATAAGAGACCCGGGGCGAACAGTCCTGTTTTCCCCGATGAAAGGTCGTCGAACCCGATGAAGATCCGGTGACCGGTACGGATGGCTTCGATGGTGTCCTCGAAAACAAACCGGTTGCCATGCATCAGGCGCGTGGCCATCCGCCTGACATAGGGGTGCTGCAACACTTTGAGAATATCACGGTAATAGTATTTGCGGATGCCTTTCGAGGCGAGGTAGGTAAATTGTGCCGTGTGGAGATGCAGCTGAAAGATGGTCTCCGCCAGCCCGGCCAGGGGGGTTTGTTTCAAAGGCAGTCCGGCCGTAATGTTCAGGGATTCGATTTCATCGGGAACAGCATTCAGCAAAGGGATCAGTAAACCCTCGTCGGGCAGGACCACGGCGGTTTTTTCATTTGCAAGTCCCTGCAACGCGAGGCTCTTCAGCAGGTTCCCGCAGTATTTGACCTGTCCTACCGGGTCGGGCGAACCGATGATCTCGATCCGTTTTTCACCGGTGGCAAAGTCGTCGGATATCCATTGGTGATCCTTTTCAGGAAGCCGCCTGAACCAGTCGCGCAGGAAATCACCGGCCTCCTGTTGCCGGTTGTCCAGGTAATAATGATCGGCATCCCACAGCAGGGTTGCCATGCCCCCGGTTCGCAGGGTTTCGATGATCTTCTCTTCTGCACGGGTGAGTGCGTTGAAACCTGCAAAGAGGATATGTCTCCAGGGCAGTTTTTTCAGGGAGGCTTCGATACGGTCGGCAGCATAGCGGAAGCTGAGACCCTGGTAAGCCTGCTGCTTTGCCAGGAGTCTCCCGGTAAGCCTCGTATAATATTCAAACAGCGACTGGTAAAAAGCGAGGTATTTTGCCTCGAAATCGGTGAGCGGCTGGTTATCAAGGTTCCACAAACTGATGGCCCGTGCTTCGGTGAGGGTGGCAAACAATTCACGGGCATCGGCCATGTACCGGTCTATTTCATTGAAATCGGCAAGGATCTGGGGGCCCCAGCGCAGGAATTCCTCGAAGGATTGCGCTTTTTTTTCCTCAATTTCGCAATGCACGCCAAAAAGTTCAAACAACAGGTCCAGGTTGTCAACCTCCTGCAACCCGCTGATCTCGCTGATAAAGTCCTCGACCGAAAAAATTTCCGGTGCCCAGGTGACCCTGCCGGCCTCTTCAGCCAGGTACTTCCTGAGGAACAACCCGCCACGGCGGTTCGGCAGAACGATGCAAAGGCTTCCCAGGTCATCCCCGAAATGTTCAACCGCGTACCGGGCCGTCTGTTTTAAAAATGGGACCATGAATGATCTCCCTGTGTGTTAGAAGTGGTTAGTAATATTTTCATGCTTTTCCGACATCTTCCCAAACCAGCCCCTGGTCGGCGTAGCCCATGATCCGGTGCTGCCCGGCCAGGCGAAGATACAGGGATGTAAGCGAAAACCGGCCCTCTTCAGTGATCAGGGGAAAGATGTCGGGGCTGATCACCTGGATCCCGCTGAAAGCCATCGGCTTCATTCGCCCCTCATCCCGTGCAAGGGTGCGCTCGCCGGTTTTGCGGTTTTCCCAGCCGCACAGCTGCATCTCATGGTTGAATAAAAAATACCGTGCGGTATTTCTTTCTTTCACGGCGAGGGTCGCAATCGCCCTGCTGCCATGATGGGCGTCCGCCATCCTGCGAAGGTCAAGATCGGAAAGTATATCAACGTTGCGGACGATCGCGGCATCACAGTTATTAAAAAACCAGCCGGCCTGTTTTAGTCCACCGCCCGTCTCCAGCAGCGCACCTGTCTCGTCGGAAATTGCGATCTCCAACCCGAAATTGTCATGTTTTTCAAGGAACCATGTGATCTGCGAAGCAAAATGGTGAACATTGACGATCACCTCCGTGATCCCTGCCGTTTTCAGGTGCAGGATGGCATGCTCCAGTAACGTCCGGCCCTCCGCCACGAACAGTGCCTTGGGATGGAAATCGGTAAAGGGTTTCAGACGCGTTCCCAGGCCGGCCGCGAGGATCATGGCTTTCATAAAAAGCGGTTTTGTTCCCATTTTTCCAGTTCAACATGCCTGGTCTCCACAGTTACTGGGAATTGAGACCTTATCGACTTTGCCAGCATCTCGGTACAGTAGACCGACCGGTGCTGACCCCCGGTACAGCCGAACGACACCTGCAGGTGTTCAAATCCCCGCTGCATGTATGTTTTGACACTTTCACCCACCAGGGCCCCCGCATGTTTCAGGAACAGACCGACGGCCGGCTCCTTTTCCAGGAACCCGATCACGGGCTGGTCTTTTCCTGTCAGTTCATGGTATTCAGCATATCTCCCGGGGTTTGGCAGGGCGCGGCAATCGAACATAAACCCGCCGCCATGGCCGCTCTCGTCGCAGGGAAGAGGCTGCTTGTATGAAAAACTCAGGATGGTCACCAATAGCGGGGATTTTTCAGACGGATGTTCGTAAAAATCCGGTTTCGCGATCATTGAATCAATCACCCCCATCAGTGTCTCAAGACCAAACCCGATCAGTTCGTTTTCACGCAGGTAACGCAGGTTGCGCAGGGCAAAGGGGATGCTCAGCAAAAAATGGGACTTGTTCTCATAATATCCCCTGAAACCATAGGCCCCCAGGGCCTGGAGTATCCTGATCAGGACGAACCCGTTAAAAACGTTGAGAAACCTCTCACGGTCCACAGGACAGACCTCTTCAAGCTTATCCAGGTAATATTGGAGCAATTCCCGGCGCACCTCCTGCGGCATGTCGGCTTTGGCGTCCACCAGGAGCGAAGCGACATCGTATTGCAATGCGCCCCTCCTTCCTCCCTGGTAATCAATAAACCATGGCTCACCGTCCCTGATCATGATGTTGCGGGACTGGAAATCGCGGTACATGAAAAAATCATGGTCCCCATCCGTCAGCAGGTCGCAGAATGCCGAGAAATCATTTTCCAGCGCCTGTTCATCGAAGGGGATCTTTGCCAGCTTGAGAAAATAGTATTTGAAATAGTTGAGATCCCACATCATCGACTGCCGGTCGAAGGCTGCCCGTGGATAACACATTGAATAATCAATATTTTTCCCCGATTTCTTCTGGAAGACCGGTAGCCAGGCAAGCACCTTCCTGTAGAGGGCAACGATGGTTTCCGGGAAGGGGTCCTCCCTGGTACGTATTTCGGAAAGAAGCTGGTACAGTGTGGTATCGCCAAGGTCATCCAACAGGTATATGCCGTTATTACTATCCGATGCAAGTATTGACGGGACGGGGAGACCATCCTCCTTAAACTGGCCGGTAAAGGAAATGAATGCCCTGTTTTCAGCAATATCCTCATTGTGAGCGCCAATCAACGTCACCCCTGCTCCATGCATCCTGTAATAGGTCCTGTTTGAGCCCGATCCGGCCAGCCTGGTGACCGAAACCGGCTGCTGTCCGCACCATTCCCTGAATAATTCAGAAAGCATTTGTTCCACATTCTTCATATCTGCGCTTGTCTTTGTCAATCATTCGAAAATAATACTGTTCTCTTATAAATGAAGGTCTAAACCTCGGCAACCTTAATCTCCGGATCAAGATACACCAGTATTTTCCTGATGTTTGCATACCCCATTTCGCCGATATAGCCGGCATAACGGGTGAGCTGATCAGCATGTTCCGGTCGGGGCGCACCGCTTTTGTAATCCACGATGGTAACAAGGTCACCGTCGAAAATAACCCGGTCGGGACGATAAAACGCCCCTTCGTGCAGCAGGATCTCCGCTTCGGTTTTCACCGTCACCTGTTCGCTGAAATACCGCTCCAGCCGCGCATCGCCGACAACTGACCGGAGGATTTGCTCAACATGTTCCCTGTCGGCATTCGCGATCAGCCCGGTCCGGCATGCCCTGCCAACCGCCGGCTCAATGTCGCTGGCGTTCCGAACCCACGACAATACCGTGTGAATCCTGTTCCCCCATTGGTGCCGTGTTGCCGGTTCTTCCGGGTCCCAGGCCAGGGGAGCCCGCAATTTGATCCTGATCTTCTTTCTCCAGTCACTGTTTACTAAACAGTTAAGTTCGACAACATCAAGTTTCGCTTGATCTGTTTTCGGAACATGTTCCATTTGTAATCCGAACCGGTAACAGTTCCTGCCCTCTTCCCACAGGTTCTCTGTTTTCAAAAAATAATCAAAGAAAGCGGGCCACGAATCGGGCACCTCCTTTTCTGCTGAAGGTGATTTTGACAGGATGTACAGTCGTTCTTCCGGTCGCGTCATGGCCACATAAAGAAGGTTTACGAGGTCGAGCATCGACTTCTGCTGTTCATCGGTAAACATATCCTTATAAACCGTTGCCTCCATCTCCTTGTCGGTACGAAGGATGGCGGTATCAAGACCCGGGACCACCGACTTTTCCAGGTCGACCCAGAGGTAGGTCCGGGTGTTCTTCCTTGTGTCGAGCGCATAGGGAAGGATGACCAACGGGAATTGCAAACCTTTGGCTTTGTGTATGGTCATAACACGCACTGCATCTATTCCTTCAGGTACGATGATCGAAACCTTTTCCCTGTTTTTCTCCCACCACTCCAGGAAGCCCTCCGTTCCTGCGGATATTTTGACTGCGTATTTCAGCACGGCATCCAGGAAGAACTGAAGGTAAGCGTCGGGGCCTGTGTTGAGTTCGAATCTCCGGACCAGGGCTTCACAAAGATCGTAGACCGGCAACGGGGAAAATTCCTCCTGGTCAAGTTCTTTGTGGAAGTTATGAACCGGGTAATCCTTAAGAAACTGCTCTATTTCAGCAATAACGATATCGTTCTTCGGCTCAAACAGGTATTTCATGCAGGCGATGATGAACCTCACCTTCGTTGAATTGGTGACCAGCAGCGATTCGGCCGAAAGCACGCCGATGCCGTTTTCAAGAAGGAACCGCGCAATCCGGCTTGCGTTGCGGTTGCTGCGGCAGAGGATCGCCATGTCGTTCAGCCTGTACCCGTCCTTCACAGCCTCACCTGTGATCTCAAAAAGGCGTTTGAGGGTTGCATCCTCCCCGTCGGTTCCGGCATCTTCCTTTCCAAAATATTCAAGGCTGATGAATCCTCCCCTCTTTTCAGGGTCATAAATCTGCTCCAGTCCATCGTAGATCCGCTCCTTGCCGTCGTTCAATACCTTACCGGCAATGATCCGGAAAAAGCGGTTGTTAAAATCCACGATTTCAGCCCTGGAACGGTAGTTCCGGTCGAGATTCACCCCGTTGAAATGCCTTTGCAGGGACTCCTCGCGTTGTTTAAGCACAGGATTCCCGCTGCTCCCGGGGACTTCGGGCAAGGTGGTGAACTGTTCCACATCCCCGCCGCGCCACCGGTATATCGCCTGTTTCCCGTCGCCGACCACCAGGTTGAAATAGCCACCTGCCAGTGCATTCTCGACCAGCGGGATATAGTTCATCCACTGCAGTGCCGACGTATCCTGGAACTCGTCGATAAACAGGTGCCTGTACTTTTCTCCAAGCCTTTCGTAGATGAACGGAACCGGCTCATTCAGTACGATCCCCGCAATCCGGGCATTGAATTCCGAGATATGGACGAGGTTATTCTGTCGTTTGAAATTGTCCAGTACCTGCCCGATCTCATTCAGCACCGCGAGCGGGTAAATGGTTTTGGCCAGCAGTTTTCGCAGCATGTAACCCGACATGCCTGAATCACAGGCATTCCTGACCTTTTCAAAAGTGTCAAGCAGGATGGGTTTGATGGCATCGATGCACGCTTTGGCTTCGGGCGTTGCCTTTGCCGAGAACCATTTATCCTCTTCAATGGTGGTGACGACATAAGCGTTTGGTTCAAGTTTGTCCATTCTCCCCGCAGCAAGGTTGTGGAAATATTTCCCGATCCCTTTATCACCCCGGTAAAAGGCATTCGGAGGGATCGCCGACCGTTGGATGGAGGCGGTTGCCTCCTGCCCCAGTTCTCGGATCCCTTTTTCGAACTGCCCGATGGTGGCATACAGGCCGGCGGAAATTTTCCTGAAGTTCTCAATGGTGATGTGCCTGATTGTCGGAATATTGCGCTGCCCTTCCTCATCCAGCAGTATCTTTGCAAACCCTGAGAGGATGGTATCGATGTTCCAGCCCTTGTCCTCATCCATGCGGGTTTCGAGGAAATTCACCAGGAGCCCGGTAAGTTCCAGGTCGTCGCCCACACGGTCGAGCAGCAGGTCCACCGCGGTGGAAAGCAATTCATCGTTGTCGAGTTCTACGTTGAAATTAACCGGCAACCCGAAATCATGGGCAAAGGTCCTGATCAGCTTATGGGAAAAACTATCGATGGTCCCGATCGCGAAATCGGCATAATTGTGCAGGATCATTTCG
>Ga0209697_10001089_pt1 | contig 43465 bp, 40 predicted proteins | sample AliMusrvi5mmetaG_FD_184115 | JGI IMG/M metagenome (GOLD analysis project Ga0209697, IMG submission 184115) | Freshwater lake bacterial and archeal communities from Alinen Mustajarvi, Finland, to study Microbial Dark Matter (Phase II) - Alinen... | ecosystem: Environmental > Aquatic > Freshwater...
CTGAGGTTGTTAATGATTAAGAAATTTGCTGTTTTCGTTGAAGGGCTAACAGAACAAGAATTTACAATTAGATTGCTCACAGAACTGGCTGGTAGGCACGGTATAACGTTTGAGGTACATCATCAGCATCTTGGGCGGCTTGCTTTATCAGAGTTAAGATCTCATGAAGCACCCATAGTGCATGTGCTCATCGCAAATTGCTGTAATGATGAACAAGTCAAATCACAGATTAAAGATAACTATCAATCATTAAAACGTGCAGGCTATTCTTTAGTAATTGGCTTACGGGATATTTATCCTTTTGGTCATGATGATATTGCAAAGTTAGAAGCAGGGCTTTTAGTCGGATTGCCTTGTGATGATGAGTTGCCTATCCATATTCATTTAGCCGTTTTAGAAATCGAGGCGTGGTTTTTAGAAGAAGTGCAGCACTTTGCTCGCGTTGATAAAAATATATCATTGGATGATGTGATCGCTGGTGGTTTTGATCACACTCAGATGCGCGCTTCTGAGTTATCGCATCCGGCTGAAACACTTAGCAAAATCTATCAAAGTGTAGGTAAAGGTTACAAGAAAAATAAGAAGTCCGTTCAGCGAACTATTGAGGCCCTTGATTATGAAGAGCTGTATGTAAATACTTGCCAAAACGCACCTTCGCTAAAGAATTTTATAAGTAGTTTAGAAGCAGGGCTTTTTTAGTTTAGACGAGTAGATTGGGTTAATATGTACGCTTATAGTTTTTCTGAAGTAAAACAAAACATTAATTCTATTTTTGAGCAAGCTATCATAGATGGTGCTGTTCAAATTAAAGGCGAAGATGGTCAAGTTTTTGTGTTGACTCCAATCGCTGCTAAAAAATCACCACTTGATGTCGCGGGTGTTGCACTTGATCTAACAGCAGATGAAATTGTCGATTTTATACATGAAGGTCGAAAGTAGTTTTATGGCAAAATACTTGTCGGGTTAGATACTAGCCTAACCCGACCAATTAACAATTACTTTTTCATTGCTTTTGCAAAAGCATTAGCCATTAAACTATTGATTGGTGCTGGCGCTGCTGCTTGTTTTTGCTTATGAACAGGCTTAGTAGTATTGCGTTCTGATTTAATAATTTCGGAGGCATCAACTTCAGATTTCATCGATAAAGAAATACGCTTACGCAAGGCATCGACTTCCAATACTTTAACGTTAACCATATCTCCGGTTTTTACGGCTTCCCGTGGATCTTTAATAAAGGTATCTGATAAATGCGAGATATGTACCAAACCATCTTGATGTACGCCAATATCGACAAAAGCACCAAAGTTAGCCACATTAGTCACCACACCATCTAAACGCATACCTGGCACTAAGTCACTCATTTTTTCGATACCCGCCTTAAAGGTCACGCTTTTAAACTCTGGCCTAGGGTCACGTCCGGGCTTTTCTAGTTCATGTAAAATATCAGTGACCGTCGGTAAGCCAAAATGTTCATTGGTGTAATGTGCAGGATTCAGTGTGCGTATAAAACCACTTTGACCTATCAAGTCACGAATCGATTTACCGGTACTACTGATGATCGCTTCAACCACTGGGTAAGCTTCAGGATGCACAGCAGAAGCATCCAAGGGATTATCGCCGTTCATCACCCGTAAGAAACCTGCCGCTTGTTCGTAGGCTTTATCGCCCAAGCGTGGCACTTTCTTTAATTGTTTACGATTAACAAAAGGGCCATTTTCATCACGAAAAGCCACTATGTTTTCACTCACACTTGCCGACAAGCCTGACACTTGCTTTAACAACGCCACTGAAGCCGTATTGACATCAACACCGACCGCATTCACGCAGTCTTCAACAACCACATTTAAGCCTCTGGCTAATTGAAACTGATTGACGTCATGCTGATATTGTCCTACGCCTATGGCTTTAGGATCAATCTTAACTAATTCTGCTAGTGGATCTTGCAAACGTCTAGCAATAGAAACTGCACCACGCAAGGTGACATCTAAACTAGGAAATTCTTTAGCGGCTAATTCAGAGGCAGAATAAACCGAAGCGCCGGCTTCAGACACCGTTATTTTAGTAAACTTAAGCTGACTATGATATTTCATAACGTCAGCAACTAATTGATCGGTTTCCCTAGAGCCTGTGCCATTACCTATACTCACTAAATCAACCTGATGTTTATCTATGAGTTTTGCTAAGCTTGCGATAGATTCATCCCATTGTTTACGCGGTGGATGTGGATAAATAGTATCCGTCGCCAACAACTTACCGGTAGCATCAACGATTGCGACCTTAACGCCCGTGCGGATACCGGGATCTAAACCCATCGTTGCTTTAGGCCCAGCCGGAGCTGCCAACAATAAATCTTTTAAATTACTAGCAAAAACCCGTATGGCTTCTAATTCAGCGGCTTCACGCAGCCTTAGCTTTAAATCTAAATCAATACGCGTAAATAGTTTAATCTTCCAAGCAAAACGTGCGGTTTCTGCCAACCAAGCTTCAGCCGGTTTTGATAAATCTTTAATCTTCAAATGTTGCGCGACAAATTGAGCACATAGCGCATGCTCTTCCTTATCCTCAACGCCGGGTTTAAGCAATAGACTTAAAAAATCTTCATTACGGCCGCGGAACAATGCCAAAGCACGATGCGAAGGAATTTTATTGATGGCTTCTTGATAATCGAAATAATCTTTAAACTTCTCGGCAGCCTGCTCTTTGCCTGCAATAACCGTGGCATGAATAGTACCTTTTTGCCAGACGCGTTCACGTAATTCAGCCAACAATTCAGCCACTTCCGAAATACGCTCCATAATGATTTGCCGTGCACCGTCCAAAGCAGCACCCGTATCAGGCACCGCTTTATCTATATCAATATAGCCTGCAGCTACTTGCTCAGGAATTAAATCTCTATCCTCTAATAAAGCATCGGCTAAGGGCTCTAAGCCTGCTTCACGTGCAATCTGTGCTTTAGTGCGGCGCTTAGGCTTATAAGGCAAATATAAATCTTCCAACAAAGTCTTAGTCTCTGCTGCATTAATCGCTTGTTCTAAGATGGCGGTTAATTGGCCTTGAGACTTAATGCTGTCCAATATCGTTTGTCGCCTATCATTGAGTTCACGCAAATAAATTAAGCGCTCTTCAAGCTGCCTAAGTTGAGTATCATCTAGGCCACCGGTTACTTCTTTCCGATAACGAGAAATAAACGGCACTGTTGCTCCTTCATCCAACAAGGCCACTGCGGCACTCACTTGTTTACTATTAACAGATAATTCTTCAGCTATGCGTTGGATGATGTCCATTTCTTAACTTCTTAAGGCGATTTAAAATGGATCTATTGTAACAGCTTCATCAAAACTATTACCCTCAGACATTCCTATAAAAAATCAATTAAACATGTCTTTGCATGAGCTGTATAGGTATTACTACGGATTGTTAAGCTTTTGTTTTTCTATAAACTGAGCTGCAAACATTATCCTAAATAACATTTAACAAATTTTAAATAGACTTATGTCAATCTCAGATTCAAACACAACACCAGAAATGAGTAGTACTCTTGAATGCAATCACTTATTTATCGATGATGAAGCAAGCCAAGCACTCTTAGCAACAGCGACTTATATCAACCGCCTTCATTATGAAGAAATTTTACTAAGGCTAAGAATACGAGAAATTAATAAGATTTTTAATTTATAACCCTAACATCATTCATCCACATTAAACTTAAGTCATTTAATCTAGCCAGACTATTTTTCTAAAAAGACTTGCTCCAAAGAAATCTAGAACAAAGCCTATAAGCTAAGTATAATCAAAAGCAATTATTGTGATTTGATAACCTCTTGCGTCTATACTTATCTCTCAAATTACCTCATGAGATAATAGTCATGTGTCCTTTGTGCTCTTAATACTATCTCCTAGATTATGACGACCGCTCCAGTCAAACCGCCTTTCAAACAATCTTTTTTATACGGCTTCGTCACTATCAGTGCTGTTATTGTGTCAATTAATACCCTAGTTATAGCTGCGTTATTCTTAGCACAGCAGCAATGGGCTATGGCATTAACCACAACGCAAAGCATTTTACTAAGCACTTTATTAATCTGCTTAGTATTAACGCCGCTCATTCATTTCTTTTTATTAAAACCTTTACGCTTAGAAGTCTCTCAACTACAAACTCACTTTGATGAAAAAACTCATGAAAACCAGCAGCTATTTGAAGCGCTAGACGACTATGCGCCGATTAGCTTATCTGATTTATCAGGTCGTATTATTTACGCTAATACCTGGTTTTGTGAAATAACGGGATATAGCGAACGAGAACTACTGCAACAAGAACACAATATCATTAACCTTAATTACCAAGATCCTAAATTCATGCGCCCAGTCTGGCGCACTCTTAATCAAGGGGAAGCTTGGAAAGGAGACGTTTGCGATAGCACCAAACAAGGACGTATTTATTGGGTTGATAATACCCTGATTAGAATGTATGGGCCTGATGGCAGACCTAAACAATATATTGCTATTCGTCGTGACGCAACGCAAGCTAAGAAAAATGAAGCGAATCAATTAGTATTACAGCATCTACTCAATACTAATACCGATATGCTGATGATCACCGATGCGACCGGTTACATTACCACCATCAATAGCACCTTAGCTCATTTTAGTGGCTGGCAACAAGAGCAATTGATCGGGCAATTGCCTGAGATTATGAGCTCACCTTATACCGATGCAAACAAATTAGCCGAGATGCAGCAAAGTCTTCAACAAGGCCAAGCATGGAATGGTCGTTTACTAAACTTATATCATAAGCAGCTATCAGATTCGGGTGAACCAGCAGAATATTGGGTAGAAATTGACATCACTCCCCTACATAGCCCTAAAAATGAATTTATAGGCTGCTTGCAAGTTCAACAAGACATCACCGCTGCCGTCCTCAAAGAACAATCACTACTCTTAGAAAATGCAGACAACGCCGTCTATTTAGAGATAGTGAGTATTTTGCAACAAGCTTTGCCGTTGAAAATTCGCTTTACTCTAGCTCTGGATTGTTTAATGCATTTAAAAGGTCTAGGTCGACAAATCAACGGCATGATAAAAGGCGGCATTTACCTCAAAGAACCCGATAAAGATCAATTACAACTCTGGGTACTACAAGGTGAATTCAGCGATGACTTTATGCACCATGAACAAGAGCTTGCCATGGGTGCAGGTCTGTTTGGTGAGACAGTGACCTCGCAAAAATTAAAGATCGCTAACGAATGCTTCTGTGACTTACATTATGAAGCTGTTTCTGATGACATGAAAACTCACGGTCATTACCTAGTCCCTATTGTTCTGGAAGGTAATACCTTAGGCTTACTCTTTCTTTATACGCAACGCTATCCGGTTGAAGCTCCCTCACGACTAAACTTATTACAACAAGTCAGTGATTTACTCGCAGCAAGCTTAGTGCAAGAATCCACACATCCACTCCTGACAACTCCATAAGAATTGAGTTATACACTCATTACCCTAATCGTCTTAGCCCAATGATGGCATATTATTAATCATAGTAGTCTGATTAATCATGAAATAATACGAAACCCTAGCATCGTTGTGAATCTAGCTAGCGTGATAAACACCACTTACTTGATACCCAACAACCTATAACTTAGAGCGCATTATCCGAGCATTTATGCGATACTAAGCAGCTTTTATTGATCCAGATTGTACAGATATTATAAGGAGTAAACATGGCAGCACTGGTTGGCATTATTATGGGTTCAACTTCCGATTGGGAAACCATGCACCATGCAGCAGATACCTTAGATCGCTTAGGGATTCCGTATGAATGTGAAGTTGTTTCAGCTCACAGAACGCCGGATAAACTGTTCGCTTATGCAGAAACCGCTGAAGCTAAAGGCCTAGAAGTCATAATTGCTGGGGCTGGTGGAGCTGCACATTTACCAGGTATGACGGCTGCTAAAACAGCCCTACCTGTACTCGGTGTGCCTGTCCAATCTAAAGCATTAAACGGCATGGACTCTTTGCTCTCTATTGTACAAATGCCCGCAGGCATTCCAGTGGGTACCTTAGCTATCGGCAAAGCCGGCGCTATCAATGCCGCATTATTAGCCGCTGCGATCATCAGTAATAAACACAATCATTTTCGGGACGCGTTACATACCTTTAGAAATGAGCAAACCGAAAATGTGCTCGCTCATTCTGATCCTCGCGAGGAACTTTTATGATAGTCGGTGTACTCGGGGCTGGCCAACTCGCGCGCATGATTGCCTTAGCCGGTTATCCTTTAGGTGTGAAATTTATTTTTCTTGATCCCTCTGCTGATGCCTGCGCTAATAGCTTAGGCGAACATTTGCACGGTGCTTATGACGACCCTCGCCTACTCGCTGAATTAGCTGAGCGTGCCGATGTCGTCACTTATGAATTTGAAAACGTGCCTGCTCATGTCGCTGAATTTTTAGCTACGCATACCCAAGTACATCCTGCTCCCAAAGCTTTGGCCGTTGCTCAAGATCGACTCATAGAAAAGACTTTTTTTAATAACATAGATATACCTACCCCCGCCTATGCGACAGTCGATAGCTTAGAAGACCTAGAACTGGCTATGACCAGCATCGGTTGGCCAGCTATTATCAAAAGTCGCACCATGGGCTATGACGGTAAAGGCCAATCCTTACTCAAAACAGCGGATGATTTAGCCAGCGCTTGGACACTGTTGCAGGGCGTACCTTCAATTGTTGAAGCTTTTGTGCCTTTTAATCGAGAAGTCTCTATTATTGCGGCACGTAATGTCTCAGGCGAAATGGTGTTCTATCCTCTTTCTGAAAATGTACATCGTAATGGTATTTTACGAGTCTCTCATAGCTGTGCTAATGACCCTATGCAAGCACAAGCAGAAGCCTATATCTCACGTTTAATGGCTGCCTTAGATTATGTGGGCGTCTTAGCCTTAGAATTGTTTGAAGTAAACGGTGAATTAATCGCTAATGAATTTGCACCCCGCGTACATAACTCAGGCCATTGGACGATTGAAGGCGCTGAAACCAGTCAGTTTGAAAATCATTTACGCGCCATATTAGATTTACCCTTAGGTGCAACAACAGCTGTTGGCAAAGCCGCAATGGTTAATTTTATAGGCGGCTTACCCGTCACTGATGAATTATTGGCTATTCCCCAAGCCCATTTACATCTTTATGACAAAGCACCTCGCAAAGGCCGTAAAGTCGCCCATGCTACCATTCGTACCGAGACTACTGAGCAATTAAACAGTTTGGTTGCACAATTGAGCGCCTTAGCTGACCAAGTGGACGATTGTTAAGGCTGACAGCCAACTGAACAGTACCATCTTGATGCCCGTAGGGGCGTATTGCATACGCCCTTTTAAATAGGCTCTATAAAATTGAATTTTGATATTGGGCTTATGCAATACGCCCCTACGATGTTTTATAGCACAAGTAAGGTGGCATACGGCGATAGCTGTAACCCAAGGTAATGGACTACGAAATGTAGGGTACGCTAGCGCTATTCCAAGCTACATTATTAACAGGTAAATCTATCATGGAAACTAAACCCCCTCTACCTCCTTTTACTCTAGAAACGGCCCTACAAAAAGTTCAAGCAGCTGAAGATGCTTGGAATACACGTAATCCTGAGCGCGTTGCATTGGCTTATACAGTAGATTCAGAATGGCGCAACCGCACTGAGTTCTTTTCTGGCCGAGAGGCTATTAAAGCTTTTCTACAACGTAAATGGCAAAAAGAACAAGACTATCGACTTAAGAAAGAACTGTGGTGTTTTATGGATAATAAAATCGCCGTGCGTTTCGAATATGAATGGCATGATCAAGCCGGTCAATGGTTTCGAGCTTATGGCAATGAAAACTGGGAATTTGCCGAGTCTGGTCTTATGCAACGTCGCTATGCCAGTATTAATGAATTAGCAATAACAGCATCGGAACGACGATTTTTATGGGCAAGAACATAAAGGTTTTAAATGATTTGTGATAACCATGATTAAGACAAAAAAAACGGGAGCTTTAGCTCCCGTTTTTTTGTCTTCGTAAAACTTATGATCTAGTAATGATAAGCTGTTTCGCCATGCTCAGAAATATCTAAACCTTCACGTTCAGCTTCTTCACCCACTCTAAGTCCTATCAGAACATCAACCAACTTAAAGGCTATGTAGGAAACAGTCGCCGACCAAATGATACAAACACCAACCGCCCAACATTGACTAATCAATTGAGTCGACATACTGTATTCAGCAACACCATTAGTGACATAATCCCATACACCTGTACCACCTAAAGCTGGGCTGGCCACAACGGCTGTACCTAATGCACCGATAATACCGCCTATACCGTGAACACCGAAAGCATCCAGAGAATCATCATATCCCAACATGCCTTTTAGACTAGTAACCGCCCAAAAGCAGACGACACCAACAACAACACCTAAGGCTATAGAACCCATAGGGCCTGCCCAACCACAGGCTGGTGTAATAGCCACCAAGCCAGCAATAGAACCTGAAGCACCACCTAACATACTCGGTTTACCACGTATAACCCATTCAGCGCCTGTCCAAGCCAAGGTTGCCGCCGCACTAGCCAACAAAGTATTAATAAAAACTAAAGTAGATAAACCATTCGCTTCAAGATTAGAGCCTACATTAAAACCAAACCAGCCCACCCATAATAATGAGGCACCGATCATAGTCATAGTGACACTGTGTGGCGCTAAAGATTCTTTTTTGAACCCTACGCGTTTGCCAATCACTAAACAACCGACCAAACCCGCAATACCGGCGTTAATATGTACAACGGTACCGCCAGCAAAATCCAATGCACCTTTTTGGAACAAAAAGCCTGCAGTTGCTAATGCTTTTTCGCCTGCGCTAGCGTCTGTATAAGCATCTGGACCTGCCCAATACCAAACCATATGAGCCATAGGCAGATAGGCAAAAGTAAACCAAATCACCATAAACACTAAGATAGCTGAAAACTTAACGCGTTCAGCAAAAGCACCGATGATCAAAGCTGGGGTAATACAAGCAAAGGTCAATTGGAAGGCGACATAAATATACTCAGGAATATAAACACCTTTACTGAAACTAGCCGCCAATGAATCAGGCGTTATACCCAATAAAAACAACTTACTAAAGCCACCGAAAAAAGCATTACCTTCGGTAAAGGCAATACTATAGCCATAAAGTGCCCATAAGATGGCCATCAATGAAAAAATCACAAAGACTTGCATTAATATGGAGAGCATGTTTTTGGCGCGCACCATACCGCCATAAAATAAAGCCAAGCCTGGAATTGACATGAGAATAACCAATATCGTGGCCATAATCATCCATGCGGTATCGCCTTTTTGTGCAACAGGTGCAACAACAGCAACCGTATCATTCGCAAAAGTAAGTCCTGCAAAACTCGACAAAGCAATCAGAGTAAAAATTTTTAAAATATAGTTCATAAATCCCCCTTATCTATTAAAGTGCTTCATCGCCGGTTTCACCGGTACGAATTCTAACAACTTGCTCTAAATTGGTTACAAAGATCTTACCATCACCAATTTTCCCTGTATTAGCCACACGTGTTATCGCTTCTACGGCCTGGCTGACTAATTGATCAGCCACAGCCACTTCAACTTTTGCTTTAGGTAAAAAATCAACAACATACTCTGCTCCACGATAGAGTTCAGTATGCCCCTTTTGGCGACCAAAACCTTTGACTTCAGTAACAGTGACGCCTGAAACACCTAAGTCTGAAAGTGCTTCACGGACATCGTCCAGCTTAAACGGTTTGATTATAGCGGTTATCAGTTTCATCTCTTCCTCTCTCATTATTAAAAGTAACGATTCATAATGATTAAAGCAGAGACTGTGCCAAGTGTTGTATATCAAGGCCTCTACTCACTGTATTAATTATAAAAGAAACACAGAATCATGAGCTACAGCCATTTCTTGTTGACAAATACTCACTCAACACAGGAAACATCTGTCATCCATCGAGCCATATCTGACATTCCCATACTTAATAGTCTTATTGATGCAATCTATCGGATTGCACACACTTGGTGCGCAATCTTCTAATATGCTCACTTGTAGTGCAATTGTTTGAATAATGTATGAGGAGCTGAGCTAGCGAAAAATAATCAAGGCGATAAACTATGGCCTATTTCATGAAATCGAACTAGTTAATGAGCCGCTGAGAGGCCTGTGAGCTTCAGTGCTATAAGAACACTGTCTATTGAATAATGAAGATTAATCTTCTATCTCTAACTCATTAATTTTACGAGTGAGAGTATTTCGGCCATAACCTAATAAAATAGCAGCTTCATGGCGCTTGCCCCGAGTAAAATCTAAAGCGGCTTTAATTAAAATCGTTTCAACCGTATTAATAGCCTGCTTTGCAATCTCTATCTTTAGCGCACTATTATCTTGTGTGTTTAATAATTGTCTGTCTATGTGCTTTCTAAACAACGACTCCCAATCCGTTGCGGCAATAACCTGCTCTATCGAAATATTAAGCAACTCAGGGGGTAAATCATGTAAAAAAACCTCTCGCCCTGAGGCCATTACGGTTATCCAGCGACAACTATTCTCTAATTGTCTAACGTTACCAGGCCATTCTAAGGTACTTAAAAAAGCTTCAGCTTCTGGCCGTAGAACTTTTATTTCTACACCGAGTTCAGCAGCCGCTTGATTTAGAAAATGACGTAATAACAAAGGAATATCCTGTTTACGTTCACGTAAAGCCGGAAGGTGTATGCGAATGACATTTAAACGATGAAATAAATCTTCCCGAAACCGACCTTGCTCGACTAAAGTTTCTAAATCTTGATGAGTTGCGGCAATAATACGCACATCAACTTTGACCGCTTGATGAGCACCGACTGGATAAAACTCACCATCAGCTAATACTCTTAATAACCGGGTTTGTAATTCTGTTGGCATATCACCTATTTCATCAAGGAACAAAGTGCCACCATTAGCTTGCTCGAATCGCCCCGCTCTTCGCAATTGCGCACCTGTAAAAGCACCTCTTTCATGCCCAAACAGCTCTGATTCCATGAGATCTTTAGGAATAGCCGCCATATTTAAAGCAATAAAAGGCTTTTGAGTTCTAGGGCTATGTCGATGTAAGGCCTTGGCAACTAACTCTTTACCTGCACCTGACTCTCCATTAATGAGTACCGTAATATGCGAACGCGCCAGTCGACCTATTGCACGAAAGACCTCCTGCATGGCTGGGGCTTCACCAATAATTTCAGGCGTTGGTTCGACATTAGCGGCTGTCGTATTTTGGCTATCTTCTTGCTGCTGTCGGCCGTGTGTACAAGCACGCTGGGCTAGATTAACTACTTCTTTGATATCAAAGGGCTTAGGTAAATATTCAAAGGCACCGCCATGAAAAGCCGAAACGGCGCTTTCTAAATCCGAATGTGCAGTCATCACAATAACAGGCAAAGTTGGATGACTTATCTGTATCTTGCTTAATAGCTCCAAGCCGTCCATACCTGGCATACGAATATCAGTAATCAAGGCATCTGGCAGATCATCTTTCAACGCAACAATTAACTCTTTGCCACAGGAAAAACTACGCGTGATAATACCTGCTTTTTGTAATGCCTTTTCAACGACCCAACGTATAGACTTATCATCATCAACTATCCAAACTGTTTCGGATTTAATCATTGCGAGCCTCCATTGGTAAAAAAATTGAAAATACAGTATTACCTGGCTCGCTATTACATTCAATTAAGCCGTTATGTTGATTAATAAGCGATTGTGCAATCGATAAGCCTAAGCCTGTACCGTCAGCTCGCCCAGTAATCATGGGATAAAAGATCTGATTCATCATGCTCGCATCAATACCCGGGCCGTTATCGATGATATCGCACTTTACAGCCAACTTATAACGCTTGCGACCCACATTCATGTGTCTATGGATACGTGTTTTAAATATAAGCTCACCTTTACCATCCATAGCCTGCATGGCATTTCTAGCAATATTTAAAATCGCTTGAATGAGCTGATCCTTATCTGCATAAATATCAGGAATACTAGGATCATAATCATTGATTATAGTCAAAGTACTGCTAGATTCTGCATGTACCAATTGTCTAACGCGCTCTAATACCTCATGAATATTAATAGTCTTTTTATTGGGTAATTTATTAGGGCCTAACATTTTATCCATCAAAGCTTGTAATCGATCTGATTCAGCAATAATAATTTGTGTATATTCTTTAAGCTCGGGATCTTCTAGTTCTAAATCTAGTAACTGTGCTGCGCCACGTAAGCCACCAAGAGGATTTTTAATTTCATGAGCCAGCCCCCTCACTAATAAACGCGCCGTATTTTGCTGAGTTAATAATTGCTCTTCCTTAGATATACGTAAATGATTATCGACTTGTTGTAGCTCTAGTAATATTTCATTAACTTGCTCGTTAATTACTAAGGGAGTTGCGCTAAAATTAATCGTTGCATTTTGAGCCGCTCTTGTCACCGTAAGCGCCCGATCTACTAAGGGCTCTGCCATGGATAAAGACTGCTTCAAATTTACTAACAAAGCCGTGTCGGAAAATTTGAATAACTCATCCGCACTATGGCCTATCAAATGATGGGCACTATCTGCCAGCAGAATTTCTCCTGAGGTATTGATATAAGTCAGTATTAAGTTGCGATCAAATAATAAAATAGCGCTATTTAGATTATCCAGTATGCGTTTATACATAGTTTCTTTCATCAATCGTTTTAAATGTGAGCTTTAATTTTATACAAGCAAATTACAGGCCATCTATTATGGAAATAGACTACACCTGAAAAGGGCTCATGATTATATAGCTACGGACAATAAAAACGCCCCATAATGAGGCGTTTCTTTAAGATTGAATTTTATAGACCTAACGAATGACTTACGCTTTAGGTAAAGTGACACCGGTTTGTCCTTGATACTTACCACCCCGATCTTTATAAGAGGTTTCACAGACTTCATCACCTCCAAAAAAGAGCATTTGTGCAACACCTTCATTTGCATAAATCTTTGCTGGTAAAGTGGTGGTATTAGAGAATTCTAAAGTGACATGACCTTCCCATTCAGGCTCTAAAGGCGTCACATTGACGATAATGCCACATCTTGCATAAGTAGACTTTCCTAAACAAATAGTCAGTACATCTCGCGGAATTTTAAAAAACTCAACCGTTCGTGCTAAAGCAAAAGAATTCGGTGGAATGATGCAAACATCAGATTTAACATCAACAAAGCTATTAGAATCAAAGTTCTTAGGATCAACAATCGCAGAGTTAATGTTGGTAAAAATCTTAAATTCATCAGAGCAACGAACATCGTAGCCATAACTGGAAGTCCCATATGAAATGACTCGACCTTGCTCAGAATCTCTGACTTGACCACTTTCAAACGGCGTTATCATGCCATGTTGTTCCGCCATGCGACGTATCCATTTATCTGACTTTATGCTCATTAATGCTATCTATCCAGTATGTTAAAACGTCCAATTTTCACATAGACGTCAATCAGGTACAAGGCGAAACACTAAAGTTGAATTAGTAATGACCGCCTGTATCTATTCGTTTAAGTATCTTGCACTACGATAGTAGGAAATCGTGTACTAAAATCTTTGGTTTTTAAAGCTAATCTAGCGGCTGTTTTACGAGCGATATCTTTATACAACTGCGCAGGACGACCATTAGGGTCTGCAACGACTGTAGGTATTCCAGAGTCAGAACTTAAACGGATAGCCATATCCAAAGGTAGTGAACCTAAAAAATCTACCTTATTTTTCTCTGACATAGCCATACCACCCCCCGTTCCAAAAATGGCTTCTTCATGACCGCAAGCGCTACAAATATGTAAACTCATATTTTCAACAACGCCCAACACAGGTACATTTACTTTAGCAAACATACCTAAGCCACGCTGTGCATCAAGCAAAGCAATATCTTGTGGTGTGGTGACTATAATCGCACCACTCACCGGAATCTGTTGCGCCAAGGTTAACTGTATGTCCCCGGTACCAGGTGGCAAATCAATAATCAGATAATCAATATCGTGCCAATTAGTATCTCTGAGCAATTGTTGCAAGGTATTAGTGGCTATAGGGCCTCGCCAAATCATAGCTTGATCAGCATCAACTAAATAACCTATAGACATAGTTTGTATGTCAAAAGCTATTTTAGGCATTAAAGTTTTATTATCTACACTATCAGGACGACCAGATAGGCCCAACATAGTCGGAATACTTGGGCCATAAATATCAGCATCCATAATACCGACTTTTGCGCCTTCTGCTGATAAAGCCAAGGCTATATTAACGGCAGTTGTTGATTTACCAACGCCGCCTTTTCCGGAAGCTACGGCAATAATATTTTTGATATTAGGCTGTGGCTTTAAACCTTGTTGTACAGCATGAGAAATGATTTTTACCGTAACCTCAACCGTTACCGAACCGACTCCAGCCAATGTTTTTAAGAGTTGCTCAACATCCGTTTTTAAAGCCTCAATAATGCTTATCGCAGGATAACCCAATTCTAATTTAACGGAGACATTGTTGCCATCAAACGTGATTTCTTTAACCTCTTTTGCCGTAACCAGATCAACTCCATGATTAGGATCAATAAAGGTAGTTAATAAATGCTCTACATCCGTCTTTTCTATGTGCGCCATAATTATTTTGAGTTAAGTAATTCCAGTAAATTCGGCGATAAAACCAAACTTTATTAGTAGGGTATTCTACAGCCTTTTTAATAAAACTCATCGGTTAACGATGCACTATACGTTAGCACAGCCTGTTTTATGAGATAATCTGCCAATTATTTATTTTTGCATTCCTTACCTTTACGCCATGTCAGATAGAAAAATTCTTGTTACTAGCGCTTTACCTTACGCAAACGGCCCTATACATTTAGGCCATTTAGTTGAATATATTCAAACCGATATCTGGGTTCGCTTCCAAAAACAACGTGGCAATAGCTGTTATTTCGTTTGCGCAGATGACACCCACGGCACACCGATTATGCTTAAAGCTGATCGAGAAGGTATTACTCCAGAACAACTGATCGCGCAAGTTGGCAAAGAGCATTTAGCTGATTTTACTGAATTTGGTGTGGCTTTTGATAATTATCACAGCACCCATTCCGAAGAAAACCGCAACTATTCATCGCTGATCTATAAGCGATTACGGGATGCTGGGCACATTAGTTCACGAACGATTACCCAAGCATTCGATCCCGTTAAGAATATGTTTTTGTCTGACCGCTTTATCAAAGGTGATTGCCCGAAATGTGGTGCAATCGATCAATATGGCGATGGTTGTGAAACCTGTGGTACCACTTACTCACCTAGCGAACTGAAAAATGCTGTATCTGCTATTTCAGGGGCCAAGCCTATTTCAAAAGACTCGGTTCATTATTTTTTCGATTTAGCTAACTTTACCGAAATGCTTAATGCTTGGACTAAAGCGGGTCACTTACAGTCTGAAGTACGCAATAAATTAGCTGAATGGTTAGAAGGCGGCTTACAGCAATGGGATATTTCTCGCGACGCACCTTACTTTGGCTTTGAAATTCCTGACGCCCCTGGAAAATATTTTTATGTTTGGTTGGATGCACCTATTGGCTATATGGCCAGCTTTAAAAATCTATGTGACAAACAAGGTTTAGATTTTGATGAGTTTTGGGCTAAAGACAGCACCGCAGAGTTATATCATTTTATCGGTAAAGATATTATCTATTTCCATGCCTTATTCTGGCCAGCAATGCTAAGTGGCGCTGACTTTAGAACGCCGAGTGCAATTTACGCTCACGGATTTTTAACCGTCAATGGTGAAAAAATGTCTAAATCTCGCGGAACCTTTATTACCGCAAGAACTTATCTAGATCATCTCAATCCCGAATATTTACGTTATTACTTTGCCGCTAAACTTAGCGCTGGAGTTGATGACATAGACCTTAATTTTGATGATTTTAGTCAACGTGTTAATTCTGATTTAGTTGGAAAAGTCGTCAATATCGCTAGTCGTTGCAGTGGATTTATCGCTAAACGCTTTGATAATCGCTTATCTGAGCGCTGTTCAGAGCCCTTATTATTTCAAGAGTTTATTGACGCTAATGAACAAATTGCAACCTTTTATGAAACTCGAGAGTTTGGTAAAGCCATGCGCGAAATTATGGCGCTAGCTGATAAAGCGAATCAATATATTGATGAAAAAAAGCCTTGGTTGATTGCCAAGCAAGAAGGTAATGAAGCTGAATTACACGAAGTTTGCTCTATGGGACTTAATTTGTTTGGCTTATTGGCTACTTTTTTAAAACCTGTCATTCCTGTCTTAGCGCAGCAAGCTGAGCAGTTTTTAAACATTCCTACTCAATCGTGGCCCGTCGCTATAAAACCTTTGCTAAACCATAGCATTAATGACTTCAAACCTTTAATGACCCGTGTCGAAGCAGACAAAATTGCAGCCATTGTTGAGGCATCTAAAGAAAATCTTGAAAAAACAGTTGCACCTTTAAAGACCCTAGTATTTGAACCTATCGCAGATACTATCGAGTTTGATGATTTTGCCAAATTGGATTTACGTATCGCTAAAATTATCAAAGCTGAACATATCGAAGGTTCGGACAAACTATTACAGTTGACCGTGGATATTGGCGATGAAACCCGCAACATATTAGCAGGTATTAAATCCGCATATGCACCTGAAGACTTAGAAGGCAAATTAACCTTAGTAATTGCTAATCTTGCACCTAGAAAAATGCGCTTTGGCTGTTCTGAAGGTATGGTCTTAGCCGCAGGCCCAGGGGGAAAAGACATTTGGATACTAAGCCCTGAAGCCGGGGCTGTCGCAGGATTACGCGTAAAATAAACCCAATCAAATTTATCAATGCATTGAATACTTTGGGAAAACTGGCTTTATGAATGAATTAAAAGAAAAGATCATTAAAACCCTGAGGTTTTACACCAAAAAAGCGTTGATAAACTATAGAACCTTACATTACCTTATTAAGCCAGTTAAGTTAATAAAACCTATTTTTGTGGTCGGCTGCAGTCGAGCCGGCACTACATTAATCTATAAAACATTTTCACAATCAACACATTTAGGCAGCCTACACAAAGAAACCCATGATTTTTGGGCGCAATTACACCCACTAACTGAGCGTTTATGGAATAGTCACGCCATCGAGCCAACATTTGCCTGCCCAAGAGATAGATCTAAGGTCTCACAGTATTTTTATACCCAGACCGGTCAAACGCGGGTCATTGATAAAAACAATCAGAATGGTCTTTCTATACCATATTTATACCGATTATTTCCCGACGCTCATTTCATTTTTATTAAACGAAATGCTGGCGATAATATTGATTCGTTAATACATGGCTGGGGGAAATCTAGTGAATTTGCAACATGGTCTAAGAATTTAACAGAAACCATACAAATTGATCACGGTAAATATCAGCAATGGTGTTTCTTTTTAGCGGAAGGTTGGAAACAATTAACTCAGGCTTCGATTGAGCAGGTTTGTGCATTTCAATATCGAACAATGAATGAGGCTATCTTAGCCGCTAAAACATTAATTCCTCAGCATCAATGGCATGAAATAGCTTATGAATTACTAATAACTCATCCTGCTCTAGAGTTTGAGAAGCTCTTTCAAGCTTGCAATGTGCCTTTTGATCAAGCTATGAAAGAACATTGCTCTACTGTTTTAGATAATCCTTATAATACCTTTTCTGAAATTCGCATTGATAAATGGAAGGATGGTAACAATCAAGAAAAAATTAACAGCATCTTGTCTACAGTTACTGTAATTAGCGAACAACTAGGTTATTAAACAATAATCTTACGCCTTATCTCGACTATCTCATCGCCCAACGAGGTTTAATCTTATCAGCTTGTATAACTGCTAATTCATCCATTACAACTTTCTTAAGTAAAACAGAAATAAAAATTAAATGGTACAGTAAATCCCAGTAGGAAAGCCCCAAAAAAGCGGTTCCCACCATATAACAAATCAAAGAAGCTCTTAACATAAAACAATAATTACTTACCCACTCCATACCAGAAACATTAAGAGTTTTTTTGGGTATGCTAGTAAGGCTCATAAGTGTACCTAAAATTAATGAAAGCCATAACCCAAAAGCTATGAAGCCATGCTCAGAAAACATTTCCACATAAGAGCTATGCCAATCACGTTGAGTCACATATAGCCAACCCTCAAAACCGGCTCCAGTAAAAGGATGCTCTAGCGTATGATTCCAGCCATCTGTCCAAGCAGTAATTCGTCCCATCGCTGAGCTGTCTTGCTCATAGGTCTCGATAGTATTCATTCTTCCAAACCACTCTTTCGGCAGATAGTCTTTTGCAAAAACAGCACCTAAAAGCACTAAAGGAATAATAAGATATTTACGTTTACTATGAAATATGAGCATAAGCGTTAGCACCCCCATAGTTAGTAATGCGCCACGAGACCATGAACTCAATGATGCCGCAAAAATAATTGGGATAGTAAACGGTACCCCCTTTTTAATCCAAGGATTTAATGTTTCTTTCTGCCAAAGCAATAAAAGTGGCACTGAGATCAACATAGCGACAGCAAAGGCATTATTTTCTTCAAACTGAGTATTGGGAGGACCATAAACTCGAGATGAGAAGCCATGCAAGATAGCGAATAGTCCCCCTTTGACAGCCACAATACCTATTGATGCACCTATAGTAACAATCAAGTAATAAAGCTTTTCCCTAGTATTAATCAACACTAAGGTGAAATAAAAAGGCAAATATATTTTTGTGACGAACCAAAACTTCTGCCATGCAATATATGGAAAATACGCTTGTGTTGACGTGATAGCAAAACCAATCCAAAGCATCACAAAAACTGGGATACGCCAGTCTTTAGGCAGTGATTGTTTATCTTTGCAGGTGAATGTCCGAAACGCTACGACTAAGAACAGCACATAATATACGGGGAGTGACCTAACAAATCCCCATGCATAAGCATGAGGATTTAAATAACTAAAAACAGCTAGTGACAATACTCCCCACCAAGGCTTTTTTAAGGCCGCGATAATGCAAGCAAGTAAAAATATGAGTACAACGTAATCGCGCATGGCCTTGATTTATTATTAATGTAATGATTGAATATGACCAATTATTTGACCAACAATTCCTGCGGACTTAGTCAAGTAAAACCTTATAGCTTTAACTTTATAAGTAAATATGATCCCAGTAATATATTGACCCAATTTAGCCCATAAATATTTTGGAATTTTAGTTTTTTCTGGAAAGTGAGCTAAGGTAATTGATCGGTTTCTTTGAAAGCTTTTCAACATAAGGTAGCCCAACTTTAGATGATTTAATTCAACATAATGATATTGGACAATCATCGGAATATAGACTAGTTCTTGCTTGGCTTTTATAGCTCTTAATACAAAATCACTATCTTCACTTCCCATCAAATTATGACGAACGGGCCCCAAAACTTCTGAAAAATTACCAATAATATCAAACACTTTTTTATTAACAATTAGATTTCCACCGCCAGGAATAAATAACTCTTCCAATGTGCTTAACACTTTATCTCCCAAATTAAAATTAGGTATAGGAAAGGGAGTAATTTTATAATTGCAATCATCATGAACCCAATCCGGCTCCTCCCCAGTCCAGTCAGGAATAATCTTTCCACAAAACAAACGTGCATCTGGATAGCAATTAATTGCCGTAATTACTGAATTTATATATTGCTCATCAACTCTGTGATCATCATCTATAAAACCTATCCATCCATCATCAATTTGTGACAATGCGTTATTAAGTGCGTATGATTTTCCAGCATTAAGCTCTTCTATAAACTGAATGGGTAATAAATGTGTGGTGGTCGATCGATTCTGATAGGCTTGTAATTGGTCAACAGTATCATCCGCACAAGCATTAACAATAATTAATATTTTAAAATCTACGTGCGCTGGCATATCTGCATTATTGATTGATGCCAGTGCTTTCAATAGTAATTGAGATCTATTATAGGTACAAATAACTAGGGTTAATTTCATTTAAACCACTTAAAAACGAAAAAAATTTATTGATGTAATTCGACGAGTTTAATTCATTAGCTATATATCAAGCAGTGGGGCATCCCGCACTAATTGACAAATACAGTAGTAAAATATAAAAAAATCTAACATATTAACTATGGTTGTTATTCTACCATTACAAGATCTAAAGTCTTACATATTTTATCAGTCGCTCCTTGATTTTGAATCATGAAGGCTTTCGCCTTTTCGACTAGCGTTGCTCTATATGAAGGCTGATCATATAAAATCAATAAGTTAAGAATTAAGGCTGCTTCATCTTTGCACTGTATCGCGGCATTAGCCACTAATACTTTACGAGCAATCTCTTTGAAATTGGACATATATGGACCAAACATAACCGGAACACCAACAGCAACAGCCTCCAATATATTATGTCCTCCACTAGGCACCATACTACCTCCCACAAATGCCACATCAGCACTTGCATAAAGCATTTTCAATTCGCCTAAAGTATCAGCTAAATAAACATCCGTATCTGAACGTACATTTTCTTTAGACGTGCGTAAAACCACAGCCAATTGCTGTTGTTCGCATTGTTTTTTGACTTCAGAAAATCGCTCAGGATGCCTAGGAGCGATGACCAGTAATAATTCAGGAATTTTCTTTTTTATCTCTTGATAAAGATCGAGAAATATCGATTCCTCATCTTTATGAGTACTAGCTATAAGCCATACAAAACGTCCACCAAATAAATCAATTTTTAGTTGTATGCCCTGCTCTATAGTTTCCTGAGGAACTTTAATATCAAACTTTATATTGCCTAATGTTTTAACTTTTGAACTGTCTGCACCAATGCTTATAAATCGTGTAGCATCATCTTCAGTTTGTGTCGCCACAAGAGTCACTTGCGCTAAAGTAGGTCGTACCAGCGAAGGGATTTTTTGAAAACCTAGTGATGATTTTTCAGATAATCTAGCATTTATGATATATAAGGGTATTCTTCTTTTTCCACAGGCTAAGAAAAGATTTGGCCAGATCTCCGTCTCCATAATGACCGCCAATCTCGGCTTAAAACAGCGCATAAATCGGTTAATTGCATCTGGAATATCGTAAGGCAAATACACATGAGTAACAGTTTCCTGCATTACCGCATTAACTCTAGCTGATCCAGTCGGTGTTGTTGTAGTAATTAATATCTCTACATTTTGATGTTGCTTTTGAATTTGTCTGACTAAGGGGAATACAGCTTCTGCCTCACCTAAGGAAACGGCATGAAACCAAATAACATTTTGTGGATAACTTTTATTGTATAAGGCAAAACGTTCGCGCCATCTATGGCGATAAGCGGGGGCTTTTATACTGCGCCAGAGTAACCGCAATAGTATAAAAGGTATAACTAAATAAAATAGGCTGGAATAGAAATAACGCATGACTCAAAGTTCAAGGCAAAAGGTTGAAAAACTAATGTTTTCACCTCTCACCTTAATCCCTTGACCTTAATAAATTATGCTTCAGCAGCAACTTTTATTGATAACGTAACGATTACATCAGAATGCAAATTAATGTCGATGGAATATTCGCCAATATGACGTATAGTTCCATGCGGCAAACGAATTTGATGTTTTTCCACAGCAATACCAGCCGCAGTAATCGCTTCAGCAATATTTAACGTACCGACTGAACCAAACAATCTGCCTTCATCACCAGCTTTATGAGTAATTACAACGTCAAGTTTACTTAGCTCATTACCCAGCTTCTGAGCAACACTCAACTTTTCAGCGGCAGCTTTTTCAAGCTCTGCACGACGAGCTTCAAACTCAACGATTTTCTTAGCTGTTGCAGCAACTGCCTTACCTTGTGGAACGAGATAGTTTCTTCCGTATCCTGATTTAATCGTGACACGGTCACCTAGGTTACCTAGGTTTGCTATCTTTTCAAGAAGAATAACTTCCATCTTTTAATCCTCATCTTTCGGTTTTAACCGATTATTTATACGCCATCAGGCGTGTGTTGATTCGATTTTTTTTTTCGTAAATTCAGCCACGGATCACTTAAGCCAATAAGCATAACCAACAGCATAGCATGTGGTATCAAAAACAAGGTGATATATAGCATTGCTACCATATAACGAGCTAGTTTTTTAGTTAAAAAAACGGAATGTAATATAGCCGTTCCAATTACTGTGTATAACACAAAAAGCAAAATACTAATATTCCATGCAATCTCAGCAATAGTTCCAGTACTAATACAGGCAGTTGCAACGATAGCTAAACTAGCTATACATAACCTCGGCTTTGCATCTAAAGACAAGAACTCTAACCTGAAACCACCAGGATTATAAAGATTTGACTGCCACCAACGCCCTAAAAACAAACCAAACAGCAAGCCAAATACTGAGCCTGCAGCGATAATTCCAGGCATATAATGCGCAAGAGTATCGATAGTTCGTTGAATATCCACAACAGGGGCGTCAGCTGGAATCATTTGTGTAAGCACTGCTTTCCACATCTCGACAGGATCTGACACATAAAGATAAAAGCCAAAAACACCTATCACACCGATTAATACCGCAATTTCAACTGCTAGAGATAAATGTCGCCCTTCCCTTAACACAATTGAAATTAACCAAGCTGGCAACCACAACACCATTACATAAAGCAATGCGAACTGAAAATTACCTAGTATCAAAAAGCCTAATAAGCCAACAGCTACACTAGAACAGCCTAAAATAGTCAGGCCCTCATATCCACCGCGTCTTAATGTGACTAAAGCAATCGTTGCTGAACTTACAACACTGACTGGAGGCATCATTAGCGACAATAAGGCAAGTGTAGAAGCCACTATCATGGCTTGTATTCTACCTCGCATAATATAATTCGCTAAAAAATTCATCCCCCCTCTCAGCCTCTATTTATGTGCGTCGCAGAACGGCAACAAAGCAATAAAACGTGCGCGTTTAATAGCAACACAAAGCTGCCTTTGATACTTAGCGCTAGTTCCTGTAATACGACTAGGAACAATTTTTCCAGTTTCAGTGATGTAATCACTTAATAAATCTAAATCTTTGTAATCGATCTCTGTTCCGCCTTCTGCGCTAAATCGGCAGAATTTTTTGCGTCTGATGTTACGGGCCATAATAATTTCCTTAAATCCAATAAGTTATAGTGTTAATCAGTGATGATTTCGTCAGCGTCAAAATCAACATCATCCAAATCAACTTCGTCATCAACATCACTTGTTGCTGACACTACAACCGCTTCTCTAGCTGCGGCGTCTTTGGCTCTGGATTCAGCAGCTTTATTTTCTTCTGCAGTTGAAGTAGCAATAATGGATGGTCCAGTTATAGCTACTTTTTGCAATAAAGTCATACTACGCAAAATAGCATCATTAAAACGAAAGCCGCTTTCAAGCTCTTCTAATGTCGCTTGATCACATTCAACATTCATTAGCACATAATGAGCTTTATGAACTTTTTTAATAGGGTAAGCCAAATGTCTACGACCCCAATCTTCTAAGCGATGTAACGTACCAGATGCTGCTTCGATAGTTGATTTATATCGTTCAATCATCGCCGAAACTTGGGCGCTTTGATCAGGATGGACTAAAAAGACAATTTCATAATGTCGCATTATTTTTCCTTTCGGTTAAGCCTCCCTTCTCTGTCTTAAAAAGAAGGTAAAGCAAGGAGGAGCGATATGCCCCATTGAACCGCGCATTATAAAGACTTTTATGTTATTTGAAAACACTATTACTAAAAATCAACTTTTGTTCGTTATAAAACCTGCTACGACAAACTACCCAATAATGATAATATTTTTTCAATTAAGTTGTATGTTGCAAATAACTACTTACCTGAATAATAATGTAACGCATCTTAAATGAAATTTAACAGGTAACTTTAAATGGTAAACTACGCGTTCGACTTAGCAATATGGACAGCTCTTTTCTTCATTACGGGTATGTATAAGCCACAATGGCCATTATTCTTTATGAAAAAACCCGAGAGATTTTTAATTCTTATAATAACCACCGTTTTAGTTATGATTACTTTCACGCTCTATGGTGAAGGAAATCGTCGCGCAAAGCTTGAGTTAACTAATCAACACCCTGCTGCCCAAGAATCGGCCTCTGCGCCCGTACCAACCCCACAACCCCATTAATATCGACTGGGCTTGCTATTTCAGCGACTAATAAATAACAACCTATTCACATTTACTGGACCTGTGTATTTATAAAGAACTTGAAAAGTTTTTCGTTCGTGGTATGTTTAGTGCCTCGGTATATGCTTATTAATAAACACTTCGTTTAAGTATAATGAAATTACGAATTAGTGATTCAAAGGCATCTACTTGATACCTGATAAAACTTGCCTGTTCGTTAAAGCAATCATTCATTAAAATAATAAATAAAATTACATTATCGTGAGGATGACAAATGAGTAATGAAGAAAACGTAAAACCAGAAGAAACTATCCAACCACAACCATCAGAAACCAATAACGAATCCGCTGTCGACCAACTTAAAAGTACTGCCGGCAATCTGTTTTCTTCGTTTCTAAGTTTAAAAGAAACAAATCCAAAAGTATTTTTTGGTGCTATTGCTGGCGTAGCTGCTCTACTTGTTTTGATGATGTCATCAGGTGGTAATGGTTCAAAACCAAGCCTTTCTGGCCCCAAAATTATAAATCTCTCGGTAGGCCAACGCTACTCACTAAAGAGCGCCAATGCTTATGACCCTTCGGCAACAGTTCGTTTAGTTTCAACACCTGGCGCCATAGCCTCATATGACGATACCGAAGAAGCAGACAGAAGCGGCGTATGCCAACACATGCCTCAAGGTACTCAAGTATCTGTCTTAGACTTTGCCGACGCTTTTGGTAAACAAAATGCTTATGCTAAGGTGAAAGTAGAGGATGGTGATTGTAAAGGCACTGAAGCTTGGGCATTAGCAATTGATATCCAATAAATAAAGTTTGACAGACTTCAAAATATACCTATAATACCCTGATAAATTCAATGCGGGAATAGCTCAGTGGTAGAGCACAACCTTGCCAAGGTTGGGGTCGCGAGTTCGAATCTCGTTTCCCGCTCCAATATTTAATAAAAAGCCGCGTTATTTCGCGGCTTTTTTATTTCACATTTTATGGCTGCGTAGCAAAATGGTTATGCAGTGGCCTGCAAAGCCATCTACGGCGGTTCGATTCCGCCCGCAGCCTCCAAAAATGTATCAAAGCTGCATATTAAACCCGCAAGTCATTTGACTTAGCGGGTTTTTTTATGCCAAACAATAAGCAATGGCTCGCAATAAAAATCGACAATTTATGCTGTAACTTTTACAGTAGCTATATTCGCCCCCATAAAAACCACATAGAACCCCTAAAAAACACAAACATCTACAACTAGCCTTGAGCACATAAAATAATAAATCAACCTTAAAACAAATTAGCGACCTTCAACAAATAATCTAAATAAAAAACATCATGCAATATTTCGCTTAAGTTACTCACAAGCAATCATATAATTACTCGTTAAGTACCTCGAAGTAGAATCCCGCATCTATTAACATAAAACAGACCTGAGATTAAATACTATGCCTTCTTTTGATATTATTTCTGAATTTGATACCCACGAAGTAAAAAATGCAATCGACCAAGCGAATAAAGAAGTAACGACACGCTTTGACTTTAAAGGCACAAACTCAACAGTTGAACTCACTGACGAAAAATTGATCATGATTTCTGAATCTACTTTTCAGTTACAACAAATGTTCAGTGTAGTCTGCTCTAAATTGAGTCGACGCGGCATTGATGTCGGCTGCATGGAAGTTGGCGATGCAAAAGGTAGCGGTAAAATGATGCGCCAAGAAATCACACTTAAACAAGGACTAGACTCATTGTTCGCAAAAAAAATTGTTAAACTCATTAAAGACAAAAAATTAAAAGTCCAAGCCGCCATTCAAGGCGACAAAGTACGTGTGACCGGTAAAAACCGCGATGATCTTCAAGAAGTTATTCAAATGCTCAGAAATGAAAAGCTTGAAATGCCCTTACAGTATGATAATTTTCGAGATTAAGTAACCAACCTTCAACGCCTATTAGGAGTTGAAGGTTAAAACTACTGCCAAAACTAAAATGGAATAACCCTCCACCTAAAAACCTTTAACTTTATACAATCCCAATTCCCACTTAAATACCTTTTATTCAACTTACAAAGATTTGTACAAGTTTTGTTAAACTATATTTTGACATGCAGCCACTTAGTTGTTACATTATTATGAAATGATGAATAAACAAATCGTCAATAATAGCATCAAGCTAACACTGACGATTTGAAGCTTAAATATATATAATGTTTTCGGGAGTTTTTTGTTATGTCTTATTTCAATGAGCCGTTATTAAAACAAGATTTCTATGCGTTGGCACTTAACAATGACATTGAAAGCGCAAAAAAAGCGGATAACCATACTAAAGAAGCTACAGCTAAAGATAATAATAATTTTGAAATAGCACACCTTTTAAGCATAGACAAATCTAATCTAATTGAAGCACTTTCTCAATTTCCTGCCACAGCGCTATGGCTAATTAACAAATATATTGAAACTGACACTATCAATGAGTTGGAAGAAGATGTTCCACTTGAAGATGCGCGATCTTCGACTTTACTCGCAATTAAGAAACAGTTTCATGAGCTAAGTCAAAACAACTTAACTGATAGCGCCGATACGTTTAATAAAAATAATCTGGCATTTACTTTACAACTATTTCCCTTTTCTTTTCATGACCTAACAGAACTTATCAATATCTTTGCTTATAGCTATAAATACAGAGGAATTTATTGTCAATCTATAGTCCAAGATTCTAAAAAAAAGAACAGCATTTTCATTAAAAGACTGGAAGCATCAAATCATCACAAACCCATAAGCACTAACCAATGGTTAGCCAGCCTCACGAGTTATGATGAGCAGTTTTTATTCCTCTCCACCAGTGAAATGCATAAACATTACACTAATGCCGTCCTTTATGAACATAACTGGCTTAATTTAAGAAAAAAATTGGCTACAGCTAATACAAGATTAGTTTTATTCATTGCTAATCAATATAAAGGTAGTTTTTTAGATTTTGATGACCTCGTTCAGGAAGGTCAATCCGGCTTATTAAAGTCTATTGATAGATATGATTACCGCTTAGGCTTTCAGTTTTCAACTTATGCAGGGTATTGGATTAGACAAGCCATATCTAGAGCGCTATCTCGATGTGAAAGGGCTGTCAGAATTCCTTGCGGAAGAATTGGAACAATTAATAAAGTATTTCGCACTAAAGACCAATTCATAAATCGGACTGGTAGAGAACCAACCACTAAAGAACTAGCCGAACACACAGAATTGTCTAACAATGAAATCCACGCTGTTTTATCAATGTCTCAATCAGCGATGTCCTTTGAAGGTTCAATTGAAGATGGAGAAACCTCATTTGCTCCAATTGATTTTCTAGAACAACAAACATTCACACCTGCATTTATTGAGATAGCAAAATCTGATCTTGATAATATTATTGATAAAGCACTAAAAATACTTAACCCACGAGAAGCTAGAATAATATGCTGTCATTTTGGCATTGAAGTAGATAAAGAAATGACACTGCAAGAAATAGGCTTAGAGCTTGATTTAACTCGCGAACGAGTCAGGCAAATTCAAGTCATTGCCTTAAATAAAATTAAACGTAATTTCGGCGATCAATTAATGAATTTTTTATAATGTACAAAACCATTAAAGAAAGCTACTATAAAATCCTACAAAATCAGTAGGATTTTTGAGTAAGATTTCAAGCTGATAACAGGATAAAATCGGAACATACCTTTTTGAATGCAGTTGTAGGCAATCGCAACAGTACAGTTAACCCCTAGAGGGCTTGGAGAGTAGGACCATGAAAAAATACATACAAACCACACTACTTTGGAGTGTGGTCTTGGTAGGTGCATTTCTTATCTATAACCGCATAAACACTACGCCGGCCATAGATGAGTCCATTGCCTACTCTGACTTTATTAACAAGGTTAAAAATAAACTAGTAGATCGAGTAGAAATATCAGGACCGGCTATCAAACTACGTACCTCGGATGGTCAAAACCTTGAAACATTTAATCCTAATGACCCTCATTTAATTGATGATCTTTTAGGTGCAGGCGTACAAATAAGAACAAAACCACCCGCACAACAATCGGTATTCATGCAAATGTTTATCTCATGGTTCCCTATGCTACTTTTAATCGCGGTATGGGTTGTTTATTTGAGAAAAAACCAAGGTGGCGGCATGGGAGGTAATGCTTTTGGAAAAAGCAAAGCTAAACTACTCGAAGAAGATAAATTAACAGCCACTTTTGCCGATGTTGCTGGCTGTGAAGAAGCAAAAGAAGATGTCGCTGAACTAGTTGATTTCTTAAAAGATCCACAAAAATTTCAAAAGCTAGGTGGAAAAATACCACGGGGCATTTTAATGGTTGGCCCTCCAGGCACAGGAAAAACACTTATAGCAAGAGCTATTGCCGGAGAAGCGGGCGTGAAATTCTTTACGGTTTCTGGATCTGATTTTGTCGAAATGTTTGTCGGTGTTGGCGCTTCGAGAGTAAGAGACATGTTTGCTCAAGCCAAAGAGCACTCCCCTTGCATCATATTTATTGATGAAATAGACGCTGTCGGTCGCCAAAGAGGCGGAGCAGGCATGGGCGGTGGTAATGACGAACGTGAACAAACCTTGAATCAATTATTAGTGGAAATGGATGGTTTCACTGGAAACGAAGGCGTTATTGTAATTGCCGCAACTAACCGTGCCGATGTTTTAGATAAAGCCTTGCTTAGACCAGGTCGCTTTGACCGTGAGGTCAATGTTGGCTTACCCGATGTTCGTGGCCGCGAACAAATATTGAATGTACATATTAAAAAAGTACCTGCAGCTGATGATGTTAAGTTAAAAGATATTGCTAGAGGAACTCCTGGCTTTTCAGGTGCTGAATTAGCCAATGTAATCAATGAAGCAGCATTATTTGCCGCGAGATCAAACAAAGTGCAAGTCAGCATGAGTGATCTTGAAAAAGCTAAAGATAAAATACTCATGGGCGCTGAAAAACGCACTATGGTGATGACCGAAGAAGATAAATTATTAACGGCTTATCATGAAGCAGGTCATTGTATAGTGGGAGAATCATCTCCGGATCATGATCCTGTTTATAAAGTGAGTATTATGCCTAGAGGAAGAGCTTTAGGTATCACTATGTTCTTACCTGAAAGAGATCAATATAGCGCCAGCAAGCGCAAACTAGAAAGTCAAATAGCCAGCTTGTTTGGTGGCAGAATTGCAGAACTCATGATTTATGGTGGCGATCGTGTAACTACAGGTGCATCTAACGATATTGAACGGGCAACGGAACTAGCTCGTAACATGGTGACTCGTTGGGGCTTTTCAGAAAAACTCGGCCCCTTGGTTTATGGTGAACAAGGCGGCCAGTCATTTATGGGACACCCAGGAACCCAAGGAAGCAAAGTGTCTGGAATCGTTGCCGAGCATATTGATGAAGAAATACGTGCGGTCATAGATTGTAACTACCAACGAGCTGAAACCATTTTACAAGAAAACATCAGCATACTTCATAAAATGGCAGATGCTCTAATGAAATGGGAAACCATAAACAAAGATCAGATTGATGACTTGATGGCAGGCAATGAACCACGCCCACCAGAAGATATTGATAACCTATCTACCAATAAGCAAAGTTTTACCAAGCAGGATACAGGCGATGTCAAACCTATAAAAACCAATATTGACAAGAATAAACCTGCTGGACAAGTTTGAGGTGCGTTCATTTATAGGGGCTTAACCGCCCCTTTTTTTTAATATACATAAAGCTAAACCCAACTATTCAGTACCATTAATAACTTCAAATATTGCTTTGTAAAACAGCTAACACAAAGAAAACTTAACTTAATCAAAGTGCTCCAAATTTCATATCACCAAATTTGTTACATAGCTTTATAAAATATCCAACTTCGCATAAGCAAGCATTAACCATTTAACACCAGCCGATTTGAAATTAATTTGCACACGTTCCTGTGCGCCCTCACCCTCTATTTGCAAAACGACTCCCTCACCAAACTTAGCATGACTGACGCGCTGCCCGAGCTTGTAACTACCTTGCGTCTGAAATTTAGCTGATTTTGCCTGTACGGCATTCACTGGACGGCTAATGGTCGCACGCATCCGCACTTCTTGTAATAATTCAGCAGGTATCTCGCGTAAAAAACGTGACGGTCTAGGATAAGTTTCGCGGCCATATAAACGCCTAGATTCCGCATAGGTTAAATATAATTGCTGCATTGCTCTAGTCATACCGACATAACATAAGCGACGCTCTTCTTCCAAGCGACCTGTATCATCTACAGACTGCTGTGATGGGAATAATCCTTCTTCCAGACCTACAAGAAAAACTTGCTTAAACTCTAGCCCTTTAGCACTATGCAAAGTCATAAGCTGAACACAATCCTCAGATTCTTCAGATTGACTAACACCAGCCTCCAAAGCCGCATAGCTCAGAAACATATCGACTTCGCCTAACTTATCTTCGTTATCTTTATCAAATTCAAATAGCTTAGCGGCATTAACTAGCTCCTCTAAGTTTTCTATTTTTTCATCACCTTTATCCATTTTTTCATTTTGATACAAAGCCATTAGTCCGCTTTTTTCAACAATACGCTTAACCTTTTCATCCAAGGTAAGCTCTTCGATGTCATTTTCCAAGGACTTAATGAGCTCCAAAAAGACTATCAGTGCATTAGTCGCTCGTGCGGACATGGTTCGTTGATTAATCAATAAGATGGCGGCTGACCATAAGGAAACACTCTGGTCACGCGCGATATTACGCATTTCATCAATAGCTTTAGCACCAATTCCTCGAGTCGGTGTGTTAATGACACGTTCAAAAGAAGCATCATCATGACGGTTGGCAATTAATCGTAAATAAGCCAAAGCATTTTTAATTTCAGCACGGTCAAAAAAGCGTAAGCCACCATAAACTATGTAAGGTGTACCTGTAGCCATCAATTTTTCTTCAAATTGGCGAGACTGAGCATTTGAGCGATATAAAATAGCCGTATCACTGCGTATACCACCTTCGTTAACCCAGGCTCGAATACGATCAACAACAAAATAAGCTTCATCCTGCTCATTAAAAGCTGCATACAGAGAAATTAAATCGCCATCACCCGCATCCGTCCAAAGCTCTTTCCCCATTCGCCCCGTATTATTGGTAATGACCTTATTAGAAGCCTTTAAGATAGTCCCAGTGGAGCGGTAATTTTGTTCTAATTTAATGATTTGATGATTTGGATAATGTCTTTGAAAGCTATAGATATTTTCAATTTTAGCGCCACGCCAGCCATAAATAGATTGATCATCATCACCGACTACAAACAGATTATCTTTACCATCGGTTAATAAGCGTAACCAAGCATATTGTATGGTATTGGTATCTTGAAACTCATCCACATGCACCTGTGTGAAGCGTTTCTGATAAAACTCAAGCACATCAGCGTTGTCGCGCAATAACTCATGAGCTCGCAACAGCAGCTCGGCAAAATCGACCAAGCCCGAACGATCGCAAAGTTCTTCATAGGCCTTATAGATGATTAATCTTTGGCGGTCATGGCTATCGCCTGTTTCAACACAATGTCTAGCACGAATACCTTCATCTTTCTGCGCATTGATGTACCACTGCATTTCCTTAGGTGGCCATTGCTTATCATCAAAATTAAGATTACTTAACAAGCGTTTAATGACTCTTAATTGGTCGCCGGAATCCATCACCTGAAACGTTTCTGGCAACCGCGCCTGCTGTGCATGTCGCCTTAGTAGACGATGGGCTATACCATGAAAAGTACCTATCCATAGGTTATGTGCAGAAATACTGAGCAAATTTTCTATTCTGCCGCGCATTTCCTTAGCGGCTTTATTAGTAAAGGTAACCGCTAATATACTATGCGGCGATACACCCTCTACCTTAATCTGCCAAGCAATACGATGGACAAGCACTCGAGTTTTACCACTACCCGCGCCTGCCAATACCAGCATCGCTTGAGAAGGCGCAGTCACCGCTAGCCTTTGAGCATCATTTAAAGAATTAATTATTGTCGTTACATCCATTATTGTTATATCACTTGCACATTTTTTAGAGCTGTGTATATTGCCTTTAGCTTTGCAATGTTCGAGTTCATTATTGTTCAGCTACCATAATAACGACTACACAGAAGGGGATTAAGATGAGTTTTGATTATAAACGCATGACTAAATTTGAGCACAATATAGGCGAAAATGAAAAAAAATACCGTCTATACGCTGGTGCTGCATTAATTGCAATTTCGATTTTTACAGCTTCCATAGCCCTATTATTGGTAGGCATGGTTCTGATTGGAACTGGTTTTTCAGGCTGGTGCCCAGCTTATTCTGGCATGGACAAAAACACCTGCGACACTTCAGCAAACGATAATACTTCTGAAGAAAACTAAAGACGAAAGGCGAAAGGCTCAAAAGCACACTGCTTTTGCCTTTTGCCTTTGTTATTCTTCTTTACGAAACTCACCTTCCAACACATTAGCTTTCGCGGCTTTTTCTTGAAAAACACTACTGGCTTGAATCAGATGATTTTCAAGCACATATTGCGCTATTTTTTTCCGTAAACTCGGCACTAAACATGCAAAGCCGACAATATCGGTAATAAAACCCGGTGTTAATAATAAAGCACCACCCAATAAAATGATCGGCCCTTCAATCATTTCATAAGCAGGAATAACACCTTGCGCCAAACTCTCCTGAAAGCGCCTAAAAGTCGAAAAGCCTTGCTGACGCAACAACCACGCGCCTAATGCTGCTGTAAACACAACCAAAAAGATAGTCGAAAAAGCACCGATAACACTACCTACCTGTAGCAGTAGATAAATTTCTGCAAAAGGGATGATCAATACGACCAAGAATATGATTTGAAAAATTTTCATCGACAAACTCTTTATTACAAAAGGAAAGACTAAATTCTGGCGTTTTAGCCGAACTCGTTTACGGTTACCAACAATATAAAGGCAATTCGCTTTAATTTCTAGGATAATATCCTTATTTCATTTGTCATTAACCAGAATGTCGACGTCCTATCAAATAATTCTTTGCACCTGCCCTGATAAAGACAGTGCCGAACAGCTTGCTCACTTACTAGTCAACGAGCAACTAAGTGCTTGCGTAAATATTTTACCCGGCGTTAGTTCTATTTACTGGTGGCAAGGACAATCGACCTCAGCGCAAGAATATTTATTATTGATTAAGGCCCATAAAGATCATTATCAAGCCATTGAAACCAGCATAAAAAAACACCACCCTTACGAGCTTCCTGAAATAATTGCCGTCTCTATAGAAAACGGTTTACCCGAATATCTGAACTGGATTAATTCATGCCATTCACACACTTGATTTTTATCTGTTTACTGCTGATTAGTAACTTGGCTTTTGCAGCGAGTAACGACGAGCTTTTGCCTCCAGACCTAGCCTTTAAAATTTCTGCTAAAGCCGTTAGCGCTGATCGGCTAGAAATTACTTGGGATATTGCCGACGGCTATTATCTTTACCGCGACAAAATGAAGTTCGTCTCTAAAACGGAACAAATTCAAGCAGTGACGCCAGTCTTTCCTGAGGGCGAAACTAAACATGATGACAATTTCGGCGATATGGTTGTTTATCATAAGCACCTGAGCATCCCACTGTCGCTAATCACAAAGGGTGCATCGTCCATACAACTGTTGGTGCAATACCAAGGCTGCGCAGACAAGGGCGTCTGCTATCCGCCGCAGAAACAAACCTTTGACCTTACCCTACCGATGGCAACTATCAAAGCTGCCGAACCGATTGATTCCCTGTTTAAACCCAAAGCGACTGAAGATGCCTTATTGCCGGCAGAACAGGCTTTCCGGTTTTTTGCAGTCGTTAACGAAGCAGATAAGCTAAAGGTTTCTTGGGAAATAGCCCCAGGCTATTATTTGTATCGCGAAAAAATCGGCCTAGAATTAAGCGGCTCGTCTGGCAGTCGCTTAGGTGATTACTCAATTCCCAGAGGTATACCTAAACACGACGAAGCCTTTGGCCTGGTTGAAATTTTTTACGATCAACTAAGCTTCGAACTACCAGTGCTGCGCACTCAAGCCACAGCGCAAACTGTGACCTTATCGGCAAATTTTCAAGGTTGTGCAGATCGCGGCGTTTGCTATCCACCGATGAGCCAAAAAATCGATCTGGAGCTACCCGCAGCCCCTATTAGCGAAGCCTTAGTCACACAAGTATTCTCCGAGCAAGATCAGATTGTGACAGCGCTCAAACAAGACAATCTGGCCATGACCTTGCTGAGCTTTTTCGGCTTCGGACTTTTGTTATCGCTAACGCCCTGTATTTTCCCAATGATTCCAATTCTATCGGGCATCATTGTAGGACACGGCAATCACATTACCACCACACGCGCCTTCTTACTGTCGCTTAGTTATGTCATCGCTTCTGCTTTGACTTACACGATATTTGGCATAATCGCCGCCTTATTCGGTGGCAACTTGCAGACAACTTTTCAGCAACCTTGGATCATCGGTCTATTTAGCAGCATTTTTGTCATACTGTCTTTATCCATGTTTGGCTTTTACGAACTAGAAATTCCTAATGCACTCAAAACCAAACTGCATAATTCCAGCGTAAGGCATCGTGATGGTTCAATCTGGGGCGCTGCAATTATGGGCGCTTTATCGTCGCTGATTGTAGGACCCTGTGTCGCCGCACCCTTAGCAGGGGCGTTGATTTATATAGGCCAAACCGGCAATGCCGTGTTGGGTGGTAGCGCCTTGTTTGCGATGGGCTTAGGCATGGGTATGCCTTTATTGTTATTAGGCGCTTCGGCTGGCAAATTATTGCCTAAAGCCGGAACCTGGCTCTATGCCACCAAAGCTGTATTTGGCGTAATTATGCTGGCTGTGGCTGTGTGGATGTTAAGTCGCATCTTACCGCCCGCCATTATCATTGTGCTCTGGGCGATGCTACTAATACTGCCAGCCATCTATCTTAAAGCCATAGATCCTTTACCTGAGCAGTGCTCAGGTTGGCACAAGCTATGGAAAGGTATCGGCTTAATGATGCTCGCCTACGGCCTATTATTATTGATTGGTTTCAGTATGGGTAATAACAACCCCTTAAAACCACTACAAGGCTTAGGCGTTAATAATGCTCAGGCAGTAGAACAAGGCCTCATTTTTAAACGGGTCGCCTCTTTAGCTGCACTGGAAACTGAAATCCAACAAGCCAGCGCAAAGCACCAATCAGTCATGCTAGATTTTTATGCGGACTGGTGTATCTCTTGCAAAGAAATGGAAGCGTATACCTTTACCGATCCTAAGGTGAAACAAGCCTTAGCAGGCGTATTGCTCTTGCAGGCAGATGTCACTAACAATAATGCCGATGACCTAGCCTTGCTAACAAAATTTAATCTTATTGGGCCACCCGCTATTTTATTTTTTGGCGTAGAGGGCAAAGAAAGCACAGCACACCGAGTTATCGGCTATCAAGATTCCGAAACCTTTGTTAAAACCTTACAACGAGTAAAATCATGAAAACAGCCGGACTTATCTTGATTGCCGTCGCCGTGCTGGCCTTGGGTGGAGGCATTATCGCCAGAGGCCTGTTATCACCGACAGGCCCAGCTAGCATTGTGTCTTTACCTGACTTTACCTTGCCCGATGCCTCCGGTCAGCCACATACTATTTCAGAATGGCAAGGCAAGCTAAGAGTGATTAACTTTTGGGCGACTTGGTGCGGGCCTTGCCTAAAAGAAATTCCTGAATTTATCGAGCTGCAAAACCACTATACCGATAAAGGCCTGCAATTTATCGGCATAGCCGTAGATACCCCAGAAGCAGTAGCAACCTACCTAAGCTCCATCAACATCAATTACCCCATATTAGTTGGTGACATGCCCGCTATTAGCATCGCCCATCAACTGGGCGATAATATGGATGCAGTGCCTTTTACCGTCATTGTTAACCAACAAGGACAAATCATCCATCAACATGCAGGTGAATTTTCTAAAGAACAAATATTGGAAGTGATTAAGCCTTTGCTCAAGTAGAAGTTTGCTCGGGCTACGCAGGCTTTGAGTGTTTGCATGACGGACTCCTTTAAAATAAATGCTAAAGGTACGACTTAATTTACGTAATATCAACACGTCAAAAAATAGCCGGGTAAGACAGAAAAACTTATGCTCGCCTATGCTCGAAAAGTCTTATTCCAGCCTACAGTTGCAGCATATTAATTATTTTTTCGGATGCAACTGTACAACGCGTGAAGTAAAAATTTAAGTTGTAACTTGGTGACGCCATAACGCAAAGTTCCGAGTAAAAATATGAAGGCTTTAAGGCCTTTATCTTGCGTTATATATTCCCATGCTACGTCTTGTCCCGCCTCTATAACCGCGTCATTAATCAGTATTTTGTAAAAGTCTGCACGAGGATTAGTCAGTAATTGCTTTTTTATGGTGAGTCCCGACAAAGCGTGCTCAAGTCGACGACGGGGTAAGGATGAGTATCCTTGTCCATCCACTCGTTGTAAATACAGGCCGACATTGAGCAGACCGCAGACATTATTTAGTGTTGCGCGTAACGCCCAGTCACAATCCCATAGCAGACAGTCTTGCTGATATAGCCCCACTTGATGAAAATGTTCTCTCGTAGTGACAGGGCGTTGAAAAGGCATAGGCACTCGCTTAAGTAAGGCAGGAAAAAGATGTGTATCAAATTGTATGACATGCTCATACTTGTTTATACCTTGCGCGTCACCTAAAACTTTTTCCATCGTCTTGGGAACATTAGCTTGTACCCAATGAACGTTAGTGCCGAAATACTCGACGTCCATGAATAAAGTACTTATCTGTGGATTGGCTTCAAGAGCCTCAATTGCTGTTGCCAAATAAGTGGGAGCAAATAAATCATCATCATCTAAAAAGGCTAGATATTTGCCGGTGGCGGCATTTACTCCGGTATTTTTGGCGGTAGGGCCGCCTTGAGGATCGGCATGACTAATTACTCGAAACTTATTGCCGAACTGAGCTTTAATCTCTTGCTCATTCACGATTGGGCTTGATCCATCATCGACAATAATAACTTGCCAATCGGTCATAGTTTGCCCAGCAATGCTTGCTAGGGCTTCTAGCAGCAATTCTGGACGATTATGGGTTGGAATGATGACGGAAACTAATGGCATGTTTTGCATAGCAGACTGATTTCCTTGGGCAGGTGTAGGATTTAAGCTGAAACAGTAAGTCACTACGAACTGGTTTCAACAATGGATGATAAGTTTTTTAAATTGTACCGAATTATCGAGTGGATTAAAGTTTAGCTCCTAGTGGTTTCTTGTATAAAAAAGCTGCCTTGGCTGCGGCTTTTATTGAACTAATTTTACGCAGCTACCTCTCATAAAACGTATCATTTCGGAATGGAAAAAATAAAATTAACACTTAACCCGCAATCTCTAACTCGGTAAAGCGTAATTCGTAGGGCGTCAATAGCGTAGCGTATTGCGCCGCATAATTGAGACTTCATACTCGAAAAATCATTAAACGTTCAACATGGGATTACAAACCCCGTCCAGCTGAGATTAATAAACTGTAGGAACAAATCGCGGCCCGCCACATGCCCACGATTTATGTCAATTCATCTCAAATCTACCCCCCCACCGAAACACTAATCACATCACTCCACTGCCCTACCAGTTCGTCGTGCAAGCGATAAATGGCTTTGTATTTCCATAAAGCACTGGCACCCGCTGCCGGCAATGGCGAGGTGTCGGTGGTGTTGGGCTCGGTGTTGATAGTGAGTAAGACAAACTCATGACCGTCGCCTCTATCTACCCAGATTTCTATGGCGCTGGCTTGGCCTTTGCTCCAGACGATAATCGGATGACCTGCTTGATTTTGTATCGTTAATATCGGTTTCCAAGTGCTGGTATCAAGCACTTGAAAGCTGCCAATTAGCCATAAATCTTGGCCGATGGCAGTGGTGTAGTTTTTGTGAGTTTTGATATGTGCCGCTAAGGCAGCGAGTCTAGCAATAACACCGGGTCTGACAGCAGGCGGAACAGGGGTGGCCAATGTTAAGGCGATCGGCCAATCTGCCGTGCCGCTACCACCATCCCTAAGCACATTCTTATAAGCCGTCCAGTGTTGACTATAAGCCAATACATCGGTTTGCGCATGTAAAGTGTAGCGAAAAGCATCAGCATCCGCTTTAAGTGCGACAAGATCAACAGCACTGACATCTAACGCAGCCGCATAACGGGGCAAAGCAGATGAAAAATGATCTAGCAAGTCGGCTTTGCCGCTGTCGTTAGTAGGCATAAAATAGTTAGTCGTCATAGTCTTTAAGCTCCTTATGGTTAATTTACAAAGGTGGTGTTGAGTATCCAACGGGTGTAGCGGTAATGATTATTAGGCGTCTAGCAATGACAGCCAGACAACTCTGCGTGACAGAATGTTATCTGGCTAGCGTAGCCAGTCGTCTGGCTGTCATTGCTAGTTATATTTTATGATGGCTAGTTGCCTGTCCGTGCTAGCCAGATGACTAGCTACCATTGCTAGGCGTCTGTGTGCCATTGCTAGTCATATTTAATGCTTGCTAGTTGTCTGTCTGTATTAGCCAGATGACTAGCAATCGCTGCTAGGCGTCTAGCTGTGCCTGACCGATGCCTAGCAATGGTAGCCAGACAACTGGCAAGCATAGCTAAGCGTTACTTAATGATGACCTTACACCTAGCTAGAGTGGCTAGCAGCCGTTAAAACAAGGCGACACAGGGCAAAATGAAAGCCAGAGGTCTTAGCTAAAAAAAATAGGGGATGGGTAGTATCGTAATCACAACGGCGATAAACATCAAGTTAAAGTGTAATAAATATTAGCTCCCCAATACAGGTCACGACCTTTCCTACCTTCGCACCCTATTAGACAAAAAAACCATGACTTAAAATGGAGGATAAGCTAACTAATAACCGACAATCTGTTGCTATCTTTTGTTAAAAACAGAATGTCTGGACAAAATACTACAAAACGGTAAAATTATCGGCTGTTATAATCTATATGCTGACTTAAATACCTAAATGGCGACGATTACCGTTTTAAATGGACCAAACTTAAACCTATTGGGTATCCGTGAGCCTAGCTTATATGGCAATAAAACGCTCGCTGACATTCGCGACTCGCTGGAAAAAAAAGCGACCGATTTAAATCATCAACTCGATTTTTATCAAAACAATGCCGAACATGAAATTATTGAATTGATACACCTAGCTTACAAAAAAAACACGGATTTCATCATTATTAACCCTGCTGCGTTTACTCATACTAGCGTTGCACTCCGTGATGCTTTATTAGCAACTAAAATTCCCTTTATAGAGGTTCATTTATCAAACGTCCACGCACGTGAACCTTTTAGAAAACACTCTTATTTCTCCGATATTGCTCAAGGCGTTATCTGTGGATTAGGAGCGATAGGATATGAACTGGCCTTACAAGCCGCTGACCAGATATTAACCGAGAGACCATAAGCCATGGATATTAGAAAAATAAAAAAACTCATCGAAATTATCGAAGAATCCGATATTGCTGAACTAGAAATCAAAGAAGGCGAAGAGTCAATTCGTATTAGTCGCTATTCTGCAGCACCAACTCAAATAGCTTATGCGCCCGCACCTATGGGTGCCGCACCGGCCGCACTCGGCACTGCACCAGTAGTTGCTGTAGAAGAAAAAATAACAGGACATGCTGTTAAATCACCGATGGTAGGTACTTTTTATCGTTCAGCTTCACCCGGCAGCAAAGTGTTTGTCGAAGCAGGTCAATCGGTCATGTCGGGCGATACCCTATGTATTATTGAAGCAATGAAAATTCTTAACCAAATTGAAGCGGATAAAAGTGGTGTTGTTACTAAAATACTGGTTGATAACGCTGAACCGGTCGAATACGGCCAACCCTTATTCATCATTGAATAATCTGCGGGGATCCCATGTTCAATAAAATTGTTATTGCCAATCGTGGCGAAATTGCCTTGCGTATCCTTCGCGCCTGCAGAGAATTGGGCATTAAAGTCGTTGCCGTGCATTCAGAAGCAGATCGTGATCTTAAGCATGTACGCTTAGCTGATGAGTCCGTGTGCATAGGCCCTGCGGCTTCAGCAGACAGCTATCTGAATATTCCAGCCATTATCAGCGCCGCTGAAGTGACGGATGCAGAAGCCATCCATCCTGGTTATGGTTTCTTATCCGAAAATGCTGATTTTTCTGAAAAAGTAAAGCAAAGTGGCTTTGTCTTTATCGGCCCGAATGCCGAGACTATTCGCATGATGGGTGACAAGATTTCTGCTAAAAAAGCCATGCAGGCTGCAGGTATTCCTTGCGTCCCTGGCAATAATGATCCTTTGTCAGATGACGATCAAAAGAACTTAAGTATGGCTCAAGAAATTGGGTATCCGGTCATTATCAAGGCGGCTGGTGGTGGTGGCGGTAGAGGTATGCGCACCGTACATACTGAATCTGCGCTGATTAACTCCATAGCGATGACTAAAGCCGAAGCCGGCAGTGCCTTTGGTAATCCAACCGTGTATATGGAAAAGTTTCTGGAAGATCCACGACACATTGAGTTCCAAGTCATGGCTGATTCTCACGGCAACGCGATACATTTAGGCGAACGTGATTGCTCTATGCAACGTCGTCATCAAAAAGTCGTAGAAGAAGCGCCAGCTCCGGGCATAACTCCTGAACAGCGTAAACTCATCGGTGAACGTTGTGCTAAAGCCTGTATTGATATTGGCTACTTAGGCGCAGGTACCTTTGAGTTCTTATATGAAAAAGGTGAATTCTTTTTCATAGAAATGAATACGCGCGTACAAGTTGAACATCCGGTCACCGAGATGATCACTGGCTTTGATATTGTTAAAGAACAACTGCGTATTGCTGCAGGTGAGCCGCTTTCTATTACCCAAGATCAAGTTAAAATCACTGGCCATGCTATTGAATGCCGCTTGAACGCTGAAGATCCTAGAACCTTCATGCCTTGCCCCGGCACCATTGATCAATTCCATATGCCTGGCGGCCCTGGTATCCGTTGCGAAACTCATATCTACAATGGCTATAAAGTACCGCCTTATTATGACTCTATGATAGGCAAATTGATTGCTCACGGCGAAGATAGGCAAAGTGCTATCGCGCGTATGAACACGGCGCTGAGTGAAATCATTATAGATGGTATTAAAACCAACATCCCTTTACAGCAAGATATTATGAATGACAGTGCTTTCGCTCAAGGCCAACAAAACATTCATTATTTGGAAAAGAAGTTAGGAATTTATTAAGCCTTAAAAACTACTCTGTTAATTAAAGCATTAACGGAGTAGTTTACAATTTCTATTCATACTATTGAATATAGCCTCTCAGTTTTGTTAATTCGCTAAGCAATAGCCAATCAACAAACACTCTTTATCACATATATCATCTCATCATGGCCTGGCATCAAATTTCCGTTATTACCCAAGAAAACATAGCTCCAAAACTGGCGGATTATTTCAGCGATCTAGGCGCTGTGTCTGTCACCTATATGGATGCTGAAGATGAGCCTGTCTACGAACCGGCTATCGGCGAAACAAAGATATGGAGTAATACCCAAGTTATTGCCCTCTATGAATTGGACGTTGATCCCGAGCTGATAAAAACACAGGTGTATCAGCAGTTTAATTATGAAGACTTACATAGCTGGGTGTATGAAGCCATTGCTGATCAGGAATGGGAACGCGCTTGGATGGAATATTATAAGCCGATGAAATTTGCCGATAGACTTTGGGTGTGCCCAACAGATCAAGAGCAAGTTGAGTCGGGGACGGTTTGTTTGACACTTGATCCCGGCCTTGCCTTCGGAACAGGCACACATCCAACCACGGCCTTATGCTTAGAATGGCTAGCCAGTCATGAATTAAGCGCTAAAACCGTCATCGATTATGGCTGTGGTTCTGGCATACTCGCGGTTGCCTCAGTATTACTAGGCGCTAAAGTCGCTCATGCTGTGGATATTGATCCGCAAGCCATAACGGCGACAAAAAGCAATGCCTTGAAAAATAAGGTTGAAGATAACATTAAAACCTATCTACCTGAACAATTCACGCCTTTTCAGGCGGACATAGTTTTAGCCAATATCTTAGCCAAACCCTTAATTGATATGGCTGAGCAGATTTGCGCCTTAGTGATTTTAGGCGGCCAGTTAGTGTTATCAGGTATCTTATATGAACAAGCTGAATCCGTTATCAATGCCTATCAACACCAAATTACTTTCAGCCCTCTGGTGCAACAAGAAGATTGGATCAGACTTGAAGGTGTCAAGCGTTAACAAGACAACACCAGCCCTTAGCCATTAACCTTTACCCGACACTCAAAAACCTATGTCACTACCTGAAATTTATTTAAAAAAGAACGAAGACAAGCGCTTACGCAAAGGACATCTTTGGGTTTTTAGCAATGAAGTGGATACCAAGCGCTCACCGCTAGAGCAATTTTCAGCAGGTGACCTAGCTCAGGTTAAAAGTGATGATGGCAAGGTCTTAGGTACGGCTTATGTTAATCCACAAGCACTGATCTGCGCACGATTGCTATCAAGAAAAGCTAATCTAAAATGCGGCAGCAATTTTTTCAAAGAGCGCTTAACGACGGCGCTGATTTTGCGTGAAAAGCTCTTTACTCAGCCCTATTATCGCCTAGTTTTCGGTGAAAGCGATGGCTTGCCCGGTTTAGTCATTGACCGCTTTGGCTCGGTATTTTCGGTGCAAATTACTACGGCCGGCATAGAGCAACGCAAAGAATCGTTGCTAACTGCATTGGTAGAATTATTTAATCCCACCGCCATCATACTTAAAAATGATAACAGCCAAAGACAACTAGAAGGCTTAAGCTTGGAATCTGAGATCGCCTATGGTGAGCATCCTGATTCACTTAATATTCTACCCTACCGCAGATTTTCTGGATCTGAAATTGCTTATGGTCAACTACCTGACTCCGTTACTATCGAAGAAAATGGTGCGCAGTTTAAGATTGATATACTCAATGGCCAAAAAACCGGCTGGTTTTACGATCATCGTAGCAGTCGGGCCTTGCTGGCCAGTATTGCCAAAGATCAGCGAGTATTAGATTTGTTTTCTTATACCGGCGCTTGGGGCATACCCGCAGCGATGGCCGGTGCAACAGAGGTGACTTGTGTCGATGCCTCTGAAGGCGCTTTAACGTTAGCAAAAGAAAATGCTGAACTTAATCAGGTAGTCGATAAAATGCACTTTGTGCGTAGTGATGT
>Ga0209697_10001101_pt1 | contig 43121 bp, 37 predicted proteins | sample AliMusrvi5mmetaG_FD_184115 | JGI IMG/M metagenome (GOLD analysis project Ga0209697, IMG submission 184115) | Freshwater lake bacterial and archeal communities from Alinen Mustajarvi, Finland, to study Microbial Dark Matter (Phase II) - Alinen... | ecosystem: Environmental > Aquatic > Freshwater...
GTTTGCCACCATCTGGTCAGGAAGACGTTTATATGGTTCCTGGTTGAAGTGAACGATCTGGTTGCCTGAAAAAATAGCGGTGTGAGCCGATTCAGCGTAGTCATGGTCTTCACCTTCCAGCCAGAAAATCGGCACAAAATCATATTCGGGAAATAATACTTTCTGGCGTTCGGCAAAAATAATAGCCGTCAGAGCTTTATAGATGGTATAGACAGGTCCTGTAAAGAGTCCGAGTTGCTGCCCCGTGACCACTGCCATACATCGTGGAGACCTCAGCTTTTCAATCTCGCGCAGATGACGTTCTGTACACCCGTAGCTGAGGTTTTGTTTTGCAAGAATTTGTGTAATGGTCTCCCGATCAAATGTTCTTGACCCGAGCATCCCAAGCTGTCGGTAGTAATCAGCCTCTTTCTGGTAATCAAGGTGAAAACACTCCGAAATCAATTCTGAACGTTCGGGCCCTTCTGATGTATAGTCCCGGAACAGCTTTGAAAACCCCTTTTTGGGGGTCAGAATATATTTGTAATCAAGCAGAAAGGTGTTCACTCTTTTATTTTTGCAGGTTCCATTGTTCAAGTGTTCCGATAAATCCATGGCTAGTCAGATCGCACGAAAGCGGGGTAATAGCTACATAGTTCTGCCGGACAGCAAATTCATCCTTGCGCATATCTTCATCAAGCAGCTTCAGCGTTCCGCTCAGCCAGTAGTAAGGGTTGTTGAACATATCGTTTCGCTCAATAGCATCTTCTTCCCAGCGCGATCGCCCCTGTTCAGTCACCACAATCCCTGCAATCTGCGATTCCGGTACATTGGGGATATTGACGGAAAGAATCGTATCAGGTGGAAGTCCTTCAAGAAGCACTTTTCTAGAGAGTTTGCGTGCAAATTTTGCAGCATAGGTAAAATCGGCATGTTCATAGGTTGTCAGTGAAAATGCTAACGAGGTGATTCCCTGGATAGCTCCCTCCAGAGCTGCAGCCACTGTCCCCGAATAGAGGGTGTTTGTTGCGGTGTTGCTGCCGTAGTTAATCCCCGATACGATCAAATCAGGTTTTGATGGTAGAATATGGCTGAGTGCGACCTTGATGCAGTCTACCGGCGTACCGGAAACCGTATAACCGAAAAACCGATTGTTTTTTAAAAACTTTTTAATTCTCAGCGGAACTCCGAGTGTCATGGCGTGACTCATGCCGCTATGCGGTTCTGCAGGCGCAACAACAGTAACATGGCCTAATTTTTTCATCGCAGCTGCTAGCGCATGAAGACCTTCGCCTTCTATGCCGTCATCATTACAGACAAGTATGTGAGGTTTTTTTACGGTGGTCATGCTATGGCTGTTCCTTGATCATGCGTAACTTTCTGTTTCGAAGATATGAAGGTGCGTAAAAATACAAAAAAGTTATGCTCAAAAGTCATGACCGAGACTGAAATAAAAGATTGTATCAGCAAATCCAAGCGATGAAGAACCGCTATTCGTCGCGGTATTAAGAAAAGCGAAAGCTTTTGAAACGGTGAACCTTGCCGGACCGAGAGGTGTTTCCCAGATCAGACTTGTTCCGATTCCGTGAATAAGTTGACCGAAAGAGATATCATCCCGGTCATTCCAAGCATTTCCCACATTGTAGTGGAGTACTATCGAAGTGGGAAAAAGCAGGGCGAACGATGGCTTGTAGCGTAAATTTATTCCACACGCTGCAATATCGTTACCGGGAAGGTCATTTTCTTTCAGTCCTATAAATCGTTGGCTGTAACTTGTTCCGGGTCCTCCAAGGAAAAATTTTTCTGAAAGAGGCACACTGATACTGCTCAGTCCGAATAGTCCGGAAAGCTGCAGTGTTACCTGGTTTCCCAGCTGGATATTTTCTTCGTGGATGCCTGAAATCTGCCAGAAAACATCATGGACTCTGAACGATTCTGCAGAATTTGAGTATCTGAAATTTGTATAGTTGCCGGAAGTGGGAATCAGAGGGTCATTTCTTGAATCAAGGGTAAACTGCGTGCCGATTGAGAGAATATTTTTATTCGCTGTTGTCAATGCTCCTCCATTTCCCTGTTCGGCATAGGAGAGTGCGTTCTGGTAGGTCATATCAACAACAAATTTTCCGTTTTTATTGATTCTTGTTCCAAACCCGGAGCTTATTCCGTATTTCTCGATTCCATAGGTGCTGGTTTCATTTGCATGTGAGTCGAACAGTGCTTTTGAAAAGGGGATGACGCGATTATCAAAGAGATGCTCGTCATAAAAAATACGGGATGACATCGTAAAGTGAGACGACCCTATACGTGGAATATTAAACTCAATGTTTACCAGATTGTTTCTTTTCCCCTCTTTAACCCATCCTCCGATTGAGCTGGTTGTTCCCCAGAGACTTTCGTTTCTGAAATCAAGGAGAAACTGGGCATTGTTTGTTTCATCATATCGCAATCCGAGTCTGAGTACTGAGGGGGGCTTTTCTTCAAGCGAAAACCTGAGCAGGGTATTCCTTCCGGTATTGTATGATGCTGGTGATTCTGCGGAGAGTGAAACGCAATTGAATGCACCCGTATCGTAAAGATTATCAATAGACTCTTCAGCCTTTTTGTAGCTCAGTGCCTGTGTCGTATCAATTTTTATTTCCCGCTGTATCGAAGTGATTCCCGTAATGTTTTTGTTCCGTTGAAACTCGATGCCATCCGGCTTTCCGGAAGAGAGCTTAACGTGTAGAGTACTGCCTCTGAATGAGGTGCTTTCGATAGTGACAAGAGAGAATCCTTTGCTCCGATATGTATTGATCAGTGCTTCCAGAGCCATGGTTCCCGCTTTGTTGGTATAGAGTTTTCCGGTTACAGGTTTGAAACATGATACTATTTCCTCTGAAGTAAGAGCATCGATTGGTCCTCCCGTGACGACTGTTTTCTCTATTCTGGGAAGCGGATCGAGGTGAAATACTGCTTTTTTGCTACTGTTGTCCAGTTCAGCATAACCTCTGGTGAAAAGATCTGTTGCAAGTAGGTCGTGCAGGGTTTTCACCGGTTCGGAAGCATGACGTACAATATCGGAACCAATAAGGTACTGCTCTCTGAACTCCGGACTTTCTTCCGGAAACAGGATTGTTTTTGTATATCGTCCGATAGCGGCACTGCGGGAACTCTCTTTTTCTATGCTCTGTTTTATGGTGTCCGCGAGTTCTTTTCCCTTGGTATAACCCGCCTCAATAAGAGAGGTGATATCAGAAAAATCGGTAGCCTTATGGTTATCAAGATCAGGGGTAATGATCATATCTGCCTTTGCAAGCTGTGCAGGATACTGCAATTTTGTCAGAATTGTCATGGTCTGATCGGCAGCTTTCCATGGCAGATCAAGCTCAACACCAGTTTTGTACATGCTGCCGTGGGTATCAACGGCAATTTTATAGCGTGCGTAGAAGGTATCAAGTTCATCGACAGGCAGATTTGCAACAAGGCCGCCATCAACAAGCTCATATCCGTCACGTAGTACTGGGTCAAAAAGAATCGGCAGGGTACTGCTCGCCCGCATTGCCTCAGACAGGGAGCCGGAAGTAAGCGTGATTCGATTGCCTGATATCAGATCGGTCGATACCGCTCTGAAATTGACCGGTAGAGAGGAAAAATCACCTCTGGGCTTATAAAGACCGTTCAGCGTCAGAAGATCGAGGGTTTCTGCTATCTTTTGAGCGGAATTAAGCGATTTCGGCATGAGCAGTTTCAGCTTTTCGAACCTGAGTGCTATTGATGCCCGGTCCCGGATTCGTTGCTGTTCTAGAAAAATATTTGATCGGGAATAATCATTATTAAAAGAGGTAATGGCTTGCCAGGGAAGGGAGTGAGCTATTTCTTCCAGTTTATCCCCGCTGTACCCGCAACTGTAAAGGCCTCCGATAATGGCGCCTATGCTTGTGCCTGCAATAAAATCAACCGGAACGCCCTTTTCATCAAAAGCTTTAAGGACGCCTATCTGTGAAAGGCCGTTGGCACCTCCGCCCGAAAGTGCAAGACCGACTGTTTTTCTGGCTGGCCTCATAAAGGGACGAAGAGCAAATCGATGCTGAGGAAGTTCAAGCGTATCGGGATAGACGATTGTTGAAGCAAAAGCAACGCCGGGTGCTGTCATTGCCGTCAGAAAAACGGTAATGAGTGCAGAGATGTAAAAAACTATTCTTACGTTCAACAATGTTTTCGCTCCTAGTTCAAAGACTTGTGACAAGAGACCTGAATAGGCTGTTTTTGAGTTCTCATGCGGACTTTATATCTTGAACTTTAATGTATAACCTTTACTCCTAATTGTGAAAATGGCTTGGTTCAAACGGGTAAAACCCTCAATACGTCCGACAGACAAGCGTGATATGCCAGAAGGATTGTGGTGGAAATGTGAAGAGTGCGGTGCGATGCTCCATAAAAAACAGCTTGAAGATCATTTCTTTACCTGTTCGGAATGCGATCACCATTTCAGAATATCTCCGTATAAGTATTTTTCAATTCTTTTTGACGACGATCAGTATATCGAGTTTGATGACAAGTTGCGTGCAGCAGATCCTCTTGGTTTTACTGATACCAAAAAATATCCGGACCGTGTTCACGATACTATAGAAAAAAGCGGTAAAACTGAGGCCTGCCGAAATGCTCATGGCATGAGTGGCGGGCAGCAGCTGGTTATTTCAGCCATGGATTTTGGTTTTATCGGTGGTTCCATGGGGTCGGTTGTCGGCGAAAAAATTGCACGTGCCGTCGACAAGTCGCTTGAGCTTAATGCGCCTCTCTTGGTTATTTCCCAGTCAGGCGGTGCCCGAATGATGGAAGGTGCTTTCAGTCTTATGCAGATGGCTAAAACAGCAGCCCGTCTTACCCTCCTCAATGAGAAAAAACTGCCATATATCTCTCTTTTGACTGATCCTACCATGGGAGGTATAAGTGCCTCCTTTGCCATGCTTGGCGATATCAATATCAGCGAGCCTAAAGCCCTTATCGGCTTTGCAGGTCCCAGGGTGATCAGAGATACCATCAAAAGGGATCTGCCCGAAGGATTTCAGCGAGCCGAATTTTTATTCGACCATGGATTTCTCGACCGTATCATCCATCGGAGGGAGTTGAAAACCCAGCTGGTCAGTCTGCTCAGTATGCTGAAAGTTTAAAGCCAGCCAAGTGCAGCTGCAGTAACAGGGAACTGTGCGATGAAAATCTTTTTGATTGCAATGGCAATTTCCCTGTGTTCTTTTTGTGTGCTTTTGTCAGTCCGTACCTCCAGATAGTGGATCCAGCTTCTCACAGAGCCCTTCATATAGAGTTTTGTGCGGGTTGCGAGTGGCAGAAGCACTCTTGCGCACTCCTTGGCAATTCCCTTTTCAAGAGCGCTCTTATACTCTTCAAGTGCTAAACGCGTAACTCGATCCTGTGAATCGTCAAACCATTTTTTTGTCGAGTCATCAAGATCATCAAGTGAGTTCTGCCGGTTTTTGCTGTCCTGTCGTCTCGGCTGGTATCGTTCGATTTCCTGTGCTTCAGCGTACCGTTGTGAGAATTCCTGGAACTGAAAGCTTTTGTGCCGGAGAATCTGGGGCGAAATGGCTCTCGAGGTCACAATTTCAACACTCATATCCACCATTTCAAAGACGCTCCAGTGTTTGTGCGTAATGCAAAAGGCGAGCAGTTTTTCGTAATCAGGCGTTTCCTGATGTGGGCTTGATACTCGTGCGCAGTAAGCGATAAGTCCTTCAGGAGTAAGGGGCTGGTTTTCAACCTGGATAAGCGGAGCTGTGACTGCAATGAGGCGTACCTGCATGTTCCTCGATATTTTTAAGCATTGATTTTTTACAATCTGAAATTTAATGCCATTTTGGTCAAAACCATCCTTTTTTGCTAATTGGAACCGGATTTCTTGATTTGTTGTTATCACTACGTATTTTAACACTATTTCTATCCGGAACTCAGCAATTGGGATGAATGGGCAATAGCAATCCCCGTTGCAGTCTGATTTTATTAAAGGCTTTCAAAATTCAAACGACAGGGCAGTTATGGCAAATATTAATTTTGGTTTTGAGCATCATGCCAAAAAAATGTATTCGGGAGCTATAGAAGAGAGTATCACCAACACTCTTGTTCCCATGGTTATAGAAACTTCAGGGCGGGGCGAGAGAGCCTTTGATATTTTTTCAAGGTTACTGCGTGAACGTATTATTTTTCTTGGCAGCGGCATTGATGAACATGTGGCAGGACTCATCATGGCCCAGCTTATTTTTCTTGAGTCAGAGGATCCGGAACGTGATATATATATCTACGTGAACTCCCCTGGCGGAAGTGTATCAGCGGGACTCGGTATTTACGATACCATTCAGTATATCCGTCCCGATGTTTCAACAGTCTGTGTCGGTATGGCAGCAAGTATGGGAGCATTTCTTCTCGCAAGTGGAGCAAAAGGCAAGAGGGCCTCGCTGCCTCATTCGAGGATAATGATTCACCAGCCCTCCGGTGGTGCGCATGGACAGGAAACTGATATTATTATTCAGGCTCGTGAAATTGAAAAGATCAGGCACCTGCTTGACGAACTGCTTGCCCACCATACCGGTAAGGACGTGGTGCAGATCAGGGAGGATTCAGAAAGGGATCGCTGGATGAATGCACAGGAAGCGCTCGATTATGGTCTTATTGACTCAATTTTCGAGAAACGCCCGATGCCGGAAAAGAAGGACTGATCCGGCCTATCCGTTTATTCACATTTTTACTTATCAGCAGTAACCGATTTTTTTATCATGAGCGATCCTACGGTATCATTCAATCTGGAAAAAACCTATAACCATCAAGAAGTAGAAGACCGCTGGAGAAGTTCGCACTGGGAGGCAACAGGGAGTTTTCATGCCGAAAGCTCCCGTGTCCTCGAAAACGGAAAAACTCCCTATACCGTCCTTATGCCTCCCCCGAATGTTACGGGAAGTCTTACGCTCGGGCATGTGCTGAATCATACGCTGCAGGATATTTTTATTCGTTACAATCGAATGACCGGCCATGAAGCTCTATGGCTTCCCGGGACCGATCATGCTGGAATAGCGACACAGACGGTCGTTGAAAGAAAGCTTAAAGGCGAAGGAGTCACACGTCACGATCTCGGACGGAAGGAGTTTCTCGGCCATGTATGGCAGTGGAGGGAAGAGTACGGCGGTCTCATTCTCAAACAGCTTCGTCGTCTCGGCATTTCCTGCGACTGGCGACGCAATCTCTTCACGATGGATGACAGTGCCTCACAGGCAGTTATCAATTCGTTCATTACACTGTATCGTGATGGATTGATTTACCGTGGTACCCGCATCATTAACTGGTGTCCGGTCTCACAGACAGCTCTTTCCGATGAAGAGGTTATCATGAAACCTCGCCGGGATAATCTTGTCTACGTGCAGTATGCCCTTGTCCGCCATCCCGGTCGATACATTACCATTGCGACGGTAAGGCCGGAAACTATTCTTGGCGACGTTGCCATCGCTGTTAATCCGCAGGATTCCCGTTACCTTGATCTTATAGGCGAACTTGCCATTGTTCCTGTTGCAGGAAGGCATATCCCCATCATTGCTGACGATTATGTCGATATTGAGTTCGGTACAGGTGCATTGAAAATAACTCCTGCACACGACGCCAATGATTATGAAGTCGGCAAACGGCACAATCTTCAGGCAATATCGGTCGTTGGAAAAGATGGGAGAATGACCGATGTGTTTGGATATGCCGGAATGGACCGGTTTGAGGCGCGCACAAAAATTCTCAAGGATCTCGAAGAACTCGGCAATCTTGTTCGTGTTGAAGAGTACGAGCACAACGTGGGTTATTCCGAACGCGCGGATGTCGTTGTTGAGCCATATCTTTCTGAACAGTGGTTTGTCAGGATGTCACCCCTGACCGAGCGTGCTCTGCAGGTTGTCAATGACGGAGAAATCCGGTTTCATCCCCCGCACTGGATCAACACCTATCGCCATTGGATGGGAAATATAAGGGATTGGTGCATCTCGCGCCAGCTCTGGTGGGGACACCGCATTCCTGCCTGGTATGACACTGAAGGTAAGGTCTGGGTTGCCGCCTCATACGAAGAGGCCTGTCATATTGCCGGTACCGACAAACTTGTCCAGGACGATGATGTCCTCGATACCTGGTTCTCTTCCTGGCTCTGGCCGCTTACAACGCTTGGATGGACAGATATCCATTGTGACAATGACGACCTGAGAGCGTTTTATCCTACCGATACATTGGTAACAGGACCGGACATCATTTTTTTCTGGGTTGCCAGAATGATCATGGCCGGGCTCTATTTCAAGGGAGAGGTTCCATTCCGTGATGTCTATTTTACCAGCATTATCCGTGACATGAAAGGCCGGAAACTTTCAAAGTCCCTCGGCAATTCTCCTGATCCTATCAAGGTCATGGACACCTATGGCACGGATGCTCTTCGCTTCACCATCATTTATATAGCTCCACTCGGCCAGGATGTGCTTTTCGGGGAGGAAAAGTGTGAACTCGGACGAAATTTCGCCACAAAAATATGGAATGCCTCGCGTCTTGTCTTCATGCAGCGTGAGAAGTATTTCGGGAATCATGAAGAGTTTGCATCGGTCTACCGGGATTTCGATCCGCGTTCAGAACGTTTCGATCTGGCGGGACAGTGGCTTCTTGCAGGGTATCATGATATGCTCGACCGCTACCATACCTCATTTACTCAGTTCAGGGTTAATGATATTGTCCGGTTACTCTACGACTTTTTCTGGAATGACTACTGCGGCTGGTATCTTGAAGCTCTCAAAGTTCAACTTTCAGGAGATGTGACAAGGCAGGAGGCACAGAAAGCAGTCTGTCTCGCGGTTCATGTTCTTGAGGGTTTCCTTAAGTCGCTGCATCCGGTCATGCCGTTTATTACCGATGAAATATGGCACCAGGTTCTCCAGCGCTCTTCAACTGAGAGTATTGCGCTTTCGCCGATGCCGCTTTCCGATCCGGAGTTACAAGGTCTCAATGTCCTTGGTTTTACCTTGATTCAGAAGCTCGTTACCGAGGTCAGAAGTCTGCGCTCATTGTTCGGAGTTCCCCATAACAGCGAGGCGGAAATTCTTCTCTGGCCTTCCGGCGATGCAGATCGTCTGGTATTTGAGGCTGATCTTCCGCTTATTGCTGCGCTTGGTCAATGCATTCCAAAGATAATGAGTGATGGAGAGCGACCACGGCATGCCGCAGGATCAGTCGTTGAAGGTAATGAACTATTTGTGCTGCTTGAGGGGTTAATATCATTTGAAAAAGAGCGGGTGCGACTCCAGAAAGAGATCAGCAATATCTCTTCCTATGTCACTTCTCTCCGCAAAAAACTTTCAAACGCAGGTTTTGTGGACAATGCGCCTGAGGAAGTGATTGACAAAGAGCGTGAAAAACTTAGTGAAGCGGAGGATAATCTTTCAAAACTCAACAGCAACTTAACTGTTCTCAATGATTGAGGATGCGTTGCATTGTAAGGTGATTTTTCTTCTCTCTCAATGTAGTGAGAGAAGAAAAAAATCGTTTTTTTAGATTTAATCACCCTGAAATGATATTTTGTGGTTTTTTCAGTATCACGTCAGCCGTCAGGAAAGGTTTAAATCGCTGAAGTTCGCAAGGGAGAAGATATACATGAGGCAGCTTAAAATAAGCAAACAGATAACCAATCGCGAGAGCCTTTCTCTCGATCGTTACCTGCAGGAGATAGGAAAATATGATTTATTGACAGCCGAAGATGAGGTCAAATTGACAAAGGCAATCAAAGAGGGCTTTGATATGCCGGTCGATACAACTGAATACAAAAGGGCAAAGCGTGCGCTTGATAAATTGATTAAGGGAAATTTACGATTTGTCGTTTCTGTTGCTAAACAGTATCAAAACCAGGGCTTGACTCTTGGAGACCTTATTAACGAAGGCAATCTTGGTCTGATAAAGGCAGCAAAACGTTTTGATGAAACCCGCGGATTCAAGTTCATATCCTATGCGGTATGGTGGATTCGCCAGTCGATTCTTCAGGCTTTGGCCGAGCAGTCGAGAATCGTGAGGCTCCCTCTGAACAGGGTGGGGACACTTAATAAGATCAGCAAGGCATACAGCCAGCTTGAGCAGGAATTTGAACGTGATCCCAACACAAGGGAACTTGCGACCCTCCTCGAGATGGATTCTCAGGATGTTGCGGATACACTTAAAATTGCAGGAAGGCACGTTTCGGTTGATGCTCCCTTTGCTCAGGGTGATGATAACCGCCTGCTTGATGTTCTGCAGAATGATGGTCATCTGCCTGATTATGGTCTTAACCGCGACTCTTTAACGCTTGAAGTCGAACGCTCTCTTTCCGTCCTTGCGCCGAGAGAAGCAGACGTTATAAAGTCTTATTTCGGGATCGGAATGGATAATCCGCTGACCCTTGAGGAGATTGGAGAGAAATTCAAGCTCACCAGGGAGCGCGTCCGGCAGATCAAGGAAAAAGCAATTCGCCGTTTAAGGCAGTCAGCGTACAGCAAAATTCTGAAGGAGTACATCGGAAGCTGATTGTTTCAACAGCTATATCTCTTTTTGAGGCAATACATAGCAGGGAGTGCAGGCAAAAAGTTTTGCTTGGACTCCTTTATGCTTTTAAGCCCGGCTTGTCAGGATCGTATTGAAAGTTTTACCGGATTTCCCTCTTTCAGTCCTGTCGTATACGCGGCATTCCCGTTTCTCACTGCAATCTCAATCATGCCGCCGCTTCCCGTATAGGCAAGCATCTCTTGCTCCTGAACGTCACTATAGGTGGTGACAACCGGAATCTGGTTGCACGTTCCCGCACTGACTATCCATAGTTTTCCGGTATCGAAACGTTTCGAATCAAGAGAGGTGACCAAATTTCCGAAATAATCGGTATAAATGATGCTGCCATCCCATGATTGTCCGTTATCACAGCTCTTGCATTCCGGCATTGGAATCTTTATGCAATCTGCAGGATCAATTGCATTGCCAAGCTCCTGCAGTGAAACTCCTGATGCCAGATGTGCAGCAACAGGAGAAAAAACATCCCGTCCATGAAAGGTTGAACTCCGCTCAGAGAGCATGAATCGCTTCTCTGTTATGGATACGCAGCGCTTTATTTTCCGGGTTTGAAAAATAGCAGTGAGCAAGCCGTTATCCGGAGCAAGAAAGGTCTGGTTCTCGGTTGCAACAGCAATTGCTTTACGTGATGATCCGACTCCCGGATCGACCACTGAGAGAATAATTGATCTCTCAGGGAAAAAAGGAAGGGACTTGCCGAGAAAGAAAGCACCTTGAACAATGTTTTGAGGCGAGATGGAGTGCGTAAGGTCAATAATCTGAACGAAAGGAGCAAGTGAAAGTATGACTCCCTTCATCTGCCCGACATAGGTGTCATGTAGCCCGAAATCAGTCATCACGACAATAGTGTGCGGGTATTCTGTACTCATTGATATTTTAATCGATTGCGGTTTTATAGATCGCATAGCCGATACAGAGAAAGAGTATGTTCGGCAGCCATGCCGCCAGCATGGGGTTCATAATTCCCTGATATCCTGCAATCGCAATGGTTTTTTGCAATCCAAGAAAGAGAAAGCCGATAAGAAGGGTGATACTTATTTCAGAAGCAAGCCCTCCACGTTTCTTTTTTGCCGACAGGGGCACTCCGATCAGAATGATAATGAGCGACGCGAATGGTAACGCTATCTTTGAATGGAGCTTTACCATGGATCGTTCAAGACCTGAAAATCCGGCGTTCTCTTTATCAGCAAGATACCGGTAATGCCGGATGACATTCATCTCATCCGGTTGCAGATTAAGCTCCTCAAGTGAGTGCGGCGTCAGGTTGAGCGTTAGCGGCTTCAGGGGTGCAACACTATATTGTTCACTCTTATCTCTGAACAGACGGGTTGATGCATTGTTCATGATCCACTGTCCGGTTGCGGCGTCATAGCGCATTGATTCAGCATCTGTCCGTATGCTGAGGTGAGAACCGTTGAACTCCTCCAGGGAGACCGCACTGGCGTTTAACCGGCTGACATCAAAAGCTCCTAACGACACGATACGGTTCCCGGATTCGAGAATATGCAGAGTTCCCTTTTTCTGGGTCAGTTCCGAATTATCATTGACATAATGCTGTTCAAAGGCATTCATGCCTGTAAATGCTTCCGGTGCGATCCAGCAGGCATTGACAAGATTGATGCCGCAGATAAGAACCCCGCCTGCCAGAAACGGGGTCAGCAACTGGCGCATACTGACCCCTGCAGATCGAATGGCGGGAAGTTCGCTTGAAGCGGAGAGTCTTCCTGCTACAAGTATTGACGATAACAGGGCACTGACAGGTGATGTTATCAGCAGGGTGGACGGCATTGATAAAGCGTAATACCGGGCAATCACCATAAAGCTGAGATTCCTGTCCATAAACTTATCGAGTTTTTCAACCATGCTGATAAGAATGAACAGGAAAACAAAAGCTGCCGAAGTAAAGAGAAATGCCTTCGCAAACTGCCCGAATATGTAACGATTGAGAATCTTCATGAAATACTATGGGTAATAACCCTCATTCTTGCAAATCTCAGACAAGTTCAGGGATCGTACGCAGTTTAATAACCGAAAATATCCTTAAGCGCAAGCTCCTTGATTGTTCCATATTTACCCAACGTTTCCATGTCAAGATTTTCTTTTTTGCCAAGAACCAGCATGACATGTTTTTTGTTCTTAAAATGCGCATTGTGGAATTTTTCGATATCGTCGAGGCTCATGGTTGCAACATCACGATAAATATCCTTTCTGATATCATAGTCATGTCCCAGCCTTACAGCGTCTTCATAATTGAAAAGAACCTCTGTTCTGGTCAGTCGTTCAGTGGATATTTTTTGCAGAATGCCGGTTTGTGCCGAAACAAACAGTTCGGGTGACTTCGGCAGTTCATTCATCAGTGTGTTGATGCCATCGAGTGCTTCGGGCAACTTGTCTGACTGTGTGCCGATATAGCTGACAATATAATTGTGTTCTTTTTGCTGCTTTGGTGCTTTAAATACAGAAAAAACAGAGTAAGCTAAAGCTTTCGCTTCGCGGAGCTCCTGGAAGACTACTGACGACATGCCTCCACCGTAATATTCGTTGAAAAGAGTTACCATCGGTACCATGGAAGGATCGTAGAGTTCGTCCTTTGTCAACATAAGCACTTCTGCCTGAGTCATATCGTAATCAACGACATAGACAAGATTATCATGCTGTTCAAGGTCTTTGTAAGGGTCGGATGTCGGCACCGCCTTGAATGATTCAGGGTATTGCCTGACCGAACGCAGTTCACTCAGTACCTCGCCGGATTGGGCAGGTCCGTAGTAGAGTACCCGATGGCGGTAGTGCAGGAGATTTTGAATCTCCTCGAGCAGCTCTTTAGAGGTTATTTTTTCAAGTTTCTCATTGCTGAGAACGTTGGTGAATGGTGAAACGGGTCCATACTTACCGTAGTTGGCCATCGCTTCAATGAGTATCTTCTTTTTGGAAAGTTTATCGTCAGCACGCTCTTTTAACATTCCCGCTTTAAGCTTTTCAAGCGTGGCTTCATCAGGACAGGGATCAACAAGAAGATTTTCAAGCAGTCGAATTGCCGCTGCTGAGTTATTTTGAAGCCCCGACAGTTTAAGGTAAACGTAATGATCAGAAGTAAATGCTGAAAAGCTTGCTCCGATTTTATAGAGTTCCTGGTTGAATTCTGCAGGTTTGAGGCCTGATGTCCCGAGATAGGAGAGGTAGTCCAGTGCAAGCTCTATGTTTTTACTGCTATTTTTCCCGATATCGAAGACATAATACAGAGAGAAAAGCTCGTTTTCCCGATTTTGCAGATAATGCAGTTTGATATCAGGGTTGATATCAAAAAACTCTATATCCTTTGTATAGTCAAGAAAACATGGCTCGGTTTTTTTTGATTTTTGAGCCAGCAGTTTTTCTGCAAACGGTGACGAAGTATTCCGGTTTACCTTGAGCGGGGTGATCAGTGGTTTCTGAATTTTCGTTTCACTTTCTGGTACGCCATGTTCCTTGTAGACGCTTACGTAATTAGCGTTGTAGTGCTTCCGGGCAAATGTTATAAGATCATCCTTTTTGATATGCTGCAGACGTTCGAACTGACTGACGTGTTCCGGCCACTCCATACCCCAGATAAACGAATCAACATACGACTCAACCCGACCCTTGTTGTTTTCATAGAGCTTAAGCTGTTCAATTTTCAGATCATTGATTGACGCTTCAAGCAGCCACTCGGGAAACTTACCCTCTTTGAGAAGTTCGACCTGGCTGAGCAGCAGTTCTTTCACCTGATCAAGGCTCTGACCTTCCCTTGGTTTACCACTCAGCATATGTGCGGAGTAATCTTTCATCATCACCAGCATCGATCCGCCATCAAGGACTTTCTGCTGCTGGTTGAGGTTAAGATCAATAAGGCCGGCAGTCTGGTTATATAAAATCTTGTCAATAAGGGTAAGGTAATCGGCATCTGAGCTGTTGATTCCATTGAATCTGAATCCGATCACCACCTCTTCTGATTCCGGTCCTGCAACCTTGATGACGGCAGGTTCAGTGATTGCCGCTTCAACAGCAGGGGTAAAGAGTGGAACCTCCTTCGGCTGAAGCACTGAAAACTTTTCATCAATAAGTTTTATTGCGGTATCAGGATCGAAATCTCCGGCAATACAGAGCGCCATGTTGTTAGGCACATAGTAGGTGCGGTAGTAATCGATAACATTTTTTATGGAAGGGTTTTTCAGGTGTTCGGCTTTGCCGATCGTAGTCTGAGTGCCATAGGTGTGTTTTTTAAAGAGTTCGGCAAAAAGACTCTCCCATATTTTTCTGCTGTCGCTGTCCATAGTCATGTTTTTCTCTTCATACACGGTTTCAAGTTCTGTATGAAAAAGTCTCATGACTGGATTACGGAATCGCTCGGCTTCCATGGTAAGCCACTGGTCCAGCTTGTTCGAAGGAATATCGTTGAGATAGACAGTTTGTTCAACCCAGGTATAGGCATTGGTTCCATGAGCCCCAATGGAGTTCAGGATTTTATCATATTCGTTTGGTACAGTATAGCTGGCAGCACTATTTGATATAGTGTCGATATCCTTGTAAATCGCCGCCCTTTTTTCAGGATCAGCAGTTGAACGGTATTTCTCAAAGAGTTCCGTAATTTTTTCAAGCTCGGTATGTTCCTTTGCATAGTCAAGTGAGCCGATTGAATCCGTTCCCTTGAAGAGCATATGCTCAAGGTAATGGGCAAGACCTGTGGTCTCTGCGGGATCATGTTTACTGCCCGCCCTTACGGCGATTGAGGTGTATATTCTTGGTTCGTCCCGATGAGGACTCATGTAAACAGTAAGACCGTTATCGAGTGTGTAGATTCTTGTGTGGAGAGAGTCTCCGGGAGCCGTCTTGTATGGGTAATTCTTAATGTCGTTAACCATGGGTTTGCATGATATTAAATGTAAAAAGAGATCCCGATGGTGAGCATCGGGATACGGCTGTTTCTGAAACTGAAAAAATGGCCCCGCATCTGAAAAAATATAATAATGGGATATAAAGAGCATAATTGCAACCACCATCATTGGCCATTTTAAATAATATACAGTCTGTAAGCTCAAGTATGCAGAAGAGTTGTCACCTCTCCTTACATTGGTTGCGGGTTAAAACGCTCTTCCGGAGGCAAAATGGGCCGTTTATGTTGCCTCTGGACCTTGCGTAAGAACTAACAAATAGCTTTAATAGTTCTTCTAAGCGCCGGTTAAGAAGAACACGAAATATTATCAAGTGAGGAGAGTAGTTTATGCAGGAGAGCGGGAACGGAATATACAGGCTTGTAAGTCCCTACAGTCCGGCGGGCGATCAGCCGAAGGCCATAGAGGCGCTCTCTGAAGGAGTTCTTTCGGGGAATCCATACCAGACGCTGCTTGGCGTGACTGGTTCTGGAAAAACCTACACAATTTCTAACGTCATTGCTCAGGTCAATAAGCCTGTTCTGGTGATGAGCCATAACAAGACTCTGGCAGCACAGCTTTATGGCGAGCTTAAACAGTTTTTTCCCGATAATGCCGTTGAGTATTTTATCAGCTACTACGATTTTTATCAGCCCGAAGCATATCTGCCTGCTCTTGACAAATATATTGCTAAGGACCTGCGCATAAACGATGAGATTGAACGGTTGCGACTCAAGACAACCAGTGCGTTGCTCAGTGGCAGGAAAGATGTCATTGTTGTGAGTTCTGTCAGTTGTATTTACGGACTTGGTTCACCTGAAGACTGGAAGGCACAGATCATTGAACTGCGTTCCGGAATGGAAAAGGATCGGGATGCTTTTCTTAAGGAGCTGATCGCCCTTCATTATATCCGTGACGATATCCAGCCGACTTCCGGGAAGTTCAGGGTAAGAGGTGATATTATTGATCTTGTACCGGCACATGAGGAGCTTGCTCTCCGGATCGAGTTTTTCGGTAACAGTATTGAAAGCCTGCAGACCTTTGAAATCAACAGCGGGGAAGTGCTGGGAGTTGAAGACTATGCATTTATTTATCCGGCCCGGCAGTTTGTTGCTGATGAGGCAAAGCTCAGTGACGCCATGCTGGCCATTGAAAACGAGCTGGCAGGTCGTTTAAATGTTTTCCGCGATGATAACCGCTTTCTTGAGGCCCGAAGGATTGAGGAACGGACCCGCTATGATCTTGAAATGATAAAAGAGCTCGGGTACTGCTCAGGGATTGAAAATTATTCAAGGCACCTTTCAGGACGCAGGGAGGGTGAGCGGCCTTATTGCCTTCTCGATTATTTCCCTTCGGATTACCTTGTTGTTATTGATGAGTCCCATGTAACGCTGCCGCAGATACGCGGTATGTATGGTGGTGATCGTTCAAGGAAAACCATTCTTGTTGAGCATGGCTTCAGGCTCCCTTCAGCGTTGGACAATCGCCCGCTTCGTTTTGAAGAGTTTGAGGATATGGCGCCTCAGGTTATCTGTGTCAGCGCTACTCCAAGCGAGCACGAACTGATGCGTTCAGGCGGAGTGGTGGTCGAGCAGCTTGTCCGTCCTACGGGTTTGCTTGATCCTCCGGTGGAAGTTCGTCCTGTTGCGGGCCAGATCGATAATCTGCTTGCAGAAATCCGTATTCATACAGCCAGAGGCAATAAGGCGCTGGTCATGACCCTGACCAAAAGAATGGCTGAAGATCTGCACGACTTTTTCAGAAAAACGGGCATACGCTCGCGCTATCTGCATTCGGAGATCAAGAGTCTGGAACGCATACAGATTCTCAGGGAGCTCAGGGTAGGGGACATTGATGTGCTTGTAGGGGTCAACCTCCTTCGTGAAGGGCTTGATCTGCCTGAAGTATCGCTTGTGGCGATTCTTGATGCCGATAAGGAGGGCTTTTTGCGCAATACCCGTTCGCTTATGCAGATCGCCGGCCGGGCGGCTCGTAATGTCGAGGGATTTGTCGTGCTCTATGCCGATGTATTGACACGTTCCATTCGCGAAGTGCTCGATGAAACGGCAAGGCGTCGTGCTATTCAGCATAGGTATAACGAGGAGCATGGCATCACTCCGCAGTCAATTATTAAATCAATTGATCAGGTTCTTGATACTACGAGTGTGGCGGATGCTGAGGAGCGTTATCGTAGAAAACGTTTTGGGCTTGTGGCAAAGCCTGAAAGGCTTCTTGCCGGTCTCATCGAGACGCTGACCCCTCAGGAAACTTATGCCATGGCAGCTGAGCTCCGGATTGAAATGCAGGAAGCTGCTGTGCAGATGGAGTATGAGAAAGCGGCATATCTCCGCGATGAGATTTCAAAGCTTGAACAGGCTATAAAACGCATGCCGACTGAGGGATAGCCTTTGTTTGCTTCAATAGGATTCGAGTACACGGAAACGAAGGTTACCACGGATGCAAACTGAGATAACATACGGTTACACAAGTAGAGCAGTATTCAGGTTGCGGATGTGTCGAACTATGGAGAAAATTTGTAAATTAAATGACGTGTATTATCCTCAGTTTTGCGGAATATCTCTCTGAAATTAATTTTGTTTTCATGGCTATCAGTGCGTTACCTGAGCCCCTTCAGTCCGGCTATGAAATTCATGAGTGGAGGCATGCTTCAGCAATTCTTGCTCTTGATTTTCCTGAAGAATTAGCAGACATCTGTGATGTGTTGGGTCGCTTTCGTCTTTGTAAAACTTTTTTAACAAGCCTAGGTGGGCGTAAATCTCAGGTTTCTCAGGGGATTGACTCTGCATTTTATACCAAAGGATGGGTGGAGAAAAAGTTTGATACGGCTTTTGTCGTTGATAATACTTCTATCGCAAGCCCTACTCATGCGGTTGACTGTTATAAGAACAAAGTTGCGTTGGAGATCGAATGGAACAATAAAGACCCGTTTTTTGATAGGGATTTAAACAACTTCAGATTACTGTTTGAACTTCGTGTAATCTCTGTTGGAGTTATTGTAACGAGGTGTGATTCATTACAAGATATTTTTGACCGACTGGACAGGGGCAGCTCTTTTGGTGCATCAACTACGCACATGAGTAAGCTTTTGCCAAAGGTCGAGGGTGGAGGTGGTGGAGGATGTCCTGTACTTGTTTTTGGAATTAAAGATACCCTTTATGACGAGAATTGTTAATGTAACTGAGCCTACTCCTGCAGAGGACTTACTGTTAAAGACGAGAGATCGGTACTCTACTATACTTGCTGATCCTCCTTGGCAGTTCCAGAACCGTACGGGTAAGATGGCGCCAGAACATAAGAGGCTTTTGCGTTATCCAACTATGGAGATCAAAGAGATTATGGAGATGCCTGTTCCTAAGCTTGCGGCGGCTAAATCTCACTTGTATCTGTGGGTTCCTAATGCCCTTTTGAAGGAAGGGTTGCAGGTAATGGAAGCATGGGGTTTCACATATAAGACGAACTTGGTTTGGCATAAAATCCGTAAGGATGGTGGTTCTGATGGTCGGGGAGTTGGGTTCTATTTCAGAAATGTGACGGAACTAATTTTATTCGGCGTCCGCGGTAGTATGAGGACGTTACAGCCAGGCAGAACAAAAGTTAATCTGTTCGGGACAAGGAAGCGAGAGCATTCTCGTAAACCAGACGAGGTATATGATTTGATCGAGGGATGCTCACCTGGGCCTTACATTGAGCTTTTTGCAAGATTTAAACGGCAAGGTTGGGATCAGTGGGGTAATGAGGATGTAGAAACTAACTCATTTAATGATTTTGCATTCAGAAACGGTCATGCAGATGTTAGTGAAAACCAGCTGAGCTTTATGGAAACGGTCGGATAGAAAGGTCTGTCAGAATAATAGGAAAACGTTCAGTGCTCTTTTTGAAGTCAAATTAGATATTAGGCAAGTCGAGGGCGTCGGAAGGGATATACTGTCTTAGCATCTATTGCCGACTTTATCAGAAAGCGCAATTTCGTATCCTGAATTGAACAGATTGAGAGACAGGTCAAGTACACAATGCCGGAGTAATTTCCGGCTTTTTGCTTGCGTGAAGCAGTCGATTTTGTATGTTGTTTAATGGTGTTTTTTTGCTGGGTTGAGATTTTTTATGTGACGAAAAGTCTGTAAGCTGTGTTTATATATAGAGGACTGATAACTACAGTTCCGTAAGAAGACGTACAAGTGACTGCCCCCATATCTTTTAACAGGTTGTTTCAGGGAGTTTATTAGCGATGTTAGCCCAGATTGAGAAGGATCATTACAGTAAGCTCCACGAGATACTTGCGCTTTCCCGCAGGAATCTTAAGAATTTTGATGAATCGCTGATACAGCGGGCTTTTTTTATGTGCTATCGGGCACATGAGGGGGAAAAAAGGGCTTCTGGTGAACCGTTTTTCTACCATCCGGTTGAAGTCGCAACCATTCTTCTCAATGAACTTCCTCTTGATGGCGTATCTGTTGCGGCTGCGCTGCTGCATGATGTTATTGAGGACAGCGGCTATACCTTTGAAGATATTGTAGCTGAGCTTGGGGTTGAAGTAGCTGAAATTGTTGAAGGGCTTACCAAGATTTCCGGCATCATGATCAACCGGGAAACGACCCAGGCTGAAGGTTTTCGCAAGATGCTGCTTTCGATGGTGAAGGATATCCGGGTTATTCTCATAAAGTTTTGCGATAGGCTGCATAACATGAGAACACTTGAATCGCTTCCGGAGCACCGTCGCCTGAAGATTGCTCTTGAAACCAGAGATATTTATGCTCCTCTGGCACACCGGTTCGGTCTTGGAAAGATGAAGGTGGAGTTTGAGAACCTTGCACTCAAGTATATTGATCCTGAAATGTATGACTTTCTGATGAAGAAGGTTCGTATGAGCAGGGGAGAGAGGGTTAACTATCTGAGCAAACTGATAGGGCCCATCAAGGCTGATCTTGAAAAACAGGGGTTCAAGGTGGATGTGGAGGGCAGGGCAAAGCATCTGTTTTCGATCTACAACAAGATGCGCAGCAAGAACAAGACGTTTGAGGATATTCACGATCTCTACGGTATCAGGGTCATTGTCGATACGGAGCGTATTGCCGACTGCTTTGCAGTCTATGGCTTCATTACACAGAAGTTTCCACCTATTCCGCAGCATTTCAAGGACTATATCTCGATTCCCAAGCACAATGGTTATCAGTCTCTGCATTCTGCCATCATCGGTCCGAAAGGCCACATGGTTGAACTGCAGATCCGTACGAGGCGGATGCATGAGTTTGCTGAACTTGGAGTTGCCGCACATTGGCGATACAAGGAAAAAATATCAAGGGATGATGCCAACGTTGATTCGTTTCTGCGCTGGGCCAGAGAGCTGATCAAGGATGCTGATTCGGCGGCTGAATTTATGGAGGGATTCAAGCTCAATCTCTACCATGATGAGATTTATGTTTTTACTCCGAAAGGAGATATGAAAACCATGCCCGCTGGAGCGACTCCGATTGATTTTGCCTATGCTATTCACACTGAGGTCGGCAACGGTTGTATCGGCGCCAAGGTTAACGGCAAGATTGTCCGTCTGAATGCACAGCTGAAATCCGGTGACAGGGTTGAGATCATCACCTCAAAAAACCAGAAGCCGAAAGCCGACTGGCTTAAAATTGTTGTTACTCAGCGAGCAAAGCTTAAAATCCGGTCTGCCATCAATGAAGAACGGCGCATACAGATTGAAAAAGGCAGGGGCATGTGGGAAAAAATGCTTACCGGGACCAAAAAGTTGTTATCTGATAATGATATTATCCGGCAGGTTAAACGATACGGTATTAAAACTCCTGCAGATTTTTTCAGTGCCCTTGCCAGTCAGCAGATCAACGGTGAAGAGGTCATTGAAAGGGTAACAAGCACCCGAAAGGAGGAGCCTGCTGCGAAAACTGTCAGTGACGAAGCCCGTGAGGTTGAGGATTATCTTCAGATAGCCCGGCAGGAGCAGGACCAGGAAGGTGTGTCGTCCAAAAAGGATGAGGTTGTAATTGCCGGCATGAGCAATATTGCTTATTCCTACGCTAAATGCTGTCAGCCGGTTCCAGGTGATGATGTCATTGGATTTGTTACAACAGAGGGTGTTGTGAAAATTCACCGGAAGAACTGCGTCAATGTCAGTAATGAAAATCTCCAGAAAAGCGAGCGTGTTGTCTCAGTCTCCTGGAACAGAAAGGTTGAGACCGATTTTCTTGCAGGTATAAAAATTGTCGGTGAAGATCGTATTGGCATCATCAACCAGATTACAACGGTCATCTCTAAATTCGATACCAATATCCGCAGTATTTCGCTGCACGCCCGGGATGGAATGTTTGTCGGTACACTCATGGTCTATGTTCGTAATGCAGACAAACTCAGTACGCTGATGGACAAGGTGAAAAAAGTTCAGGGAGTCTTTACTGTAGAGCGTCTTATAAGCTGACCATTATGAGTCGCGAACTGTTTAAAGTCGCTCTGTTTCAGTTTACTCATACATCCGTTGATCCACAGGTTGAAAATGTTTTTTCAACCTGTTCGGTAAGAAATCCGTATTCGTATATTGGTTTTTATGACTGAACATGCCGGTGAATGGCCGGTCATAAAAATATAAGAGCAGAGAAAAAAACGCTTTGATTATCCTGTTTAAATGTTTTTTTACAGACACTTGAAGTGCCGTCAATCAATTTAGTGTAGAGCAGTTATGAAAAAAACAGCGTTATTCTCCTGGCATGAACAGGCGGGAGCAAAAATTATCGATTTCGGCGGTTATCTGATGCCTGTTCAGTATTCCGGAATTATCGCCGAGCATAAGGCTGTCAGAAATGCAGCAGGTCTGTTTGATGTTTCTCATATGGGAAACTTTTACGTTAAAGGCAGCCGGGTCTTGGATTTTCTACAGTCCATTACCACCAACGATCTGGAAAAACTGAAAGAAGGGTATGCGCAGTACAATCTCATGCTCTATCCCCATGGCGGGATCGTTGACGATCTTATTATTTATCGCATTGATCGCGACACCTATTTTCTCATAGTCAATGCAAGCAATGCTGAAAAAGATTTTGCATGGATGCAGCAGCATATTGCTGCTTTTGAAGGAGTTACCCTGGAAGATCATACCGATAAGCTCTCGTTGATTGCACTTCAGGGGCCGGTTGCTCTCGATATTCTCAAGATTGTTTTTCCTTCTCTTGATATCGAATCGGTTGACTCATTTCAGTTTTGTAACGCTTCTTTTAAGGGCTCCGACCTGATTATTGCACGAACCGGCTATACGGGTGAAAAAGGTGTGGAAATCTGTCTGCCGAATGATATCGCTTTGCCTTTGTGGCAGGCTCTTATCGATGCAGGCAAAGAGTTCGGCATTCAGCCTGTAGGACTCGGGGCGCGGGATACTCTCCGTCTTGAGATGGGTTACTCACTGTATGGGCATGAGATTGATCAGGATACAAATCCACTGGAGGCGAGACTCAAATGGGTGGTAAAAATGAAAAAAGGACATTTTATCGGAAAGGAGGCTTGCCAGCAGGTTGAGCTCGATGTGACTCGGGGAGTCGCAGGATTCAGCCTTGATGGCCGGGTACTTCCCCGCCAGGGATTTAAGGTTTATAATACCGACAGACAGGAGATTGGCTGGGTTTGCAGTGGCACCCTTTCACCGACTCTGCAGGAGCCTATCGGTACATGCAACATTGTGCACGAATATGTAATCCCCGGAACAGCAATTCTGGTTGATGTGCGTGGGACTTTCCATACCGGAGTAATCAGGGCTCTGCCTTTTGTTACAACATCATTGAGCTGAAAGTAAAAGGTATCAAGGAGCGATTGCACAGGTGAAAATGAAAAAAGAGAATAAAGGGACAAGGGGAAAAACACATGACAGGGAATCGCTGAAGAGAGAGCTAACCGGCATTGCATTCATGCTGGTTTCATTTTTGCTGATCAGTTTTCTCCTGAGTTTTCATCCTGAAGATGATGCGGGTTTTGCGACCTTGGCTTGGCACGATATCTTCAGTAAGGCAGCCAGAGATGCCGCAGAAGCCATTCATAATCCTTTCGGACCTTTAGGAGTCAAGCTCTCCTCTTTTTTTATCTGCACCTACGGTTATCCGGTTATCCTTCCCTTGACAGCCATTTTTTTCTGGGGCTGGTCACTTTTTCGGGCAGACAGTCTTAAGCCGGCACTGCTCTTTTTCCTTTACAGCGTGGCTGTTGCAGTGGATATCGCTTCCATGTTCGGCCTCACCACGACTCCTTTCAGTGATATTATGGCTGGGACGATCGGAAGAATGATCGCCGAGAAACTGAAGGTTATCGGAGAAGCGGGTGCATGGGTTTTGCTCAGCGTCTTTGCTGTTGTCCTGACCATTTATATGGGACGGGGTCTCTACCCTGATTTCAAGCGGGCATTGACAGCCATACATGCAGTCGTTATGAAGCCTGGTGATGATTTGAAGGCCTGGTTTGAGAAGAGACATAAAAAAAAAGATGAAAAGCAGAGGCTGAGAGAGGAAAAAAAACAGCACTACAGGGAAAAACCCAGAGAGGTGAAGCAGGAACAGCTTTCACAGGCATTGGCAAAACCGGTTCTGCCGGAGACTGATTCAATTGAGATCTCCCGGCCGAAACAACTGACAAAGATTCCTGGCGAGCCTGAAATGATCATTCAGGAAGCCGTTCACGAAATCGAGGCTGACCTTGACGAACGCAGTCTTAAAGTTCGTACCAAAGACCGCGAAGCATACCGCTTTCCTTCGATTGACCTCCTGGAAAAAGTTCCTGATGATGATGATCAGATCGATGAGCACCATCTTTCCGAAAGCAAACGCAAACTGCTTGAAAAACTCAAGATATTCGGAATTGATGTTGAGCGGATTGCAACCACTGTTGGTCCGCGGGTTACGCTGTTTGAATTTGGGCTTGCACCAGATGTCAAGGTCAGTCGTGTCAAATCTCTCGAAAATGACCTTGCCATGGCGTTATCGGCAAGAGGAATCCGCATTATTGCTCCTATTCCAGGCAAGAACGCTGTCGGCGTTGAAATCCCTAATGCAAAGCCGAAAACGGTATGGCTGCGTTCAGTTTTGCAGGTCGAGAAATTCAAAAACAGCACGATGACGCTGCCGATAGTTCTCGGTAAAACCATAGCTAATGAAGTCTATATTGCCGATCTGGCTGCCATGCCGCATCTGCTCATTGCCGGTGCTACAGGAGCCGGAAAGTCAGTCTGTATCAATGTTATTATATCCAGCCTGCTTTATGCCTGCGACCCTGATAAGGTGAAGTTCGTCATGATCGATCCTAAAAGGGTTGAGCTCTTTCAGTATCAGCATCTTAAAAACCATTTTCTTGTACGTTTTCCGGGTATTGATGAGCAGATTATAACCGATCCCCAGAAAGCGGTCTATGCGTTGAAGTGTGTGGTCAAAGAGATGGAGTTCCGTTATGAGACTCTGGAAAAAGCCGGTGTCCGCAATATCAAGGATCTCAATCGTCGTTTACCTGACGAGGCCCTTCCTTACATAGTCGTAGTCATTGATGAACTTGCAGATCTCATGATCACCGCCAGAAGGGAGGTTGAAGAGCCTATCACCAGAATAGCACAGCTTGCCAGAGCGGTCGGAATTCATCTGATCGTGGCCACTCAGCGCCCCTCGGTTAATGTTATCACGGGTATTATCAAGGCAAACTTTCCTGCACGAATTGCTTTCCAGGTGGCAAGCGGGGTGGATTCACGCACTATCCTTGACGGTTACGGAGCTGAACAGCTGCTCGGCAGTGGCGATATGCTCTATCAGCCTTCCGATCAGCCGAAAGCCATGCGAATTCAGGGGCCTTATGTCTCTTCCGGTGAGGTTGAAGAAATTACCTCCTTCATCGGTTCTCAGCAGGCATTGAAAACCATGTATGTGCTGCCGGTTCCCGATCAGCAGAAAGGCAGCGGGCTTCAGTCATCAGGAAGTCAGGACAGCGATGACAGGGACGAAATGTTTAATGATGCCGCCCGGCTTGTTGTGCTTCATCAGCAGGCAAGTGTCTCGATGCTGCAAAGACGTCTGCGTCTGGGATTCAGCCGTGCAGGAAGGGTGATGGACCAGCTCGAATTTAACGGGATTGTCGGTGAGGCTGACGGGAGCAGACCAAGGGAAGTCCTCATCAACGATGAAGACTCCCTGGAGCTGTTATTGAAAAACCTTGAAGGCTGAGGTAATTAAACCGACTCAACGCGTACAATTTCCGGATTTGCCTTTTTAATAGCCTGCTCAACTCCTGCACGCAGTGTAAGGGTGCTCATCGGGCATGACCCGCATGCTCCAAGCAGCTTCACATCAACAACAAAATCCTTGGAAATGCCTACGAGCTGACAGTCTCCTCCGTCAACCTGAAGATAAGGCCGTACGGTTTCAAGTGCGGCAATAACCCTGTCGTAAATCGCATCGCTATTTGGAAGATAATCCTTACTGGTACTCATGATATGATTGGTTTACAATGATTGAAAATGATGTTTGGTACACTGCCTGGAGACCTAATATTAAACCTCTCGCGCAAAAAAACAATATCAAAGTTATGATAGTTCCTCTACCGAAGCAGCATTCGTTATAGAAACTCTTCGGGCAATCTCCTTTGATGCTCTGTCGATAGCTTTCGATGGTGCAGAATCAGGATTCCCGAGAACGTAAGGAGTTCCGTTATCGCCACCTTCTCTTACAGCTCTGTCAATCGGGATTGCTCCAAGGAAGTTTAACCCATGGGTTTTGGCAAATATTTCTCCTCCATGGTGCCCGAAAATATAATCTTTTGTTCCATCCGGAAGCTCATAATAACTCATGTTTTCCACCAGCCCGAGAATAGGTACGTTTACCTTACGGAACATGCTGATGGCTTTTGATACATCCGCCAGGGCAACATCCTGCGGTGTTGTAACGATAACTGCACCGCTCAACGGAATGGTCTGGGCAATGGTGATCTGAATATCGCCGGTACCCGGAGGAAAGTCGAAAATCAGATAATCCAGTTCTTTCCACTCCACCTCAGTGATAAACTGCTTGATGGCAGTTGAAGCCATTGGACCACGCCAGATAAGTGCGGTATCGGGTTCAATGAGAAACCCGATCGACATGAGTTTTACGCCATACTTTTCAAGTGGAAGAATATTTTTTCCGGACATTTCCGGTTTCTTATTCTGCATGCCGAACATGGTTGGAATGCTTGGACCGTAAAGATCGGCATCAACCAGACCTACTGTCGCACCGGTTTTGGCAAGACTCACGGCCAGGTTAACCGCAAAAGTCGATTTACCAACTCCGCCTTTTCCTGATGCAACGGCAATAATATTTTTCACCTCTTTCAACGGCCGCTCATGATTGCAGTGATGGTGTCCGCATGATGAAGTTACTTTTGCGTTCATGGTAACCTCTACGCCGGCAGTCTCCGGCACATCTCTTCTGATTGCGTCAATACAGGACTGTTTGATCTGCTCCTTCATCGGACATGCAGGTGTGGTTAGTACTACGGTAAATGAAACATTGTTTTCAGCATCAATAGCGATATCCTCCACCATAGCGAGGGTGATAAGATCTTTTTTCAGGTCAGGCTCCTGAACGGAGCTAAGCGCTTCTATGATTTGCGCTTCCGTTACTGTCGACATACGATTTATTGATTTTGTTGTTGCTATAAAAAAGACGGTCTTATTTCAATCTCATGCCTTATTTCTGCATAAAACGCATCGAAATAGGAACTCCCTCCAGACTGAAATGCTCTCGCAGCTTATTTTCAAGAAACTTTCTAAAATTGTTCTGTACCAGCAGAGGGTCATTGCAGAAAAACGAAAATACCGGCCAAGGGGCATTGATTTGCGTCATGTACTTGATTTTCAGCTCTTTACCGGTTTTTGTAGAGACATGCGTTTGTGAAAGAGCCTCCTCAAGGAATTTGTTGAGAACGCTGGTAGCGATTTTGCGGGACCTGTTCTGACTGATTTCCTTGGCGGTGTCAATTGCCCGGTAAAGATTTTTTTTGGTCAGCGCCGAAATAAAGAGAACCGGAACATAGGAGAGGTTTCCCATGTTCAGTCGCAGGTTCTCCTCATAAATCTTGCTTGTTTTAGAATCCTTTTCAATCAGATCCCATTTGTTTATGAGAAGTAGCGCTCCTTTTTTCCGTTCAACAGCCATATTGATAATTTTCATATCCTGTTTTTCAATGCCCGGTGCCGCATCAAGCATCACCAGTGCTACTTCACAACGTTCAATGGCTTTTTCAGTTCTCAGTGAGCTGTAGTACTCTATACCGGCATCAATCTTGGTTCGTTTTCTCAATCCAGCAGTGTCAATCAAAACGAAATCCTGCTGTTTCCGGCCGAAGCGACTGTCGATGGCATCCCGTGTTGTCCCCGGGATATTCGATACAATCAGGCGGTTTGAACCAAGCAGGGCATTGACAAAACTCGATTTCCCTACATTCGGTCTGCCAACCACAGCAAGCTTGATGGCACTGTCCTCCTCACCGGTATTTTTTTCCAGTGAAGGCAGTGCCTCAAGAATGTCGTCCAGCATATCGGCAACACCGCTGCCGTCTTTTGCAGATATAAAGTAAGGCTTTGTGAACCCGGTACTTATAAATGACTCGGCATCCAGCGTAAGTTGCGGGGTTTCAACCTTGTTGACGGCAAAAAACAGATGTTTGTGATTGAATGTCCGCTGCAGCAGCCTTGCAAGTTCAAGATCTTCATATGAAAGGCCTGCGCGTGCATCAGTCAGGAAAATGACAATATCAGCTTCACGGATGGCCATCATCGTCTGCTCAAGCATTGCCATACTGATAATATCTGCATCGGCGTTGTAGCCGCCAGTATCCATCAGCAGGAATTCTTTGCCCTGCCACTCACCTTCCGATATGTGCCGGTCTCGTGTTACGCCGGGTGTGCTGTCTACGATGGCGCTTTTCTGGCGCAGAATTCTGTTGAATAAGGTCGACTTGCCTACATTAGGGCGGCCAACCAGAGCAATTAAAGGCTTCATAAGAACAAATACAGTCTTGGTAATAAAAGTTGATCAGGGCCCTCATGGAATTCCTGATTAGATATAAGGTATAATTTGTAGAATTAAGTGGAATAATTTACATTGGTGAACTTTATTTTTCGGAAAAGTCCAGTTAATCCTATAGTAACAGCATGAGCAAGACGATAAGTTTCAAAACATATTCGGCAAAGCCAGCAGAAGTTGATCGTAAGTGGTATGTCATTGATGCCGATGGTCAGGTGTTGGGCAGAATGGCTTCTGAGATAGCCAAAGTCCTGAGAGGCAAGCATAAACCGCAGTTTACCCCGCATATCGATACAGGTGATTTTATTGTGGTAACCAATGCTGAAAAAGTAGCATTGACTGGTAAAAAAGAGGAGCAGAAAAGCTATTTCTCTCACTCTCATTATCCCGGTGGGGTCAAAATTGATCATGTCAAGGACCTTCGGAAGAAAAGACCGGAACAGGTTATCGAAAATGCTGTGTGGGGAATGTTGCCGCACAACAATCTCGGTCGCCAGCTTTTCAGAAAACTCAAGGTATACTCAGGTTCAGAGCATCCGCATGCTTCGCAGTCTCCTGCTGAAATGAAAGTCAACTAAACAATAAAGAATTGGGAATGAAAGAGGTTATCGATACAGTTGGTCGCCGTAAAACCTCGGTGGCTCGAGCGTTTGTGACTCCGGGAAAAGGCCGGATTATTATCAATAAGTTGCCGGTTGAAGAGTATTTCAAGGATGAGTTCAAGCGTCAGCAGGCTCTCAGGCCTCTCGTGCTTACTGAAAAAGCAGAAGAGTTCGATATCAAGATCAATGTTCATGGCGGAGGCGTAAGCGGTCAGTCCGGAGCAGTAAGTCTTGCAATTGCCCGCGCTCTTACTGAGATTGACGAAGCAGCTCGTGCTATCCTGAAAACAGAGAAGCTTCTCACCAGAGATCCCCGCATGGTTGAACGGAAAAAATTCGGTCGCAAAAAAGCCCGCAAACGTTTCCAGTTCTCAAAGCGTTAAACTGTATTATCTCGTTTTATTGTATTTCAGAACACAACTTCGCATATCATGTCATTCTGATTACTGGTCAGATGAAGCTTTCCGGAAGTGTCCGGCTTTCAAGCCGGATACCGGAAAGTAGATACATGGTAGAGGAATAACTAAATAACAACAACACAGCTATGTCACATTTTCAGTTAGAAGATCTGCTCCGCGCAGGAGTACACTTCGGTCACCTTGCACGTCGCTGGTGTCCGAAAATGAAGCCGTACATTTTCATGGAAAAGAACGGTGTTCACATTATTGATCTCCAGAAAACACTAGTTCTTGCTGATGATGCACTTAAGGCCCTTGAGGCCATCGCGCAGACCGGCCGGGAGATCATGTTTGTCGGTACCAAAAAACAGGCTAAACACATTATTGCCGAAGAAGCTGAGCGTTCAGGCATGCCATATGTTTGTGAACGATGGCTCGGAGGTATGCTTACCAATTTCCAGACCATTCGCCAGAGCATCAGGCGCATGAACTCCATCGACAGGATGGCTACCGATGGCACCTTTGATATGATTACCAAAAAAGAGCGCCTCATGCTTGCCCGTGAGAAGGAAAAGCTCATGAGGATTCTCGGTGGTATCGCCACAATGACAAGGCTGCCTGCTGCACTGTTTATCGTTGACATCAAGAAAGAGCATATCGCTATCAAGGAAGCCCGTTCACTTGGTATTCCAATTTTCGCTATGGTCGATACCAATTGTGATCCTGAGCTTGTTGATTTTGTTATCCCGGCCAACGACGATGCTATCCGTTCTATCAAGCTGATGGTTACAGCTGTTGCAGATACCGTTATTAATGCACGTGCATTGAAAGTTGAACAGGAAGTACTTGCCGATCTTGATGAAGCGGAAGAAGATGGCGGAAAGGAAGAAATCAGCGAATAATCAGAGTTTATAATCTAATAAGAGTGAAATTTCAATGAGCCAGATTTCAGCAAAAGACGTTAAAAGTCTTCGTGATATTACAGGTGTAGGTATGATGGACTGTAAAAAAGCCCTTGATGAAACAGGTGGCGATATACAGAAAGCTATAGAGTATCTTCGTAAGAAAGGTGCAGCTCTTGCAGCAAAAAGGGCAGATAAAGAGGCAAGAGAAGGCATGATAGGCATTAAAATAGCAGCTGACCATAAAGCCGGTGTTATTCTTGAACTCAACTGCGAGACCGATTTTGTTGGTCGCGGTGATGTATTCACAGGCTTTACCGGTGCGCTTGCCGAACTTGCTCTTGCAAATCGCGTAACCTCACCCGAAGAACTGTTGAAGCTTACACTAGGTGAAGCTTACGATGGCGAGACAGTAGATAATGCCATTAAGACAATGACCGGAAAACTCGGTGAGAAGATTAATCTCAAGCGCCTTGTTTTTTGTGATGCCCAGGACGGACTTGTTGATGCCTATACACATCCGGGTGCTCAGCTTGGAGCAATAGTTCACATTGCTACAGACAAACCTGAAGTTGTCAGGGATCTGGCTAAAGATCTTGCCATGCAGGTAGCTGCAGCAGCTCCTATTGTTGCTGACCGCTCAGCTGTACCTGCTGATTATATTGCATCAGAGTCTGAAATTTACAAACAGCAGGCACTGAGTCAGGGTAAGAAGGAAGAGTTTGTTGACAAGATTGTTCAGGGAAGGCTTGAAAAGTATTACCAGGAGGTGGTGCTTACCGAGCAGTCATTTATCAAGGACAATAATATCAAAGTATCTGAAGTGCTCAATGAATTCCGAAAGAAGCATCAGGCAAGGGTTGATGTGATAGGATTTGTTCGCTATCAGTTAGGAGAGTAAAAAAAAAGCCTCGTTGTTCGAGGCTTTTTTTTTAGTAAAATTTAGGTGTGATGGTTTTTTATAATCCATTATTTCGGAGAATAAGGATATGCTGCAGTATAAGCGCATCTTGCTGAAATTAAGCGGTGAAGCACTTGCTGGTCAGGATGGCTACGGTATAAATATCGAGATGCTCGAACGTTATGCTGAAGAAATCAGGGAAGCACGTGAATTAGGCGCCGAAATTGCCCTTGTAATAGGCGGTGGCAATATATTTCGAGGTGTGTCAGAGGCTGCATCCAAGATGGATCGGGTACAGGCCGACTATATGGGTATGCTTGCAACGGTTATCAACGCTATAGCCTTTCAGGATGTCCTTGAACGCAAAGGAGTCTTTACCCGGCTTCAGACCGCTATAAAAATGGAGCAGATGGCCGAACCCTTTATCAGACGCAGAGCTATCCGTCATCTTGAGAAGGGGAGGGTTGTAATTTTCGGTGCAGGCACTGGAAATCCATATTTTACTACTGATACAGCTGCCGCACTGAGAGCTATCGAGATTGAGGCAGATGTTATTGTTAAAGGAACCAGAGTTGATGGTGTCTACGATTCTGATCCTGAAAAAAATCCTGATGCAGAGTTTTTTTCAAACATATCCTATCTCGATGTACTCCGAAAAAATCTCAGGGTTATGGATATGACCGCTATTACACTCTGTCGGGAAAACACGCTTCCCATTGTGGTTATGAACATGAATGAAAAAGGGAACTTTACCAGATTGTTGCGCGGAGAGAAGGTTGGCTCGCTCGTGCAGAGTGAAACCCCTTAAGCGGGATTTTCATCATCTCTACCGGGTGTGAAAAATTGTGTGATTACGGCTCGAATATCATGCCAATCAAATCCCCGGTTATAGAGAAAAACTTCAAGTTTCTTTTTTCTGCACTCCTCTGTTGCGCCGTGCAGCGAACCCATCTTTTTTTCTGCTGCCCGATAGCAGAATTCTCTACTGTCATACTCATTGAGCAGTTCGCCGATAATTGAATCCGGAACCCCTTTTTTTCTCAGCTCAGCACCTATTTTCAGTTTCCCCGAGGGTTTTCGTCGTGACCGGCTTTTGATCAATTCAATTCCAAACATACGGTCATCCAGTACTCCCAGCTTTGTCAGTTTTTCAAGAACAGGTTCGACATTCTCAACGGAGTATCCCTTTTTAAGAAGTTTCTGCTCAAGCTCCTTAAGGCTATGATTGCGCAGCCCAAGCAGTTTAAGCGCAAACCCCATCGGGCTCATCGAATTACCCTTCATAGCTATTACCCAGTTTATAGTGCCTATTTTTTTATGTAGGCATTAAGCCCTATCGTTACCGCTTTCCCCTCAACCATCACTGATGTGACAGTGTTGCCGTGCGTACTTGCCACAACAAGCGTTTTCCCCGATGAAGAGGGAGTCGGCGTTTCCAGGTCAATCTCAATACAAAGCTTTCCGTTTTTAATCTCAACATTCATTGCCATGCGTAGGATCCTTTTCGTTTATGGGTTGGATTGTCTGGTGAATATAGTTCAAAGCCTTTGTCGATTCAGAATGTTGCAGCCGTGTTTTATTCTTTTTTTCCTTACAAAAAGCAGGAGATGGTTATCTTTTTTTGAAACACTGTGCAACTCATCGATTTTAAAAGAAATGACATGCTAAACAAAGCTTTGTTTCCCGGAAAGTATATTCAAGGTGTCGGCGCTCTCAATGAGCTGTCATCCCTGATCAAGTCGTTTGGCACACGGGCTCTGATCCTTGCGTCGCCTACAGTGCACAAGATAATTCTGCATGATTGTTGCATTGATAGAGAAGCACCCTTTTTGTCTGTCGAACAGTTTGCAGGGGAGTGCTGCGAAAAAGAACTCTTCAGACTTGCATCTATCATCCGTGAGCAACAAGTGGATGTTTTCGTAGGCATGGGCGGAGGGAAAACAATTGATACAGCGAAAATTGCTGCTGACCGTGCAAATATTCCTGTCATTATCGTTCCAACTATCGCCTCGACTGATGCTCCCTGCAGCGGGTGCGCTGTTTTGTATTCTGAGCAGGGCATTTTTCAATCGGTCTCGTATCAGACATCCAATCCTGCAGCCGTTCTGGTTGATACCGAAATCATCGTCAACGCTCCTGTCCGTTTTCTCGTGTCAGGTATGGGTGATGCGCTGGCAACTTGGTTCGAAGCCAGATCCTGCAGCCTTACACACGCTGAAAATGAGTGCGGTGGACTAAGCACCCTGACTGGACTCGCCCTCGCAAGACTCTGTTATGATACAATGCTCCAATATGGCTCAGTTGCCAAAATTGCCGCCGAGCGCCGTATCATCACACCGGCTCTGGAGCGTATTGTGGAGGCTAATATTCTCTTAAGCGGCGTTGGCTTTGAAAGTGGCGGCCTGGCGAGTGCCCATTCCATTCACAATGGATTCACAGTGTTGCAAGAAACACATGCATACTACCATGGGGAAAAAGTTGCTTTTGGTCTTTTAGCTGGACTGCAGCTCATTGATGCTCCACCTGAAGAGTCAGATGTTGTTCTCTCATTCTGCGAAAAAGTAGGTCTTCCCACCACACTTGCTGATATTGGTATTCGGAAATTTAATCGTGATATATTAATGCCAGTTGCTGAAAAAGCATGTGCTCCGGGCGAATGCATCCATCACGAGGCAGGGCGGATAACACCTGAAAAGGTTCTTCAGGCTATTCTTGCGGCAAACGCTATCGGAGAATACCGAAAAACGCAGTTGAATGTATAACTCTTCGCAGCTAACCATCAATCTTTTTCTTTTCAATTTTGCTATATTCCAAGCTTTAACGATGACCGTGCCGGTTTGGTGCCGGGATGTCACTTGTAACATATTTTATTATCAGTTAAGTGTAAAAGAACATGCCTCGCTATACTCCTGAACAGCTTGTTAAACGAAACGCTTCTATCTGGACTGATATTCAGATTATTCTTGCACCGATCCAGTTTTTGCTTTTTGTTGCAGGGGTCACCACAACCGCTCTGTATGCAAATGGTCTTTTCGTTACGAATTTTTACTGGGTAAGCATAGCCATTCTTTTTAAGACACTCTTTTTCGCCCTTCTTTTTATAACGGGTATGTTTTTTGAAAAGGAGATTTTTAATAAATGGGTATACTCAAAAGAGTTTGTCTGGGAAGATATCGGAAGTACCGTAGCATCAGTATTCCATCTTCTTTATTTTATTATGGCCTTTCTTGGCTATCCTGAACATGTGCTTATATGGGAAGCTTTTCTGGCTTATTTCACCTATGTGATCAATGCACTTCAGTATCTGACCAGGATCATTCTTGAAAAACTCAACGAACGTAAACTCCGGATTGATGGTCAGATCTGACCTTGTCTGCTTTTTTACTGTTATGACTTATACTATGCCATGAAATACAGTTTTAAAAGACTCTGGAATACCACATTTCTCTTTGTCGGGCCGGCCTGGTATGTGCTTGTGTGGATGATCTGGTCGTCTGGTCAGCTCCAGACAATTGGTGACAGGATGACGTTTCTCGGGACTATTATACCCGGTTTTCTCATTATTTACAGTGCTGGATTTTTTATTGAGGGTTGGCATGAAAAGAAGCAGAAAAAAGCCAGCCACTGAATCCAAGTTCATTTTTTTGTCTCTCGTTATTTTTCAACAATACACATCGCTTTCCGGTGTGAGAAGTATGATTTCCTATGCAGAACCTCTGGAATGACACTGATCTTCAACGCTCCGTCAAAGAGCAGTGCAGCTCACCCGAGATACCATCTGAATTGGCTGAACTGGTCTATGCTTCCCGGCTGCTTGGAAGTGAAAGTTCGCTGGTGATGCATGGCGGGGGGAACACCTCCGTTAAATGCCAACTCACTGATATGGTTGGTAACCGTTCTGAAGTGCTTTTGATTAAAGCCAGCGGGATTGATCTGAGTCGTGTTACCGGCCTTGATTACACACCACTCAGACTGGGTCCGCTGCGCAAACTTGGAGAGCTCTTTGGCCGAAACGACAGGGTAAGCGAAGAAGCGCTTCGGCGATTTTCTACGAAAGAATTTAAATATCTTCTGCTTTTGAACATGTTCAGTCTGACCGATCATATGACTGAGCAGAGGCTGACTCCTTCAATTGAGACGCTCCTTCACTCTTTTCTTCCGCACCGCTTTATTTTACATACGCACTCGTTCGCTCTTCTTACCATAAGTAATCAGCCGGACGGAGTGATGCTTTGCCGGGAAACGCTTGGTGAAAGCTTTGGTTCTGTTCCCTATATCAAGCCGGGTATCGGACTTGCCCGCTCGGCCGCTCTTGTTTATGAGGCAAATCCGGAAATTAACGGGCTGGTGCTTCAGAAGCATGGTCTGGTAACGTTTGGTTCCACAGCCGAAGAGGCTTACACTCGAATGATCGATGCCGTCAGTAAACTTGAAGCACGGATTGCATCGGCAGGCAGGAAAACCTTTCCATCAGTAGTGCTTCCGGCATCAGCTCCGGTAGAAGTCGCCGCTCCTGTCATCAGGGGAGCATGTGTTGATGAAAAGTCTCCGGGTACGCGAGAGTATCGCCAGTTTGTTCTCGATTTCCGTACCTCTGACGTTATTCTTGAGTATGTCAATAGTACTGATCTTGCTCGTATGAGCCAGAAGGGGGCTATGACTCCGGATTTTATTATCCGGACCAAAAACAAACCCCTTGTACTTCCTCCCCCCTGTGCTGAGGATATTTCAGGATTCAAGAGGGCTGTGCTGGATGCGGTGCAACGTTACCGCCAGGAATACACCGACTATTTTACCACTCAACAGCAGGCTTCAGGCATGCAGGTAACCATGCTCGATCCGTTGCCGAGAGTGGTTCTGGTTCCCGGTCTTGGACTTTTCGGACTGGGCAGGAGTGCTGCGTCAGCCGCAGTCAATGCGGATATTGCCACCTCTACTGCCGCAGCAATTCTTGATGCCGAGTCGCTTGGCACATTTGAATCTATCAGTGACCGTGACGCTTTTGAGATAGAGTACTGGGATATGGAGCAGGCTAAGATGAACAAGGTTCATCATGATGTTTTTGCCGGAAAAGTTGTCATGGTTACCGGAGCCGCAAGCGGGATTGGACTTGCAACTGCAAAAGCATTCCGTCAGAAAGGTGCCGAACTTGTTGTTCTCGATCTTTCTCTACAGTCACTTGAAAAGGCCGCAGCAGAAATCGGCGGCCATGTTCTTGCTCTTCCATGTGATGTTACTTCCCGCGCAGCTGTACGTTCAGCTTTCGATGCTGTCTGCCGCCGGTTTGGCGGTCTGGATATTGTCGTTTCCAATGTTGGAGCAGCCATTCAGGGGCGTATTGGCGAGGTCTCCGATGAAGTGCTGCGCAAAAGCTTCGAGCTCAACTTCTTTTCACACCAGTCCATTGCCCAGGAGGCTGTCAGGGTCATGAAACTGCAGAGTACGGGTGGCGTTTTACTGTTTAATGTTTCAAAACAGGCAGTCAATCCCGGTCCTGATTTCGGACCCTATGGACTGCCTAAAGCTGCAACAATGTTTCTTGTTCGTCAATATGCCCTTGATCATGGACGCGACGGTATTCGTTCAAATGGTATCAATGCCGACCGTATACGAAGCGGTCTTCTTACTGAAGAGATGATTAAAGCCCGGTCAACAGCCCGGGGCCTGAGCGAAAAAGAGTATATGGCAGGCAACCTGCTGCAGCTGGAGGTAACCGCTGAAGACGTTGCAGAGGCCTTCGTGCATCTTGCACTTGAGACAAGAACAACAGGTTCTATTACAACGGTAGATGGCGGCAATATTGCAGCCGCACTCCGATAAAAGAAAGAAATAGTACAGAAACAATCATAACCGAAAAGAGGAGATGCATCAACATGGCGGAATACGATAAAGACAAGCAGGCTAAGGAGTATCATCTTGATATTCCGGTAAACAACTATGGATTTTTCCTGAAAGGCGCCCACTCTCTCGACTGGGGAATGAAAAACCGCCTCTCGAGGATATTCAGGCCTGATACCGGAAAAACAGTTATGCTCGCTATCGATCACGGTTACTTCCAGGGCCCGACCACAGGTCTTGAACGTCCTGATGTCAATATTGTACCGCTTATGCCATATGCCGATGCCATCATGCTGACCCGTGGCATACTGCGCACAACTGTTCCGCCCAGCCTCACCAAGGCTGTAGTCATGCGTTGCAGCGGTGGACCAAGTATTCTCAAGGAACTCTCCAATGAGGAACTTGCAGTCGATATCGAGGATGCGATCCGAATGAATGTTGCAGCAATAACTCTCCAGATATTTGTCGGTGGTGAATATGAGACCCGATCAATTCATAATATGACCCGACTTGTCGATATGGGTCTTCGTTACGGGATTCCAACCATGGCAGTCACCGCAGTGGGCAAGGATATGATTCGTGATGCCAAATACTTCAGGCTTGCCTGCAGGATGGCAGCCGAGCTTGGGGCACAGATTGTTAAAACATACTATGTCCCTGAAGATTTTGAAACCATTACAGCATCCTGTCCTGTACCGATCGTTATGGCTGGAGGGAAAAAAATCTCCGAACTTGAAGCCTTGACCATGTCATGGAGTGCAATCCAGGGCGGTGCTTCGGGTGTTGATATGGGACGCAATATTTTCCAGAGTGAGACCCCTGTTGCCATGATGAAAGCTGTTAATAAGGTCGTTCATGAACAGTTGAGTCCGAAAGATGCTTTCGAGTATTTCAATTCGATAAAGGCTGAAGGATAACCGCCGGCAGGATGCAGATATCCAGGGCAGGCGGAATGGCTGCCCTGGCATTATTATTCAGATTGATTTTTTTTAATGGGAACCCTTTTGCAGCATACGGACAGCCGGAACAGAGGGTATGACATTTTTTTATGAATACAGAGGATATTAAAGGTTTTTTTGCCTCCACGGAGCAGCTTGACATGGCTGACTACATTACGCTTGACTACTACCTTGAATGTGTGGGCGATATTGAGACGGCTCTTGCACACTTCTGTAGCGAACAATCCACCGCACAGTGGAAGCGCGTTGATTATGATGAAGACTTTCGTCCCCAATATGCTGCCAAAGTTATCAGTCTGACTGTAGAAGGTGAGCTGTCGGAGCTCAGCTATCCGGTAAGGCATTCGGAATCGGGTCTTATTCATGCATGCAGGGTCACTATTGCTCATCCTCATCGCAATTTCGGTCCGAAATTGCCTAATCTGCTTTCCGCAGTTTGTGGTGAAGGAGTTTTTTTTACTCCGGGAGTCCCGGTGGTCAAGCTGCTCGATATCAGGTTTCCGGAATCTTATCTTCTCGCCTTTGATGGCCCTAAATTTGGTATTGACGGTATTCGCGATCTCCTTCAGGCCTATAACAGGCCGATTTTTTTCGGTGTAGTGAAGCCGAATATCGGTCTCAGTCCTGCCAATTTTGCTGAAATTGCTTACCAGAGCTGGCTTGGTGGTCTTGATATTGCCAAAGACGATGAGATGCTTGCCGATGTCGATTGGTCAACGCTCATTGAACGTACCCATGCTCTTGGAGATGCGAGATTGAAGGCGGAACGGGAGACCGGTGTGCCGAAAGTTTATCTTGCCAATATCACTGATGAGGTGGACCGCCTGATCGAGCAGCATGATATTGCAGTCAGTAACGGGGCTAATGCTCTGCTTATTAATGCCCTGCCGGTCGGGCTCAGTGCCGTCCGAATGCTGGCAAAACATACGAAAGTACCGCTTATCGGGCACTTTCCGTTTATCGCCGCATTCAGCAGAATGGAAAAATACGGTATTCATTCAAGAGTTATGACCAAGCTTCAGCGTCTTGCAGGTCTTGATTCGATTATCATGCCCGGTTTTGGTGGCAGAATGATGACTCCCGAAGAGGAAGTAAAGGAAAATATCCAGGAATGTCTTCAGGAGTTCGGCCATATTAAACGCTCACTTCCGGTGCCGGGAGGCAGTGATTCGGCGCTTACGCTTGAAACTGTTTACCGCCATGTCGGTAGTGTTGATTTCGGCTTTGTTCCCGGCCGTGGTATTTTTGGCCATCCAATGGGACCAAAAGCCGGTGCAGCGAGTATCCGTCAGGCATGGGAGGCCATTGAACAGGGGATTCCTCTTGAAACCTATGCAGCCGGGCGACCTGAACTGCAGGCTATGGTTGATGGTGTGAAGAGAAAAAAGTAATTGCAAGTAACGTAAGTAAAGTCGGAGTATGGGTATACTCGATGATAAAGTTGCCATCATTACCGGCTCCACAAAAGGGATCGGTAAAGCTATAGCCCATCAGTTTGTAAGGGAAGGTGCAAAGGTGGTCATAACCTCTTCTTCGTATGCCAATGTCCAGGCTGCACTCTCGGAATTTCCCCCGGACTCGGTATACGGCCATGTTTGCAACGTTGTTTCGACAAGGGATATGGAACAGCTTATAGTTGCTGCAACAGAAAGGTTCGGTAGGGTGGATTGTTTTATCAACAATGCCGGGATATCAGATCCCTTCAGGAGCATTACTGAAAGCGATCCTGATGAATGGTGTAACGTTATCGATACCAACCTTAAAGGCACGTACAACGGGTGCCGTGCGGCTATCAGCTACTTTCTCAAAGAAAAGAGAAAAGGGAAGATCATCAATATGGCAGGTTCCGGAACGGACAGGGGATCAAATACGCCATGGATAAGCGCTTACGGTTCTACGAAAGCAGCCATCGCCCGGTTTACCTTTGCAGTGGCTGAAGAGTACCGGCATACAGGTATCTCAGTTATGCTGCTGCATCCCGGTCTGGTTCGAACCGGAATGGTCAGTGCCGACAATCCAACTCCTGAGCTTTCCCGACAACTGGCGGCCTTCAATACCATCCTTGATATTTTCGCTCAGCCGCCTCTCGTCGCTGCTCAGCTTGCGGTACAATTGGCTTCAGGCTGGAGCGATTCGAAAACCGGTGTCTACCTTTCCGCCTTGAATGGAAGAAGAAAAAAAATGTTGCTCCTGAGCTATCCCTTCCGTAAAATGCTTAACAGAATTGACCGTCGAACTTATTAATCCAAAGGACTGTCATGCTGAAGGCATTGGCTACCAGATTCTTTCTTTTCTTTCTTGTTGCAGTTTCTCTTCAGGGCTGTTACAGCTTTAACGGCGCATCGATACCTCCGCATCTCAAAACCATTGCCATACCGGTTTTTGATGACCATTCCGGTGCCGGAATTGCCCAGTTCAGGTCTGAGTTTACCAGAGGACTTGTTGATAAAATAGATTCACAAAGTAAGCTTCGTTTTACTCCATCCATGGCAAGTGCAGATGCACTCCTGGAAGGGGTTATCACCTCCTTTTCTGACGTGCCTGGCCAGCTGTCCAGTAAAACAGAGAGGGCAATGACAAATCGGATCACACTTGTTGTTCAAGTCACCATGACAGACCGGGTGAAAAAAAACCTGGTTTTTAAGCAATCATTTGTTGGATTTGCTGATTATTTTGCTGGTAATTATGTTGCCCAGCAAGAAGCAATCCGTGTATCCATTGGACAGATCAATGATGACATTTTTAATCGGGTTGTTTCAGGCTGGTAAGATAGTCAGGGAGGGATATTGAAAGAGAAGAATGGCAGTTCCCAGCTGGTTTTCATTAATTTCTAAGACCTGCCGCATGCAGGAAGCGTAAAAGGAGGATTTAATGGGATTGAAAAGGAGTGTCGAGTACAGGTTCGAACTTGCGCGAGGGTTTCTTAATGAGGCTGAGCTGGATTACTCCCTCAAGCGGTGGAGGGCATCTGTGGCAGCTTCAATACTGGTTGTAGAAAATACCGGGCTTGCGGTGTTGATGCTTTTCGGGGTTTCTTCTTTTGCCCATAAGCCGGGAGTTCATTTATCACAGTTGATTCATGAAGGAACTGTCTCGGATGATGTTGCCGCTTTGGTTCATGAGCTGCTCCCTGCTCTTGATAAATATGATTCATACCAGAAAATGCTGGTTAAATATGGTGATGAATCCTCGTTCAAGCTTCCCTGGGAGCTTATTCATGAGCAGGAGGGAGTGATGGCTCTCGAGTCTGCCCGCAAATGTATCAGGGTAAGTTCCGAAATCGCTAAACTGGTTCAGTAAAGCGCTAGTCAGTATTGACGAAATTATTAGGTATATTTTCAGGCTGGCATGTGGAATGATTTTCTGTGCTGTTTAGAAGAATTTGTCCTGAATCAACCAAATGACTGTTATGAAAGGCATTATTCTTGCCGGCGGATCCGGTACCCGACTCTATCCTGTTACCAGGGGGATATCAAAACAGCTCCTGCCGGTGTATGACAAGCCTATGATTTATTATCCCCTGACAACACTGATGCTTTCAGGTATCAGGGATATTCTGATTATAACGACACCTGAAGACCAGCCGATGTTCACGAAGCTGCTCGGAGACGGCACTGCCTGGGGTATCTCACTATCTTACACTGTTCAACCCTCTCCCGACGGGCTTGCACAGGCATTCATTCTCGGTGAAGAGTTTATCGGCCGTGATGACGTTACCCTTATTCTTGGTGACAACATTTTTTTCGGTTATGCTTTTACACCAATGCTTGAGGCTGCGGTGGAGACGGTTCAAAAAGAACGCAAAGCCAATATATTCGGTTATTATGTCAGTGATCCTGAGCGTTATGGTGTAGCTGAGTTTGACGCGGAGGGTAATGTGCTTTCAATTGCTGAAAAGCCGGAGCATCCGAAATCAAATTACGCCGTTGTCGGGCTTTATTTTTATCCGAATAATGTCATTGAAATAGCAAAACAGATAAAGCCCTCACCGCGTGGTGAGCTTGAAATTACGGCGGTTAACGAAGAGTACCTTCAGCGGGGGCAGTTGAAATGCTCTATGCTGGGGAGGGGTTTTGCCTGGCTTGATACCGGCACTCATGAGTCATTTCAGGAAGCAGGGAGCTTTATTCAGACAGTGGAAAAAAGGCAGGGACTGAAAATTGCCTGCCCTGAAGAAATCGCATGGCGAAACGGCTGGATCAGCGACGAAGAGCTTTTAAAGTTATCTGAGCCGCTTATGAAAAGCCAGTATGGTCAGTATCTTGTGCGGCTGCATGCCCAGAGGTAAGTTTTTTCAAGCAATAGTTATTGAGCCTCTATTATGCGAGTGATTACTTCAACTATTCCTGATGTCCTGATTTTTGAACCGAAAGTGTTCGGGGACGATCGCGGATATTTTTTTGAGTCGTTCCGTCAGGATCTCTTTGAACAGCATGTTGGTAGGGTATCCTTTGTACAGGATAACGAGTCGAAGTCCGGTCATGGAGTGCTTCGCGGTCTTCATTTTCAGACGCCTCCCTTTACGCAGTCCAAGCTTGTGCGCGTGGTATATGGAAGTGTTCTTGATGTTGCTGTTGATATACGTCTTGGATCACCATGGTATGGTCGTTATGTATCCTGCGTGCTTGATGCTGACCGGAAAAATATGCTCTGGGTTCCCAAAGGGTTTGCTCACGGGTTTCTTGTTCTGTCCCGGGAAGCGGTTTTTGCCTACAAGTGCGATAATTACTATATGCCCTCGCACGATGCAGGTTTGTTATGGAATGATCCTGATCTTGCTATTGAGTGGCAGATCCCGGAAGAGTCAATCAGGGTTTCAGCAAAAGATGCATTACAACCCTCTTTCGGCATTGTAGAGAGCTTTCCCTATGATGATTATCGTCAGGAGAAACTGTATCCCAAAATTTTTCAGGCTTCTTAATCTTGGGTTGGCATTGCGGACGGCATACGTTCGCAGTGATGAGCCTTCAAAATGGCCTTGACCTCTACACGTTATCAAAGCTCATGGGCCATTCGAGTGTAAAGA
>Ga0209697_10001102_pt1 | contig 43090 bp, 33 predicted proteins | sample AliMusrvi5mmetaG_FD_184115 | JGI IMG/M metagenome (GOLD analysis project Ga0209697, IMG submission 184115) | Freshwater lake bacterial and archeal communities from Alinen Mustajarvi, Finland, to study Microbial Dark Matter (Phase II) - Alinen... | ecosystem: Environmental > Aquatic > Freshwater...
GCGGACTGGTTCAGGTTGTATAGTCCGCAGCCATTGTAAACGCCGGGGCCGGTCATACCGGCAATCAGCTCCCCGCGCCTGTGGTCTTCCTTCCCGCCAAGCAGGATGACCGGGTGCGACAGTTCCCGGCAAACCTCCGCAACTTTTTCCTCCGGGAAGATCTTGGTGGCGTGTTTTCCACCAATCACCACCGCAACATAGCCGCCCTGGTGGCTCACGGGAAGCGTGGCCGGGTCAACTTCATCGGTGGGAGGAATGAAATAATCGAGTCCCCTGCCGTCGTAACGGATCCCAAGTTTTTCACATGCCCTGAAATAGCGGTCGACAATGTGTACATCGGGCAGCTGGTTGATTTTGAAGCGAACCATGAGCCATTTGCGGAAATTCAGTTTGGGAAAGGAGGCCGACCTGACGCCGAGCTGGTTCACGACAAACACCGAACGGTAGTTTTTGTGCAGGTCGACGACGAAGGTAAATCCCTGCGATTTGAGCTGCGGGATCAGGTCGTCGAAGTTGTGATCGTACTCCCAGATATTGGTGAGGTGCGGGTTGCCCCGGAGCACGGGTTCGAACTGGGTTTTGGTAAGGAAGTGGATTTCTGCCCCGCGCAGTTGCTGCCGGAGGCACCTGACCACCGCGCTGGTCAGTACAATATCGCCGATCGAACTGAAACGGATTACAAGAACCTTAGTGAGTGGCCTGAGCATCTTACAAAGTCAAAAAATATTTACATTATCCTCCCGGGATGGCCTTTTACCGGATAAAGGGGTTATTCTCCTTCTCATACCCGATGGTGGTCTCGGGCCCGTGGCCCGGGTATACGATGGTTGCATCGGGCAGGGTGAAAAGCCGGTTCCGGATGCTGGCCATCAGCTGGTCAAAATCACCCGTGGGCAGGTCGGTACGGCCGATGGTATCCCTGAACAACACATCGCCGGTAACCACGAAATCCTGGGCTTCGTTGTAAAAACAAACGCTCCCCTCGGCATGGCCGGGTGTAAAAAGGACCGTCAGCTCCGAATTCCCCCACGACACGACCTCCCCGGGCACCAGGAATTTTTTCGGTTCGGGCATCCTGCCGACCGTGTAGCCGAACGAAGCCCCGATTTCCTGGACTGTCTGAAAGAACGGCACCGAATTTTTATGGTATTCCGGCCTGATTCCATAAGTGAGGGAGACAAATTCATTTCCCAGCACATGGTCGATATGGCAATGGGTGTTGAGGTTACGGACCACCCTGAGGTTGTTCTCCGTGATAAAATCCTGCAGCTGGGCCTTCTCCCCTGTTTCGTAACAGGCGGGATCGATGATGACACAATCGCCAGTTTCATCGTACAGCAAATAGGTGTTGACCATGAAGGCGTTAAAGACAAACTTTGAAATTTTTATCATTCTTTTCGCGTTATTTCTGAGGTATTGCAAAGATATGAAAATGCGGCTGAATGGCCGGCACATTGAAAATAATCGTACTTTAGCAGTTCCAATTGAATTCCCTTGTATAACTTGATATGGCGAAGGATGCAAACGTGATCGGAGGTTTAAAAAGCTGGACGGTAGCGTTGTTTATCCTCTTTTTTGTCATCCTTTGTTCATATGGCGGCCATGCCCAGTTTTACAATGGATCACAGATGACCTTCGGAAAAAACAGGGTGCAGTACAGCAATTTTCTGTGGCTCTATTTCCGTTTTGAGAAGTTCGACACCTATTATTATCTCAACGGCCGCGAACTGGCGTTATACACTGCCGAATATGCCGACAAGCACATTAAGGAGATCGAACTTGACCTGCAGTCGAACCTCGAAGAAAAGGTACAGTTCATCATATTCAACACCCTTTCCGACCTCAAGCAAAGCAACATCGGCCTTTACGGCGACTGGGACTATTACAACACCGGCGGTGTCACCAAGATCATCGGGGGGAGGGTGCTCCTGTTTTTCGACGGCAATTACGAACATTTTAACCGGCAGATCCGCGCCGGGATCACGCAGGTCATCCTCAACAACATGATGTACGGTACCGGCATCGGCGCCCAGATCAAGAACAACGCGCTGTTTTCGGTTCCCGAATGGTACACCAACGGCCTCGTATCCTTCATTTCGCGCAAATGGGACGCCGAGATCGAGAACCAGGTAAGGGATGCGATCCTCCATGGGAAGTATGACAAATTCAACGGTCTTACCGGTGAGGAGGCGACCTATGCCGGCCATTCGCTCTGGAACTACATCGCCCTGAAATACGGGGCCTCGTCGATCCCCAACATCGTTTACATGGCCCGGCTCAGCAGGAATGTCGAAAAGGGTTTCCAGTATGTGGTCGGGGGAAATTTCAAATCGGTGATCCTGGACTGGCTTGCATTTTACAAGGATATCTACCGTGCCCAGGAAAACAGCCTGGGGCTTCCGCAGGGCGACCTGATCAACAGGCGAAACCGGCCCGACCGTGTTTACCATTCCCTGAAAATCGACCCTGAAGGCGGGAAGGTCGCATATGCCACGCATTATCTCGGCATCTACAAGGTATTTATCCAGGACACCGAAAAGGGCAAAAAAAAGCTGGTATTCCGGGGGGGCTACCGGCTTGCCGACCGTCCCGATTATACTTACCCGCTCATCGCCTGGCATCCGAGCGGGCGGGTCCTCGCCTTCCTGGCTGAACGCAAGGGAGAGATCTGGCTCTATTTCTACAACCTGGATGACCGGTCGCTGGAACACCAGAAACTTGTCAACTTCCAGAAAGTGCTCGACATGTCATACTCCGACGACGGGAGCCTCCTGGTACTCTCGGCAGTTCAGAAGGGGCAGTCGGATATTTTTGTGTACAACATCGCCTCAGGTTCGCACGAGCAGATCACGCGGGACATATACGACGACATGAACCCCAGGTTCATCCATGGTTCGCGCGACATTATCTTCTCCTCAAACCGCGCCAACGATACCATCCGTTTCGACGACCCGGTGAAGATCGGGAACCTGCACGACAACAACGATATATTCATTTATCATTATTCGGCAAAAAGCAACGTGCTGCAGCGTATCACCAAAACCTCCGATGCCAGTGAAACACAGCCGCAGCCGTATGGCGACAACTTTTTCAGTTACCTGAGCGACCAGGGAGGAATTGTCAACCGTTACCTGGCAAGGTACGACAGTGCCATTTCGTACATCGACACGGTGACCCATTACCGTTATTTTACCACCACATACCCGGTCACCAGCTATTCGCGCAGCATCGTGGAACAGGACATTTCGCCCAGGGCGGCGAAGATCGGCGAGATCATCTTCAGGGATGGCAATTATAAAATGTATACCAGCGACCTGGTCAGGCCCAAATATGTTCAGCGGGCCGAAATCCCCGTTTCAGCTTTTAAGGCAATGGCCGCGACCGCAACGAAAAAACCGCAGCAAGCCGCAAAACCCGACACCGTCATCCACCCGGACGAACCCTTTGCTGTGCAGACCCGGAAGCATTTCAGCGTTGTCAGGCAAAGCGAGGTGTACAGCCAGATCCTGGCGAGGATCGACACCGTGCGCGGCTATAAGGTCGCCGGCAACGGTAAAACAGTTCCCGTCGCGGATACCGCGTCAAACAGCCTCCTTTCGCTCTACCGGGCGATGCAGAAGAGAGAGCTTTTCAGCGCCCCGTCCGTGAAGGACACCACGAACAAGTATAAAACCGCCAAGCAGCTGAATTACAATGTTGAGTATTACATCGACCAGATGGTCACCCAGATCGACTTCACCTATCTCAATTTTGCCTACCAGCCCTATACCGGCAGGGGCTCGACACCCCAGTTCATCAATCCCGGCATGAACGCCCTTTTCATGGTCGGGGTGACCGACCTGATGGAAGATTACCGCATTAGCGGCGGGGTGCGGCTGAATGTCAGCCTGGTCAACAACGAATACCTGTTCAGTTTCGGGAATTACCGCCACCGCCTCGACCACCAGATCGTCTTTCACCGGAAGGTGGTGGAGGAGGCCGGGGTCTTTTCGATCGTCAGGCACAAGATACACGAACTGTATTACGTGGCAACCTACCCGTTTACACCTGTTCTGAACATCAAGGGAACCGCGTCAATCCGCTATGACCGGGCGGTCTATCTTTCGACCGACCAGCCGAACCTTGCACAGCCCGACCTGGACAAGGTGTGGGGCAGCGTGAAGGGGGAACTTACCTACGACAACACCCGGGGACTGGGACTGAACCTATACCAGGGAACCCGGTACAAGCTTTTCGGCGAATATTACCAGCTGGTGAACACCCACGGAAACAACATGGTGGTTTTGGGGATGGACATCCGCAATTACCAGAAACTGCACCGCACCCTGATCTGGGCGAACCGTTTTGCCGCCAGCACATCGCTCGGCAGCAACAAACTCCTTTATTATATGGGAGGGGTCGACAACTGGATGTTCCCGAAATACAACGTTTTCCCGCTTGCAGCCGACGACCAGAACTACGCTTTCCAGACCCTTGCCACCAACATGCGGGGTTTCAACCAGAACATCAGAAACGGGAACAGTTTCTTTGTTTTCAACTCCGAACTGCGCTGGCCGGTTTTCCGTTACCTGTTCAACCGGCCCATCCGCTCGGATGTGATCAACAACTTCCAGATCATCGCCTTCGGCGACCTGGGAACAGCCTGGACCGGCGTCTCCCCCTGGTCGTCCACCAACCAGCTCTTCACCAGTTATATCAGCAACGACCCCCTGTTCATCAAAGTCGAGATACAGAAGGACCCGATCGTCGAGGGGTTCGGTTTCGGCGCCCGTACCCGGTTGTTCGGCTACTTTCTCAGGGGTGACCTTGCCTGGGGGGTCGAAGACGGCCATGTCGGGAAACCGATATTTTACTTTTCTCTCAGCCTCGACTTCTGATCATGAGCCTTCCTGAAACACACATCACCGATTTTATCGCCGAACACCATATCCTTAACCTCGCCATTTCCAGGAATGACCTTCCCTGGTGCGCCACCTGCTATTATGCCTACCTGAAGGACCTGAACCGGTTTGTCATCACCTCCGATCATGACACACGGCATATCCGGGAGGTGACCGAAAGCGGGAACTACCGCGTGGCCGGGACCATCGCCCTTGAGACGAAGCTCGTCGGAAAAATCAGGGGGATCCAGTTCTCTGGATTGTTGACAACCCCGGAAGGGGATGACCTGAAAACGGCAAAATCGGCCTACCTCAGAAGATTTCCCATCGCCCGGCTGATGCCGGCATTACACCTGTGGTTTGTTGAACCTGACTTTATTAAGATGACCGACAACCAGCTCGGTTTTGGCAAAAAACTGCTCTGGTCTGCCGCAGATACCCGTAATTAAAGGCCCGGCGGGCATCTGCTGAATTATCAAAGTCTATGTTTTTTGAAGTCAGGTATTTACCTGAGTTACGCACCACCCCTGTTAATAACTAAATTTACCCGTCCCGGTTCTTCGTTGTATATTGCCTCATCAAAATATTTCCCAAAAATTTATTGTAACGTTCGAAAGAATAGTTAATTGACAAAACTGGTACATAACAGATAATCCTGTTCATGCATGGAAAATAACATGGTGGTAAATACGGAAAAGGATCATAAATCCGACTATTACAATGAAGTACTGGCAAAAAGAATCCGGCCGAAAATGACGATTGAAGAATTTGAAATGAGCGAAAAAAAATCACAGGAACCTGCCAGGCAGATTTACTCGTTTGCCGAGGTGGTTGAAAAATCAACAGCGTATTTTAAGGGGGACAGCCTGGCCGCGAATGTCTGGGCCAACAAGTATGCCCTGAAAAATTCGGAAGGCCAGTTGTTCGAACTGACCCCCGATGACATGCATCGTCGCATCGCCCGGGAGATTGCCCGGGTTGAAATAAAATATCCCAACCCGATGAGCGAGGATGAGTTGTTCGAACTCATGCGCAATTTTAAATACATCGTTCCGCAGGGAAGTCCGATGGCCGGTATCGGCAATGATTACCAGATCGGCTCCCTGTCGAATTGCTTTGTCATCGGGAACGAAGGCGCCTCCGATTCCTACGGGGCCATCATGAAAATCGATGAAGAGCAGGTTCAGCTGATGAAACGCAGGGGCGGCGTTGGCCACGACCTGTCGCATATCAGGCCCAAGGACAGCAGGGTGAAGAACAGCGCGCTGACCTCCACCGGCATCGTACCCTTCATGGAACGGTACTCGAACTCGACCCGCGAAGTGGCCCAGGAGGGCAGGCGGGGCGCCCTGATGCTCAGCATTTCGGTTGTTCACCCCGATTCCGGGAACTTCATTGATGCCAAGCTTGAAGCCGAAAAGGTCACAGGTGCAAACATCTCCGTGAAGATCACCGACGAGTTCATGGATGCAGTTATAAACGATACCGAATTTATCCAGAAATTCCCCGTGGATTCCGACAATCCCATGGTCACAAAACCGATCAGGGCGCGTGAACTCTGGAGCAAGATCGTGCACAATGCCTGGAAATCGGCCGAACCCGGCATCCTTTTCTGGGATACCATCATCCGCGAATCGATCCCCGACTGTTATGCCGACCTTGGCTTCCGGACGGTATCGACCAACCCCTGCGGCGAAATCCCCCTTTGCACTTACGACAGCTGCCGCCTCCTGGCCATCAACCTGTACAATTACGTCGACAAGCCCTTCACCGCCGATGCCAGCTTTGATTCTGAATTGTTTATTTCACACGTTCACAAGGCCCAGCGCATCATGGACGATATCATCGACCTCGAGCTCGAGAAGATCGACCGCATCCTGGCAAAGATCGACCAGGATCCCGAAGGGGAAGAGATCAAGGCCCGCGAACGCAACATGTGGCTGAATATCAAGAAAAAAGCACTGCAGGGTCGCAGGACCGGCTTCGGGATCACCGCCGAAGGCGACATGCTCGCCGCACTCGGTACCCGCTATGGCTCCGACACGGCCACCGATTTTTCTGTTGAAGTGCACAAGATCCTCACCATTGAAGCCTATCGCTCGTCAGTCACCATGGCACGCGAACGAGGAGCCTTCCCGGTTTACGATACCAGGCGGGAGGAAAACAATCCTTTTATCAATCGTATCCGCGAAGCCGCCCCCGACGTTTATGAGGACATGGCCAAATACGGCCGCCGGAACATCGCCATGCTGACCATCGCGCCAACCGGCTCGGTGAGCATCCTCACCCAGACCACCTCGGGGCTCGAACCGGTCTTTGCCGTTTCGTACAAACGCAGGAGGAAGGTAAACCCCAACGACAAGAATGTCAAGATCACCTTTACCGACAAGGTGGGCGATACGTGGGAAGAGTACAACGTTTTTCACCACAATTTCGTCACCTGGCTTACCGTCAACGGATACAATGTCGACGAGGTGGCCCATATGGACGACGAAGAGCTGAAACCCATCATCCAGCAATCGCCATACTACAAGGCGACCGCCAACGATGTCGACTGGGTGGCCAAGGTGACCATGCAGGGAGCCGTACAAAAATGGGTGGACCATTCCATCAGTGTCACGGTGAATGTACCGAACGACACGAAAGAGGAGATGATCAGTTCGATCTACGAAACAGCCTGGAAGGTTGGCTGCAAGGGGATGACCGTTTACCGCGACGGTTCACGCGACGGCGTGCTGGTGAACAACAACGTGAACGACAAGAAGGAAAAAGCAGAAGGGGATGAGTTCGTTGAGACGAAAGCGCCCCATCGCCCCGACCGGCTGGAGGCAGAGATCGTCCGTTTCCAGAACGACCACGAAAAATGGGTGGCCGTGGTGGGTATCCTCAACGGAAGGCCATACGAGATCTTCACCGGCGTTGCCGAAGACTTCTGGGTTCCCACCTGGGTGCAGAAGGGGTGGATCATCAAAACCCGCACCGACAACAACGGTTCGCGGTACGATTTCCAGTTCGAAGACCGCCAGGGTTACAAGATCACCATCGAAGCCCTATCGCGTTCGTTCAACAAGGAGTACTGGAACTATGCCAAACTGATCTCGGGGATCCTGCGTCACGGGATGCCGCTGATCTTCGTGGTCAACATCATCTCCAAACTTCATTTCGAGGTGGATTCCATCAACACCTGGAAGAACGGCGTGGAGCGCGCCCTCAAGAAATTCATCCCCGACGGCACCAAGGCCGCCGAACACGCCTGCCCGAAATGCAGCGATCCCAACGGCCTGATATACCAGGAAGGTTGCCTGGTATGCAAAAGCTGCGGCTATTCCAAATGCGGATAGCCTTCAGAACTGTTTCTTGTGATAGTCAAAGGTGGTGTTGTCGCGCAGATCCTTGATCCGTCTTGCAATCAGGACGAAGGCCTGCAGGTTGTTCCCGTGCAGCCAGTCGATGGCCGTCTGTTTGCCCCGGCATGCATCGGCAAAAACCACCAGGAAGGGGTGCTTGTTCACCTGTAGCCACCGGCAGGCCTGTGCATTTTCATCAATGGCCGCATCGAATGCCGCCAGGTGAAAAAACTTATTGCGGAACAGCCACACCGTTGCCTCTTCGCTTCCCCTGATGGCATGGGCCAGGGCAGCCACCTCGGGATAGCCATTCTTCATCAGCCACTCCACGATCTCCGTGTTGCCGATTACCGCCTCTCCGAAGGCCAGCCAGATTTTGGGGGGATAGTACAACATTTCGATTGACGATTTACGATTTACGAATGACGATTTACGAATGACGAATTATTCGTAGACCTGGACGTTGAGGCCGGCATGGCGGATTTTGACCGCGATGGCATTCAGTTCGGCCAGGCCGATCTTTTCGAGGTTCTGCACAGGCGTTGCACGGGCGATCGGGTAAATCATGACCAGCGAGGGGCCGATCTCAAGCAATTGCCGAAGCCACTGCTGAACCTCCGCTTCGGTGGTATTGTCGATGACTTCACCCTTCCATGTGCCCCGCAGGAACATGCTCTGGATGATCACCCTGCCGTTGAACCTTTTCAGCCCGCCGATCACCTCCGCGAAGGAGAGGTTCTCTTCCGGATTATTGATCAGTCCGAACATCTTTTCAGCCCCTGCATCCAGTTTCTGGATGTTGTTATCCAGTTTCAGAAGTGCTTCGAATACCCCCGGATCGCCAAGACGGCTCGCGTTTGAAAGAACCGTTACTTTTGCCCCGGGGAGATACCGGTCACGAAGGAGAATGGTATCGTCGACGATGGCGGCAAATTCAGGGTGCAGCGTAGGCTCACCATTCCCTGCATAGGTAAGAGCGTCGGGAAGATAATCTTCGGCAACCAGTTCCTGCAGCCGTTGTTCAAGGAACCCGCTTACCTCCGCGCGGGAGGGGTAATCAGGCGGGCCGGGCGTATGCGGCGGCGTCCAGCCACATTCGCAGTAGATACAGTTGAAGGAACAATACTTCCTGTTCAGGGGCAGCAGGTTGATCCCCAGCGACAATCCAAGCCTCCGGCTGCGCACCGGGCCAAACACAACTTCATGAAAAAGAAATCCGGCCATATTTTCCAATTAAGGTGCAAAATTCCGCATTTTCGCGGGCAAAACCTAAATTAGTCACGTTAAAAATACTTACTTTTACGGGTTATATGATCCACCCGGTGATATCACTCGACGAAATAAAGGCCCCCATCAGGGAACACATCGAAGCTTTTGAAGACAAATTCAGGGCTTCCATGAAAAGTTCCGTGCCCCTGCTCGATACCATCACCCATTACATCATCAAGCGTAAGGGAAAGCAGATGAGGCCGATGTTCGTCTTCCTTTCGGCGGGACTTTGCGGCGTGGTGAACGAGAGCACCTTCAGGGCCTCATCGCTGATCGAGCTGCTTCATACCGCCACACTGGTGCACGACGACGTGGTGGACGACTCCAACCTGCGGCGCGGTTTTTTTTCACTGAATGCGCTCTGGAAGAATAAAATCGCTGTCCTTGTTGGCGATTACCTGCTGTCGAGGGGATTGCTGCTGGCGCTTGAACAGGATGAGTTCCAACTCCTGAAGATCGTGTCGAACGCAGTTCGCGAAATGAGCGAAGGCGAATTGCTGCAGATTGAAAAGGCAAGGAAACTCGACATCCAGGAAAATGTCTATTTCGAGATCATCCGCAAGAAGACCGCCACCCTCATCGCCTCCTGCTGTGCCTGCGGGGCCTCCTCGGTGGGTGTTTCAAGGGAAATGATCGATTCGATGTGGGCCTTTGGCGAGCATGTCGGCATCGCCTTCCAGATCAAGGACGACCTTTTCGACTACCAGCGCAGCAATGCCACCGGCAAACCGAACGGCACCGATATCCGCGACCAGAAGATGACCCTTCCCCTGATCTACCTGCTGAACCATTCCGATTACATGGAAAAGCGCTGGATCATCAACACGGTAAAAAATCACCATGACGATGCAGCGCAGGTGTCGAAACTGATCGGAAAGGTCGTCGAACGCGGCGGGATCGATTACGCAAATGAACAGATGCTTCAATACAGAGGCAAAGCGCTCGAGATCCTGGAAACCTTCCCCGCGAACAGTTACCGTACCTCGCTCGAACAGCTGGTACTCTTCACCACCGAGCGGAATACCTGACCCGCCTGCCCTATGCTTTTTTAAGGGTGAAACCGAAGGTAGTGCCCACCCCGATCGTGCTGCGGACATTGACGGTCTGCATGTGGGCTTCGATGATGTGTTTGACGATGGCAAGTCCCAGCCCCTTCCCCTTGCGCGTGGCCACCCTGCCGCGTTCGGTGCGGTAAAATCGTTCGAAGACCCGCAGCAGGTCGCCGGGATCGATCCCGATACCGTTGTCCGTAATCTCGGTGAGAATGTGCTCGTCCAAGTCGAAAAAGCTGATCTTGGTCTTCCCGCCGTCGGGATTGCCATACCGGATCGAATTGTCGATGATGTTGGTCAGTACCTGCCTGATTCGGTCCTTGTCGCCCTCTACCATGACCGGTTTTTCGGGATCGATTAAAAGGATGTAGATTTCATGCTTCTGCGCCTTCATCTCCAGGAATTCAACCACCTCGCGTGTCAGGGCAACAAGGTCAAACCGGATTATGTTCAGCCGCAACTGTCCCGATTCAAGCTGCGAAATCTCATCGAGGTCGCCGATGATCTTGACCAGACGTTCGATGCTCTTCTCGGTACGCTTCAGGTATTCGCGGTTGATGGTGGGATCTTCGAGCCCTCCGTCGAGCAGGGTCGACACGTAGCCCTGGATGTTGAACAGGGGTGTTTTCAGTTCGTGCGACACGTTGCCGATGAATTCGCGGCGGTAGACTTCCAGCCGTTTCAGCTGTTCGATCTCCAGTTCCTTCTCCTTCTCCCAGTTTTCGACCTCTGCCTGCACCTTGTCGATGAGGTTGCCGTCGGGGCGGATCTGGGCCTTGCCCTTCTTCCCAACCTTCACCGAGTGGATCGATTTGTAGATCAGCCTGATTTTGTCGTAGATGAACTTTTCAAGCGTGTAGCGGAAGTTGAAGTAGGCTACCAGGAAGATGACCATCGCACTGACCAACAGGGCCAGGAAAGTATAATAATGGGTAAAGGCATCGGAAAAGATGACCGTGACCGACAATACAAACAGCAGGATGTAGGAGACGGTGATGACAGCCGCGTTCAGGAACGCCAGGTTGCGGGGTTCGTAGAGTTTCATGATTCATCGAATTTATAGCCGACCCCCTTGATGGTTTTGATGCTGTCGATGCCCAGCTTTTCACGGATGCGGCGGATGTGAACATCGATGGTACGGTCGCCCACCACGACATTCTCGCCCCAGACATTCGCGAAGATCTCCTCGCGGGTGACCACCTTGTCGGGCCGCGACACAAGGAATTGCAGCAGTTCGAACTCCTTGCGCACCAGTGTGTATTCCGATTCCCCGACGATGACCACGTACCGGTCCCTGTCGATGGTAAACCCCTTGAGGGTGATGATGCTGCCGTTGTCGGGAGCCTCCTTGTACCTGCGCAGCAGGGCCTGGACCCGGCTGAGGAACAGCTTCGGTTTGATGGGCTTGGCGATATAGTCGTCGGCACCGGCATCAAAACCGGCGATCTGCGAATAATCCTCTCCCCTGGCCGAAAGGAAGGCAATTACCGTGCCGGCCAGCTCAGGGATCTCCCTAAGTTTGGTGCAGGTTTCCATCCCGTCCATCCCGGGCATCATCACATCGAGGATCACCAGTTGAGGCTTGCCTTCCCGGGCAAGTTTCAGCGCCTTCTGGCCGTTTTTTGCCTTCAGCACGCGGTATCCCTCCTTTTCCAGGTTATACCCGAGAAATTCCAGAATGTCCGCCTCATCGTCGACCAGGAGGATCGTTATTTCGTTGTTTTCCATAAAAACCAGTTAAAGTTACGAATGACGAGTGTCGAGTGACGAGTAAAATTACTAATTAATAAATACTGATTACTTATAAATGTGTACCTTGATTTAAACCTGTCATGCGCCACTGGTCACTGGTCACTCGTCACTGGTCATTCGGTTTTCCTTCGTAAAGGTAATAAACTTCACAATTTTATCAGAACTTTCATGTTTGATAAGATCTTATGGCAAACATAACGGGTTGTTTTATACTTTTATGAAAAATTTGTGGATGAAAATAACCATCATCATCATGCTTTTCTGTCTGCCTCTGGCTGTTTTCGCGCAACGGTTCAACGGCGGGATGCTGGCCGGCGGGGTGGTGAGCCAGGTTGACGGGGACAATTACGGAGGTTACAACAAGTACGGCTTCCTGGGCGGGGGATTTGTCAGCCTGAAGGTCTCTCCGCATTCATCCTTCATGCTTGAGATGGAATACATCCAGAAAGGGGCGCGGGTGAACGCCGATTCCATCACCAATACGGGCAATACCTACCTGACACGCCTGCATTACCTGGAAATCCCGCTGCTTTACCAGTATACCTTTGCAAACCGGCTGCAGGTTGAAGTGGGTCCCGCCGTTGATGTTCTGCTCGGCACGCACGTGGAAATAAATGGTATTGAACCGCCCTATATCACCGTGCCATACCGTCCTGTCACCCTAAGCGGAATCGCAGGGTTTTCCTGTTTTATCACCGATCATCTGAAAGCAGGGCTTCGCGCCAATTATTCGCTGCTCTCCATCCGGTCAGCAGGGTATGTATACGGGCAACGAAAAATATTATTTGAGGCAGGACAGTACAACAATGTGCTTTCGCTGGCACTGAGCTGGTATTTCAAACCGAGGGACCACTGATGAAAAAACACAGGCTGATCATCGCGATAACCGGGGCAAGCGGCGCCATTTACGGCAAACTGCTGCTGGAGCGTCTCGCCGGTCTCGGCGACCAGATACAGGCCTGCGGCGTGATCTTTTCCGACAATGCCCGCGCAGTGTGGCGGTATGAGCTGGGAATGGAACCCGACCTCCCTGCGGCCTCCGGCGGCGACCGGATGACGCTCTATGCCGCCGGCGATTTTTTCGCCCCCATGGCATCCGGTTCATCGGGTTACGATGCCATGATCATATGCCCCTGTACCATGGGTACGATGGGCAGGATCGCTTCGGGCGTCTCTTCCGACCTGATCACGCGGGCGGCCGATGTCATGCTGAAGGAGCGGAAAAAACTCATCCTGGTCCCCCGGGAAGCCCCTTACAGCCTGATCCACCTGCGCAACATGACCCTGCTCACCGAAGCTGGCGCCATCGTTTGCCCCGCCTCCCCTTCTTTTTACAGCAGGCCCGCCACCATCGAAGCGCTCGTCATGACTGTGACCGACCGGGTGCTGGCGCTGGCGGGAATTGAGCTGGAAAGCTACCGGTGGGGAGGGTGAACAGTCGAAAAGACGATCAACGATTTTTGAAGTTCGAAGTCATTGCCAAAGGCAATGGAAGACTGGCAATAGGCAATAAGGAATTGATAACGGGTAACAAGCCTGCTTCCTATAAATCGTAAATCGTAAATCGTAAATATGTGCAACCTGCTCCTCAGTCCGCATTATTGCGTATGTTTTGCATAAACCGCGCATATCCCAGCCTTTTCACCGGTGAACCTTCAAAAAGCACGTTGAATTCCGTCTCTGTGAGCGCGGTCCAGTCGCTTTTACGCATCTCCGACAACCGGGCCGAAGGGAGGAACGCGGGCGTTTTGTGGGCAGCGGCAAAGCGGTTCCAGGGACAGGCATCCTGGCACAGGTCGCATCCATAGATGCGTCCGGCCGTGTTTGAAGGCAAGTCATCGGATGCCCCTGTCTTATTTTCTATGGTCCGGTAAGCAATGCAGCGGGGTATATCCAGCTGGTAAGCTGTATCGAGCGCACCCGCCGGGCAGGCATGGATGCATTTGTCGCAATCGCCGCAGTGATCCGTTTCAGAGAGGTCGGGTTCCATCTCAAGGTCGGTCAGGATGATGCCAAGGAAAAGAAAGGATCCCGCCGACCGGTTGATCAGCAGGGTGTTCTTTCCCTGCCAGCCGATGCCGCACCGCTGGGCCCAAGCCTTCTCAAGCACCGGCCCGGAATCCACGAAGGCCCTTGCGTGCAAATCGCCTGCAAGCATACGCATGTGGCTGACAAGTTGCTCCATCCGCTCTCTGATCAGCACATGATAGTCCTGCCCGTATGCATACCGCGAGATGATGAAATTATCCTCCGTTGGGATCTGTTCCGGGGGATAGTAGTTCAACGCAAGGCTGATCACGGTTTGTGCGCCGGGCAGCAACCGGCCCGGATCGAGCCGCTGTGCGGCATACCGTTCAAGGTACTGCATCGATGCGAACCGCTTTTCCGTAACAAACGTGTCGTAAAAGGGACGCAATTCCTCCAGCGGCGTGCAACGCGCAAAACCGCACAGGCTGAAGCCGAGTTCGGAAGCTTTCTGAATGATGGAGGACTTTATCACCTGGTAAACCTTTGAATGAATAACGAATATTGATCAACGAAGTTTGAAATCAGCATGATTGGGTTTAACCGGCATGTGTTGTTCAAACCTTAACGTTGGCTGTCCTTACAGTTCAAACTTCGAACTTCGTTGATCAATATTCGATATTCAAAAGAGTTGCTCCTGCGTCCCCGGCTTGTACTTGCCAAGGTGCCTGTAGGCCTGTTCGGTGGCTTCGCGGCCGCGGGGCGTGCGCATGAGGTATCCCTCCTGGATCAGGAAGGGTTCATACACCTCCTCGATGGTTCCCGAATCCTCCGATACCGCCGTCGCGATGGTGCCGAGGCCCACCGGTCCGCCTTTGAACTTGTCGATGATCGTGAGCAGGATCTTGTTGTCCATCTCGTCGAGGCCGTTCTTGTCGACATTCAGCGCCGCCAGGGCATACTGGCTGATCTTCAGGTCAATTTTCCCGTCGCCCTTGATCTGGGCAAAGTCGCGCACCCTGCGCAGCAGCATGTTGGCGATGCGGGGCGTGCCGCGGCTCCTGCGCGCAATTTCCGCCGTGGCGGCCTGGTCGATGGGCACATCGAGCAGTTCGGCCGAACGTTTGATGATCTTGTCGAGGGTGCCTGCCTGGTAATAGTTCAGCCGTGAATTGATGCCGAAACGCGAGCGCAGCGGCGCGGTGAGCAATCCCGACCTCGTGGTGGCCCCCACCAGGGTGAAGGGGTTTAGCTTTATCTGGATGCTGCGGGCATTCGGCCCGGTTTCGAGCATGATGTCGATCTTGTAATCCTCCATGGCCGAATAGAGATACTCCTCCACCACCGGGGAGAGCCGGTGGATCTCGTCGATGAAGAGCACATCGTTCGGCTCAAGCCCCGTGAGCAGACCTGCCAGGTCGCCCGGTTTGTCGAGCACGGGACCCGAGGTGACCCGCATGTTTACATTCAGCTCGTTGGCGATGATGTGCGCCAGGGTGGTTTTGCCAAGCCCCGGCGGACCGTGCAGCAGCACATGGTCGAGGGCTTCGCCGCGCAGCCTGGCGGCCTGCACGAAGACCTTCAGGTTTTCAACAATGGCCTCCTGTCCGGAGAAGTCCACGAACACTCCGGGACGCAACGCCTTTTCAATCTCTTTATCCGCAGGATTCAGCAGTTTCCCGGTGGGATCGAGGTTTTCGTTCATATATGCAAAAGTAAATTATTTTCATAAATTTAATTTGTAAATAAATTTTGCTATTTTTACGTTATCTTTCATAAACCTGCCTCATCATGGAACCCATCATTGTAGCCGTTGACTTCTCGAACACCTCGATCCATGCTGTAGAATATGCTATCCCGATGGCAAACAGGATGAAGTCGGATATCTTCCTGGTATGGGTCGACAAACTCAATCCGCAGGAGTCGGTCTATCCCGACACCTCCAACGAAAACAGGAATGAAGCGAAAAAGCGGTTCGAGGAGCTCATCGCCCATTACCGCCCGATGCTGAACAAGGGACTCACGATGGAATGCAAGCTGAAAAAGGGAAGGATTCACCGGGAAGTCGACAACCTCGCCAGGCAGGCCGGGGCAGGGCTGATCGTCACCGGGGCACACGGCATTTCGGGATACGAAGAGTACTGGATCGGCAGCAATGCCTACAAAATAGTCTCCTATACTGCCACGCCGGTGATCACCGTACGACATGATTTCGGGATTACCGACACCCTGGCCAGGATCCTCGTTCCCATGGATGGCTCCAATGAAACCATCCATAAAATTCCCTTTGTCGTGAATCTCGCCAAACTCTTCAACTCGGAAATCCACCTCGTGACCACCCACAACAGCCACCTGAAATCGATCCAGCGGATCACCGAGAAACTTGCGCAGACGGCGCTCGGATTCATCAGGGAGCAGCATGTGGCGGTGATCGAAGACAGCATCATTTCCAACGATCTGACCAAATCGGTCATCGACTACGCCAAAAACCTGCAGGTCGACCTCATCGCGATCATGACCGAACAGGAAACCCCGGTCAATATTATGCTCGGGGCCCAGGCACAGCAGCTCATCAACCAGTCGCCGATCCCGGTATTAAGCATTCATCCGCAGGAAAAATTCACGCTTGCAGCCATATGAAACGCCTTGTTTTTACCGGACTCTGCCTGCTGCTGCTTTTCATGCTGCCAGGATACACCCGTGCGCAACATTCCGATACAACAACCGTTAAAACTGGGATAATCCAGGATCCAAGGGTGGACCAGCTGGTGAACAAGCACATCCAGATCAACCAGGCGGATAAAACGATGGACGGGTACAGGATCCAGTTGTTTTCGGATTCGGGTAACAATTCAAAAAACAAGGCGCAGGCTGCGCTTGATGAATTTCATGCAAAGTTCCCGGCCACCGGGGTCTACCTAACCTTCAAATCCCCCAACTACCAGGTAAGGGCAGGAGATTTCCGCACCAAACTGGATGCGCAACGTTTTCTTATCGAAATTTCAGCAGAATATTCCAATGCCTTTATCATAACCGACCAGATCAACTTACCAAAAACCAACAACTAAATTGCCTGGATATGAATAAGATAATTGTTGCCATCGATTTTTCGGAATGCTCCATCAATGCTTTTCTGCATGCCTTTACCATTGCCGAACACTGCGATGGTGAACTGATCCTGCTCTGGGTCGAAAAGGCAAACGGGGAGAAAGAAAAATATGTGGCCCAGTCCGGCGATTCAGTGAAGGACGTTCAAACCGCCTTTGAATATCTGATCGCGAAATACCAGCCCGCTCATCCCGGCGTGAAAATTTCATGGAAAATCCGTAAGGGCAAGATCTACAAGGAGGTTACAGAAGAAGCAAGGCTCCAGAAGGCGATGATGATCGTCACAGGCACCCACGGGGCTTCAGGATTCGAAGAGTTCTGGATTGGCAGCAATGCAAACAAGATCGTCACGGCAAGCACCTGCCCGGTGCTCACCATCCGCGGGGGAATCAACATCGCGCGGCCGCTGACCCGGATCGTGCTGCCGATCGACAGCGCCGAGGAGACACGGCAGAAAGCCTCTTTCACCGGGTTCATCGCCAAAAGGCACCAGGCCGAGATTTTCGTGCTGAAATTATACACTTCCAAGATCAAGGCGATGCGGCATCATGTCGACCTCTACGCCCTGCAGGTCACGCGCCACTTCGAGGAGGAGAAGATTAAATTCCAGGTCGGTTTCATGGAATGCGAGAATATCTCGGATGCCACCATCGAATATGCCAGGACGGTCGACGCAAACCTCATTTCAGTGATGACCGAACAGGAGACCACCACCGCCAACATTTTCCTGGGCCCTTACGCGCACCAGATCGTAAACCACTCCCCCATCCCCGTGCTCAGCATACACCCGAAGGATACGCAGGCGACGGGACAGGGGTTTTGATTTACGATTTACGATTTACGATTTGGAGTGACCTGTGACCAGTGACGAATGACTAGCGGTCATTCAGGGTTTCACCTAAGTTTCCTTTAGTAGCGGTCGATGCAGTTGAGGTCGGTAAAGGCGGTTTTGAGGCGTTCGACGACCGATTTTTCTCCTTCGCGGAGCCAGGCGCGCGGATCATAAAATTTCTTGTTGGGTTTGTCCTCGCCTTCGGGGTTGCCGATCTGGCCCTGGAGGTATCCTTCGTTTTTCTTGTAGAAGTTCAGCACACCTTCCCAGAAGGCCCACTGCGTGTCGGTGTCGATATTCATCTTCACCACGCCGTAACCGAGGGCTTCGGCGATCTTTTCGGGTTCGGAACCCGATCCGCCGTGGAATACGAAGTTGACCGGGTTTTCGACGGTATTAAACTTCTGCCGGATATAGACCTGTGAATTGTGCAGGATCACCGGCTCGAGCTTTACGTTGCCGGGTTTGTACACACCGTGCACGTTGCCGAAGGAGGCGGCGATTGTGAAGTTGGGGCTCACAGCGAGCAGGGCTTCATAGGCCTGGGCCACATGTTCGGGCTGGGTGTAGAGGCGCGAACTGTCGATGCCGGTATTGTCGACACCGTCTTCTTCCCCGCCGGTCACCCCGAGTTCGATTTCGAGGGTCATCCCCATTTTGCTCATGCGTTCGAGGTAGCGTTTGCTGATCTCGATGTTCTCTTCGAGCGATTGTTCCGACAGGTCGAGCATGTGCGAGCTGAAGAGTGGCTTGCCGTGGCTGGCGAAATATTTCTCGCCGGCGTCGAGCAGTCCGTCAATCCAGGGCAGCAGTTTCTTTGCCGCATGGTCGGTATGGATGATCACGGGGATGCCGTACAGTTCGGCGATTTCATGGATGTGCAGCGCGCCCGAGATGCTGCCTTTGATGGCGATGCGCTCCTGGTCGTTCTTCAGCGACTTGCCGGCGTAAAAGATGCCGCCGCCGTTGGAAAACTGGATGATCACCGGGGAATTTACCGCTTTGGCGGCCTCCATCACGGCATTCACCGAGTCGGTACCAATCGCATTCACTGCAGGCAACGCAAACCTGTTGGCTTTCGCGATGCGGAAGATCTCCTGCACGGCCTCGCCCGTTGCAACACCGGGTGCAACTTTATCTCTGATTTTTTCTGGCATAACTTCAGTATTTTTATCGTTTCAGGATGCAAAGGTAGCCAAAATCGCACAAACCGGCTTTTTTACACCCGAAAAATAGTTATCTTTGCCGGCTGAACGGCTCCGTAGTTCAATTGGATAGAATGGCAGATTCCGGTTCTGTTGGTTGGGGGTTCGAGTCCCTTCGGAGTCACGGATTAAAATAATTAGCGCCTGTAATGCAACTCATAACGGGCGTTTTTTTTTTGTTGAAAACGAATGGAAACAGTATGATTCAGGGAAGATTTCCGGAGGTACACGCCGATTACACCGTAGTGGATTGTTAAAACTTCCCGGTAACGCTGCAGATAAGAAACTTTACCCTTCGGTAAATTACCCCCCGTTGTTTACCCGGACAAGTTTATTTGTACATTTAAACTTTTTCTGGCGGGAACAACAAATCAAGCACCATCAATTGCAGGAGATGCAAACAAAAGCCCTGATCCTCGTCATTTTTCTTTTCTGCCATCCGGCGGTGAAGGCCGACGTTAATCCAACGATACAGGCTGTTTGTAAGGTAAACCTGAGAAATGGGACCATCGCGGAAGGATTCATTCTACTGGGTTCCGGCAACTACGAGGGTATCTGGATGAATGGGTTTAATCTTGAAACCCGGCAGGGTGGGCAACGGCATGATAAACAATTCTTTTTCGATCTGGATTTCAGATATATTCTGTGTACAGATTCAACCATTGAATGTGCCATGAAGGAAAATAATTCCCTCAGCAGATATCTTAAAGTAGATAAAATGAACATAACGTTTCTTCTTTGGAAAAGAAACCCATCTGATTATGATTCAATTAAATATTCAAGCGTTGACCATTCAATCAAATTCATCAGACACAGTGAACGTGAATATTTATTACTTGATTCACTGACGATATATCAGGATTTAACTTCAGGTACTTTTATTGATTCAGTTGACAATTTTCAAAAACCACCAAAGCGAATAAAGGGATCGAAAATTGCCGTCAAAGATGTGGGGAGATTTGAAATCCTGGCAAATCCTGAAAACGCATGGCTTGATAAAATCGAATCAGCAGAAAAATCATATTCTGAAATGAACAATGACCCTGATTCTTCCGGCGATGGACGGGAAGCTGAATGGTTTCATAAAATCTTAACCGATAAGGGAACATATAATCTTTACCAATCAACTATTTTGCGTAGTCTTGAAAAAAAAGATTGATTTAAAAATTGGATTTCTTTTCCTTGCCATCCTGATGATCCTTGTGCCGGCATGCAAAAAGAAACAAGCCGGAAACGACGCGCTGATCCCCGGGGTGACAACCCTGGCTGTAACCAATATCACCGCCAGTTCTGCGCAGTCCGGGGGCAACTGCACGGAAAACGGGGCGGTGATCGTTCAAAAAGGGGTGTGCTGGAGTACGCTGCCTGCGCCGACCACGGATGGCAACAGAACATCCGGCAGCGGGGGGACCGGGGATTATGTGAGCATGCTGACCGGGTTGACATTCAACACGCTTTATTACATCAGGGCCTATGCCACCAACCGTGTTGGAACGGGTTACGGCAAAGAACTAACGTTCAGAACGCTCCCCCCGCCGGATATTACAACTGCCCGTGTGACGGAGATCGCAGCCACCTCGGCCCGGTCGGGCGGTTTCGTGCTTACCGGCGGCGGGCAACCGGTTACCGCTCGCGGCCTTTGCTGGGGCACCAGTCCTGCTCCAACCCTCATGGATGATCACAGCGTGGACGGAACCGGCACCGGTGTGTTTGTCAGCCAGATGCACAACCTTACCCCGAATACCCGCTATTATGCAAGGGCCTATGCGACAACCGCCGACGGAACATTTTATGGCAATGAGGTTACGTTTGATGACACCTATTACATCGGTTCCAAATACGGAGGCGGGACTGTTTTTTACCTCGACAGCACGGGCGTGCATGGCCTGGTCGCGGCCAACAACGACCAGGGGGCCTCTGTTGCATGGGGCTGTGAAGGCGTCAGGGTTGGCACCGCGGCAACGATCGGCTCGGGACGGGGCAATACCACCGCCATCGTGTTAAAATGCAATACAGGGCAGAATGCTGCGCTCCTCTGCGACGCACTGGTATTGAATGGATATTCCGACTGGTTTTTGCCTTCGAAAGATGAATTGAATGAAATGTTCCTTCACAGGGATGTTATCGGCGGTTTTCCCGCCACTCCGGGGGCATACTGGAATTCAACAGAATTCAATTCGACAGGGCCGGAGTGGGCATGGCTCCAATGGTTCAATACAGGCGAACAGTTGTACGCCCTGAAACAGGATCTTTGCTTTGTGCGTGCCGCCAGGGCGTTCTGATGCGGGATGAGCAACCGGCTCGCGGCAGGGCTATGCCATGCCATGGCGCGATCACCTCCCCCGTATCATAGCCCGGCGAACTTTGCTACTTACAACCGGTTTAAAGGATCGAAATCCACTGTTCCCCGGATAACCGGCATGCATGACCGGTCCCCTTCCGGGGCATATCCAGGTATAAAATTCCGGGAACCACCTCCAATGAAACCTGCAATGACAGCAAAAATGGACACCGACCCGGGCCGGCGGACCCCGCTAAAATTTTAAAAAAATAATCCGTAATTAGATTGATTATAAATTAATTTTATAATTTTAGGGTCTAAAACCCCTAAAATCATGAACAAGATCTACATATTTATTGTGATGCTGATCATGGCGCTGCAGGCGACTGCGCAGACAGAGTTATCAGCGTTTAACCTTACGGGCAGTGCTTATTCAACCACAACGGCAACGGATTACCAGTGCCTTGGGATCAATCCGGCAAACCTGGGCTGGAACAAGGGCGGCAACAGCATGAGCCTGGGACTCATGGAATCTGCGTTTTCAGTATATGCCCAGCCGCTGACCGGTCACCAGGTCGTTCACGACCTGTTCAGCAATTCCCTGAGTTTATCCATGCAGGAAAGAAACCTGGCGGCCCAGAACTTTAATGACAAACGGTTCTCAGCCAATATTTCAATGACCTGGCTGGGCTTTGCTTACCAGGATGATAAGGTCGGTGGATTTGCATTCGCGATCCGTGAAGGGATCAACTGGAGTTCAGTGCTGAACAATTACGGCGCAAGGTTCCTGTTTCTCGGTTACCACGACCCCTATTTCGATTCGCTGGCCATCCATGGCAAGGATACGGTCGGTTACAGCAAGCATCCTCAAAAAGCGTCGGTGCTTTACAAGGGAACAAGCCAGAATTTTCTCTGGACAAGGGAATACAACCTGGGATATGGAAGGGTCATCGTTAACAAGGAACATGTGAAATGGTACGGCGGGATCAACCTGAAGTACATGACGGTTTATGCCGGGACCCAGTATTCCAATTCGAACTCGGTCGATCAGCTTGGCTTTTCAGCCCTGAGCCCTTTGTTCAATGTGAAATACAGTACACCGACGCCATCGCAGCTTTCAGGTTCGGGGCTTGCGAAGGTCGGCTGGGGCTGGGGGATCGACCTTGGAACGACCATCCAGCTTTACGACAAAGTCAGGATCGGGCTTGCCCTGAACGACATCGGCCAGGTGATGTATAACGGCAATGTTTATGAGGCCCGCGATACGCGTGTCTGGAAAATATCCACATCGGGACTTGAAAATTACAACATTTTTTCACAGGGCCAGCTGATCACGGCTGACAACCCGCCGAACGATTCGAGTTTCTGGAAAGGGTTGAAAAACAAATCCTATTCACTCCCGATGAATTTCCGCGGTGGTGTCAGTTACCGAATCGTCAAACAGCTGGAGGTCGGTACAGATTTCCTGATCCCGGTTACCAAACATGTTCCCGGTGCTTACGAAAGCCTGGTTTTCGGCTTAGGCGGCAAATATGATCCGGCCGACTGGGTGGAACTTTCGCTGGGCGTGACAAGCAGTGTTAACTTTGGGACCAACATGCCCTTTGGCGTTACCTTTTATCCATTCAAGGGTACAACCACCTGGGAGATTGGGGTTGCCACCCGCGACATCATCACGGTGGTTAACGGTAAAAACCCCAATGTTTCCATGGCCTTTGGATTCCTGCGTTTCGGGTTCGGGGAAAAGCACGATTACAGTGTGAAAAAATCAGGATGATTCCCTGAAGGGGATTTGATTGTCAGGATGTCTGGCGACCGGTTACCCGCAGGGACACGCCATGGCGTGTCGCTACCGTCATCCGCCGATCATGTCGCAGGATAAACAGTGCAAAAAGGGATCATGTCAGGATAATTTTTGAAAATCTTTCGTACCTTGTACTGCCAATCCCCCGGCTTATGAGAACCTCCCTGGTTGTTCTGTGCCTTTTCCTGCAATTTGCCTGTTTCTCCCAGTGGAACTGGGTCAACCCGCTGCCGCAGGGCAACACCCTGCACGACGTGCAGTTTGTCAACGCCACCACCGGCATTGCGGTGGGCGACTGCGGAACCATCCTACGGACCACCGACAGCGGAGCCAGTTGGACCACGGTCGTGGACGACCCGTCGGTCGGTGGATTAAATGCTGTCTCTTTCCCCGACCCGGACACAGGGTTTGCCATCTCCGATGGCGGATCATACTTATACAAGACCACCGACGGGGGGCTGACCTGGTCGTTCCTTTACTCCTTCGATACCTTCAACATGTGGGATGTATGGTTCACGGATGCCCTGCACGGGACTGCCATCGGGGATGAATGCGTTTTCCTCACCTCCGACGGGGGCGTTCACTGGGCCTGGAAAGGGCCTTATACCTGGAACTATTCGATCTGGTATACCTCGCCTTCAACGGCAATCATGACCTGCCAGTCGTCGCTGTACAAAAGCTATGACGGCGGGAATACCTGGACGGTCAAAATCCAGAATTTTAATGGCTGGCAGGGCTCCCTTTTCTTCATGAATGCCGATACCGGCCTTTATGTAGGGATGGGCGGGATGATCTGCCGCACCACCGACGGGGGTGAACACTGGTCCACCGGGCCTATCCTGACAACAAAGACGCTCTCCGCGGCCTGCATCCTGCAGTCGGGGAAGGGTTTCATCGTCGGCGGTTCGGGGAAGATGCTAAAAACCGACGACTTCGGGGTTTCATGGTATACCCTGCCGGCCCTTACCGATCACGACCTGGAGACCGTCACCTTTTCCGATCAGCTGCATGGCGTCATTATGGGAAAGCAGGGAATCATCTTCAATACCGTTGACGGCGGGAACAGCTGGACGAACCTCACCGCTTCGGTTACCAGGAAACAACTGAACGCCGTTGTATTCAGCGACCCGAACACCGGCTATATCGCGGGCGACAGCGCCACCCTGCTGAAAACGGTCAACGGGGGCGGCACCTGGCAGCCGGTGGCAATCCCCGGGGGAACGGACTTCAAGGCACTTTGCTTTACGGGTGTCCAGACGGGTTATGTAGCCGGATCAAACGGAACCGTATGGAAAACGCTGGATGGTGGTGGCACCTGGACTCCATTACAGGTCAGCAGCCATGACCCGGATGCCATCGAATTTCCGGACGCCTTCACCGGGTATGTGCTGACAGGCGGTACGAACCTCGATGATTCCATCATCCTGTACCGGACAACCAACGCCGGGTCCTCCTGGGTAAAGCGTTACCTTGGGCTGGGTTATGACTGCTTCATGGATTTTACAAGCCCAGATACCGGTTATCTTGCTGCAAACAACAATATCAGGAAAACAACCGACGGTGGAAATACATGGACCGTGCTGGCTACATTCCAGGTGCAGGGCTTCGGCGACCTTTGCTTTTCATCAAAAACAACGGGATTTGCCTGTGCCATGGATGCCTACGGCAACGGTATAAATTACAAAACGACCGACGCGGGGCTGCATTGGGAGCCGTTCTATGCAGGACCCGTATTTTTCAGCAGGATGCACTTTGCCGATTCTCAGAACGGGTACGCCATGACCAGGGGTGACCTGGGGAATGTCAGCATGTATAAAACAGTGAATGGAGGCCTTTCCTGGAGCCAGAAGGAGGTGGGAATGACCTGTTACCTGCTCCGGGATTTCTGCTTCAACGGTTCGGGTACCGGGATCCTTGCCGGGGATTGTGGCGTGATCCTGAGGACCACCAACAGCGGCGGGATCGTCACCGGCGTTCAACCAGCGATCGGGCCGAATGAGATCGTCATCTCCCCGAACCCCTGCCGCGACCGGTTCCGGATTCAATTTCCGGATGCGGAGCATTCGGTCGATGTATCCATTTATTCAATGCTCGGGAAGGAGGTGTTTTCATCGGGTTACAGCCGGGTTCAGTCCATAGATGTCAATGTTTCCTCCCTGCATGCGGGCACCTGGCTGGTGCGCATCACGACCGGGTCGGAAGTCACGGTGAGAAAGCTGGTGAAAACGAATGAACAGGAGTGAAAACAACATCCGGTAGGGTGAACACAACTGCAAAGTAATTAAAAATTAAAAATTACTTTTTGACAGGGAGCCGTCCGGTCTGCAAAAGACCTCTCCTTGCTTGCGGGAAGACGTTTTTTACCGGCTGGCCGGCGATCCCTGAAATCGTTAATCGTAAATAAAAAAATGCTGGCGAAGCACAGGAACCGCATGAGGAAATTCACGTGAAGAAAATCAAGGAATGAGCGTTAAAAACTGCGGACTGTTTGAGGCGCGCAGCGCCGAGTTTCCGCAGTTTAGCGATTGACGCGGATTTTTAGTGAATTTTCGTAAGCGGTGATTTTTCTTTGTTTCTTTCTTTTGATGGCAGCAAAAGAAAGAAAGGCAATATGACAAAACGAAGCGTTTAGGGCTAAAGCCCAGGGTAACTCCGGCCTGCTCACCCCCCGGCTAAAGCCGGAGGCAATTGATTTTCCCGCAGGCGGGAAGAGATTTTGTGCCGGCCGGTGGGCTGCTATTGCCTGTTGTCTTTTTGATTTACGATTTACGAATGACGATTTACGATTGAAGGGGTAGCCGGCCATGGGATTCTCACAAATGCCATTTTGCCATTTTACCATTTTACCATTTTAACAACCCTGTTCTCCTCCACGCTCCTGAAACGCAGCAGGTAGACCCCCGGGGGTAAAATACGCCCGTTCGCGGCACAGCCGTCCCAGGAGATGTGGATGGTCCCGGCATCGGGTTTCCCGGCAAACAGCTTCCTGATACACCTCCCCTGCAGGTTGAGGATATCGATCTCTGCCTCCGTGGCCTGCCGCAATGTTATTTCAACCTGGCACCCGTCGGAGAAGGGGTTGGGAAAGATGTTGATGTTTCCGGGCAGGCGCCCGGGTTCGGGCAAACCGGTCGTGAACGAATTCAGGATCATTTCGGCATTCTTCCCGTCGGCCGGGGGGAGCCCCTGGTACAGGTAAAAGTTGATCCTGAGGTTTTCATCGCCCGGTTCAGGCAGGTAGGTTTTATTACGGTAGGTCCATCTTCGCGCGGAATCTCCCCAGGTGCTTGAAAAGAGGATCGAATCGTGCTTCCAGTCAAAATAGTGAACCGAATGGTCCGCTGCCGTCATGTTGAACCGGCTGATGTTCCCCGCAGCATCGTAAGGCTGCACCACGAACTTGGCATTGCTGTTCGCAGGGTCGCCCCAGCGGGAGAATTCAAGGTCGATCTCCCGGTAGTAATTGTTTGGCGGTTTAGCAAGCGGGGAGCAGTCGTCCCAGGTAAAGATCCCGGCGATCAGGTTCGGATCCAGCAGGTCGGTCCGGCCGGCCACATCGAAGTTGTAGCGCTGATAACCCAGCGACGACCGGCAGATCACCTCCGAGCAGGACCAGCCGGCATTGCTGCGGGCGACCCGCAGGTGCAGCCGTTGCTGCGCATCCACCCATACCATCGAGTCGCGGTCGCTGAAGAGGTTCGGACCGGGTCCCATCGGCACCGGCGGACTGCCGATCGACCGTTTGACGGTCCATTCGAGCCCCGACCAGCTGACCACCCGTTCGCCGTGCGGACGGCAAATGACGGCATAGGGAAAATCAAGGAGTGCGGCCGGGAGGTCGCCGCCCTCCAGTGCCGGCGGTGAATATGAAACCGGTACCAGGAAGGCGATGATCTTTGTGGCATAGGGGTCGGTGGGGGCGATGGCGATGGCGGCGCTGAACCCCGAATCGGCGCGGATGACGGTGACGGGAGCCGCGGCCGAGGGCTTGATCCACCACCCGCCGGCCTCCTCCAGGAAGATGTACACGGCAATGGCATGGTCGCCGGTAGTGGTGTTGTGCACCACGCCCTGCAACTGTCCCCCGCCGCCCCAGCCGGGTACGGCGGTAAGCTGGACAGAAGGGGCGGACTGCGAAAAACAGACCTGGCTGAACAGGAAAAAAAGTGCAGTGAGCAGGTTTTTCATACCCTTCAAATGTAAGGAAGAATGGGGGAAATTAAGATTGACCTGGCATTTGACACCTGGCCCCTGGTGTTACCCGGAAATGATTATTTTACATTTCATGATGACTCCGTGCCCCGTTGTTACCTGCAAATAATAGATTCCGCCTGGTAAATTATTTCTTTCCAGGATCATCCTGTTACCGGTCACAATTTGTGTTTTAACCACCTGTCCCCAAATATTATAAATTCTCAAACAGGCGTTTTGAAGTTCTTTTTGAAATTCGATGGTCGCCGATATATCAAACGGATCAGGATAAACGTTCATGGAATCCGGCAATTCTATCCCCGGAATACCCGTTGTCGCAAGGCAATGCCGGCCGTTGTTACCTGTCGGATTGCGCATATAATGAACATGATGATCCGTATTGCTTGCATAAATAATATGAACTGCACAGCCTGAAATTGCTGTAAAAGCTGTGATCCCGATGTTCCCGGGGAAAAATGTAAAAGGAGCGTCCCAGTTTGTTCCACCGTCGCCGGAGTGCAGGTATTGACCACCAATGAATGCTTTTACGTATGTCAAATGCAGGTCGGAACCATCCCTGACCATATACGGGTAATAAAAAGTTGTATCCGGGTCATTGGTCAGATTCTTGTCCGTTCCCCAGGTTAAACCGTTGTCTCCGCTTTGAACGATATGAACCTGGTAATGTGTTGTGGGAGCCCCGGCATAAGCAACATCGACATTTGAGCTATCCGCGCTTACCATTGTTCCGTAACCATAAGGAGGGGATATTGTATCATCAGAACTCCATGTTATCCCGTAATCAGGTGAGGATTTATAGAATATCTGCATTTTATTGTTATACCGGTTGTCATTCCAGACCATGTGTATATGAGGTCCCTGGGCCGTGATGGCTTCATCTTCCGATCGGCCCGAGGCATACGTAATTTGCTGGTGTGGACTCCATGTCGTTCCGTTATCGGCTGATCTCAGGAAAAAGATTTCCGTATTGTAAGGCGATTGGGAAGTCACAATGTCATTTGCCACATAAACGCTGTTACCCGATGCCGTGACAGCGGGCCAGTTTGCAATTACAGAATCCAGCATGACGCCGGGGCCCCATGTACTGCCTCCATCCAGGGAATGCCTGTAATGGGATGACCGGTGATTGTCAACGGTATCAATTTCCCTCCATACAACATGTACCCGGGAGCCACTGACGGAAATCGCAGGATTCCAGGCATTTCCGTTGATCCCTGTTATTGGAATGGGAGCAGTCCAGGTTAACCCCGTATCCGCAGACATTGTGTAATATAAAGCGCCTTTCTTTGCGCTGAACCGATCGCACCATACTACATGGATCGTGTCACCACTGACTCCTATGCATGATCCCATGCTTTCATTCAGTAAAGCGGAAACTGCCCCGGGAGAGATATCCGCAGGACTGCTCCATTGGGCAAGTGCAGCAAACCGGATGAACCCCGTGAAAACAAGTGCTAAAAGTATTCTTGTCCGCATTTTGTTTAGGTATTATGTCTGCAAACCCCAAATTTACACTTTTTTACCCATAAAACATAGATCATTATCGTACCATCAATGTTGGCCAATACAGGCCGGTTCACACCGGTCCATTCCGGTCAGCATGACATTTTCCGCACAAAGTAAAGTTGGTCCGAACAAGACTTGGAGAAAGATGCACCGCAAAAGTTACTCCTTCACAAACTGCAACGACTCCTTCAGGTCATCGCCGGCCACCACCAGCAGGTAGGTTCCCCTGGCCAGCCGGCTGATGTCGACCTCCGTATTGTTACTGCTGACGGTTCGGCGCAACATAAGCCTGCCGCGGGAATCGTAAACGGAGAGCGCGCAAACTGCGCCCGGGTTGAAATTGCGCACCGATACGACCATCCTGTCGGAGGCGGGATCGGGACAGACAGCCAGGTCACGGCTGATCCTGCCGCTGCCGGGCAACCCCGAACTGACAAACGAAACGAAACTTGCTTCATACCTGTATAATACCGAAAACGCCCCGATGGTCTTTTTCTGCGAATACATCCACAGCGAGCCGATGGCATGCTGCCACGCCCCGTTCCTCCATTGTTCGTATTTCCCGGTTACCGAATTACCCGCGGCATCGTACGTATAAACGTAGCGCGATGAATTCACCCACCCGGTTGTTTGCCACAGTTGCCATGTTTCACTCAGCATATCCCCGGCCGCGTCGAAGGTATGGGTGATGAGGTAATTATTCACCCAGGCGTTCGACTGCCACATCTCATCCTGCGAGGTGAGCATGTTCCCGGCTGAGTCGTAGGTATAGAGCAGGCGCCAGTAGTTCTCCCAGGCGCCCGAGACCCATTGCTGGTTTGTTTCGGTCAGCATGTTCCCGGCCGTGTTGTATGTGTAACTCGTGATAAACTGGTTCTGCAGGACACCTCCCTGCCACATCTGGTAAAGCATGGTCAGCAGGTTGTTGTTTGCATCGTAGGTGTCGGTGTAGATGTCCGCTGCAATCCAGCCGTTGTTCACCCAATGCTGCTTTTCATCGGTAAGGTTGTTGCCGTTGGCATCATAGGTGAGCAGGTATTGATCGGAGTTCACCCATGCGCCTGTCTGCCAGTATTCATCCAGTTCCGTCAGCATGTTCCCGCCTGCATCGTAGGTGTAGGAATACCTGAAGTTGTTGGTCCATGCCCCCGCCTGCCATTGTTCCACGGTCTCCGTGAGGTTAAGCCCGGCGGCATTGTAGGTGTATGTATACCTCCAGTTGTTGACCCAGGCGTTGTTTTGCCACAGCTGATTCACATCGGTCAGCAGGTTCCCCGCGGCATCATAGGTGCCGGCATCCCTCATGTAATTCACCCACAATCCTGCCTGCCAGTTCTCAATAAGCATCGTCAGCAGGTTCCCATGAATATCGAAGGTGGCCGATTGCCGTTCGACGACCCCGGAGGTGTCGTAGGTGATGACTGTGTCCCATTTCCAGAGAAGCGTGGCGGGGTTAATCCGGCCCGGATTTTGGGAATAGCCGTTGAAATGCACACCGGGTGCGGCATGTGTTGCGGTCAGCATTGCCAGGTGGCCGGCGGATTTCCGGGAGAAGGAATGCCCACCCTGTCTATCGCTTGCAACGGCAGAAAAGGTTACGAGGATCAGGACAATAAAAAGCAGCAGGTTTTTTTTCATGGTATTAAGATTTGGCGGCCAGGAGGCCTGTTCAGAATCGGGGGGGATATGCGGGCGATCAAATCATTAAATTGAAGCCGGATTGATAAATAAAAAAGGCAACAGGCAACTGGCAACAGGCAACAGGCAATTAAAAGCGGGAAGCACGCCTGATGACCTTAATTTAGTAATTAGTAATCAGTAATTAGTAATTTCCCGGGTAACGGTATTTTAAAAATGAAGAAAGTATTCACCGCAAATATAACCTTGAAACCCGTCAAAAAATAAATATTTTTCATTTTACTGCAATAAATAGGAACGATCGCGTCTACAACATCATGGAAAAGGAATTTCAGAAAAGGTCGCTCGACCGGTTTTTCAGGGTGGAATACCAGAAACTGGTGAATTATGTCAGGAAGAACCTGGAAGACCGCTTTTTTGAAGCCTCGCCCGAAGACATCGTGCAGGATGTGGCCCTGGGGCTGATCGACCGGCTGGATCTCGACGCCCAGATCGGCAACCTGACGGCCTATCTCTACCGGTCGGTGAAGAACAGGATCATCGACCTGCAGAAAAAGCCCCTGCGGAATGTGTCGATTGAGCATTACACGGATAAAAAAAATGAGAATTATTTACTAAATACCCTTGCAGATGAAACCCTAAAAGATGAACCAAATTGGCCTGACATCGCCCCGGAGCGGCTGCAGCAGGCCCTGTCGGAGCTGCGGCCCGACGAACAGGCCCTGATCATCGCCACGGAGTTCGACCATCAGAGCTATGAAGAGCTCTCCGAAAGCTGGGATGTGCCGGTGGGGACCCTGCTTTCGCGCAAACACCGGGCGCTTTCGAAATTACACCGGAAATTGTCTGAGAACCGGTCATTGACCTGACCGTAACCGGAACTTAAAATTCAAAACTCAAAACTTAAAAATCAACCATTCATTTAATAAATTACAATTATGGAAACTTCAGAAAACAGATATCAGCACAAACGCTTTTTCGGGAACCGCCGGCACCGGGCCGGGTGGGTATTCCTCGGCATCATCGGTTTTACAGCCCTGGCCCTGTTGTTCGGACTGGTGGTCCTGTCCCTTTGGAACTGGCTCATGCCCGTCATCTTCCACCTTGGGGTAATCACCTATTGGCAGGCCATTGGCCTTGCGATCCTCGGGCGGCTGCTTTTTGGCGGCATGCACCATGGCGGACCACACCGGCATATGGAACGCAGGTCGGGGCCATGGAACCACATGCGCGGCATGCATGGCCGCAAGGATTGCCGCGACCATGACTACGGTATGAAATGGAGCCACTACGACCGTTACTGGGAAGAGGAGGGCGAAAAGAACTTCAACGATTACCTTGAACGCAATCGGCGGAAGCCGGTCGGAGAATAAGACGGGGGTAATAAGGCAATAGGCAATAGGCAGTAGGCAATAGTGGCAGGCAGCAGGCCGGCTCACCATCAAAAAGTAATTATTAATTATTAATTTTAAATTTGGTCTTACCCCTTAATGGTAAGTATGCTGTTTACCCGGGTAACTGCGTACGATTTCACCGGGTTTGGAGGAGGACCGCCCGATACATTTCCGTTTGCATCGTAGGTTCCGCCGTGGCAGGGGCAGAGAAAGTTCATACCCGCCGCGTTGTAGGCAATCGTGCAACCCGCGTGGGTACAGGCCTGTGCGAGGGCGACAAAGCCAAGGGCGGCGGTGCTGATGCGTGTCACGATGACGCCGTTGGAATAGATGAATCCACCCATGTTGGCCAGGGCGGCATTGGCGGAGGCATTCAGGTCAACAGTAAAATTGACCGTCGGACCCTGCGGCCCCGTTCCCGATTTACTGCAGCTTTCGATCAGTGCGGGGCCGATGGCGATGCCTGCCAGTGCAAGGGCTGTTGTTTTGAAAAAATCTTTCCGGTTCATCTTATCGCTTGTTAAGGGGAGGTCAAAGTTAGTTAAAGTATGTATAGCATTACATTTTATTCTCCTTTGCCCCCCCCGGGGGGTATTCAGAACCTGCCGAAACGCAGGCGGAGGGTGGCAGTAAACTGGTTGACCAGGTTGGCCGGGGTGTTCCTGAGATCGAGATTGGGGGCGTAACGGTAACTGATGCCCAGGCCGATTCTCAGGGCCCGGATCATATTGGCCTCCACCCGCACACCCGGCTCCAGGAAGAAGAAATGGTCCTTGATGACATTACCCGGTTTCCAGTCGTGATGTGAAATGGTCGAGTCGTTGTGGTGCGACTGGTGTGTATAATAGAGGTCGCCGATGCCGATCAGCAGCGGGAATGCAAAATGAACGCGTGCCTTCGGATGGAGGGTGTATTCAAGGAGAACAGCGCCGAATCCCCCGTTTAAGTTTGCCCCGTGTTTCCTGTTCGCAGTGGAATCAAAATAGATGTTGTGATAATAGAGCCCCTTCAGGTTGCCGATGAAACTGCCCGAAAGCCCGATGGTCCAGTGGTGGCTGAGGATCACCCCCAGGCTGATGCCCGGCAGAAAAACATTCCTCCCCCCGAAACGGGTATACCCGCCGTTCAGCTCGGCAAAAAAACCGGGCTGCGGTGTCGTGCCGCCGCTCCCCTTGCCGAAAAGGGTGTTGAATCCTCTTGTCCCGGCCGTTGTATCGGGCGGTCTCGACTCCTGGGCCGACAGCGCAGTCGCGAAACAAAGGCAGAAAAGGAGGAGAAGGGGTTTCATTTACGATTTACGATTTACGAGTGACGAGTGGTTAGGAGCTTGTTACGCGTTACTGGAAACATATGACGAATAAACTTCGTGCGAAGGTAGAAAAGTATGGCAATGGGAAAATAAATTTGCAACCCCGCGTATAAAATAAATTTCCCGGATCAGGGTTTGTACTATTGAAATTACTGATCCCGCAGCCACTGCTGATGAAAAAGGGAATGATGCTGATTGCGCTGATTTTAGCTGTTACCTCCTTCCGGGGCATGGTGGCAGGCCAGGGCCGGGATACGACGAAGCAACCCCGACCCTGCGATACCTGTTTCATCCAGGAGGACATCGTAGATTTGTTCTTCAGGGGGAACAATCCCTTCAGGAGCAAGACGCCGCATCGTTTCAGGGCATTCGCCATTCCCCTGATAGCATACGACCCGGCGACCAGCGTTCAGATCGGGCTTGGCGGCTCCTTCTCCCTGCAGCTGGGCGACCCGGCCAATACCAAGCTTTCGGCCGGGGTCACCTCGGTGCTCTTCACCCTGCAGCAGCAGTTCTTCGTCCAGTTCAAGAGCAACATCTTTTTCCCGCGCAACGTATGGCTGTTGCAGAGCGACTGGCGTTACTATATTTTCAACCTCCCGATGTACGCACTGGGCACACAGTCGAAATGCCTGGTCACCAGCCCTCCCGGCTTTTCAACGGTGATCATCGACCCGGCGCTCGGGGGTACCTACTTGATGGGATACAACTGGCTGAAATTCCACAACATCCTGTCGCACAGGGTTACCGACAATATCTACATCGGCGTGGGGTACCACCTGGATTACCATTTCAACATCGACGACTTCGAGCTGAACGTCGGCAATGACACCCTGTTCAACACCCCCCATTACGCCTACAGCGTGAAGCACGGGTTTAACCCCAAACATTACATCTCGTCGGGGCTGAGCGCCAACTTCGTTTTCGACTCGCGCGACGACATGGTAAACGCCTACAAGGGTATCTTCATCAATGTCAATTACCGCGACAATTTCACCTGGCTGGGAAGCAGCCGGAACGGTTCGGAATTGTGGACCGAATTCAGGACCTACATCCGGCTTTCGAAGCGCTGTCCTCGTCACCTGCTGGCCTTCTGGTATTTCGGCAGTTTCGTGGTGAGCGGCGACATCCCCTACATGGACCTGATGAGCATCAGTTACGACCAGATGAACTCCTCCGGGCGCGGTTACGCCCAGGGCCGTTTCCGCGGAGAGGACTTCGTTTACGGGGAGATGGAGTACCGCTTCCCGATCTCGCAGCGTACCCATATCCTGGGAGGGGTGATCTTCACCAATGTCTGCACCGCCTCCAACCGCGACGAACACGTACCGCTTTTCGGTTACTTTCAACCCGCCGCCGGGGTGGGGCTCCGCATCATGGTAGGGAAGCACGACCGGACCAATATCGCCATCGACTTCGGCATAGGCAACATGTCGAAAGGACTATATGTACAGACCCAAGAAGTTTTTTAACATTAATTGACCCTAAGAAATGGGGAACTAATTAAAAATTAAAAATTACTTTTTGATAGTGAGTCCGCCTGAAGCCGGCTGCTATTGCCCATTGCCTGATGCCTATTGCCTGCATTGTCCGCATTGTCTGCATTACCTGCATTACCTTACAAAGATTCCTTCCGCCTGCTTGCAACTCGAAATCTTCATGAAGACCCCGTTTTTCCAGTATCCCACCCCATTTGAGGCATCGTTCCCGACGATATAGATATCGCCTCCCAGCCCGGTGATCTGCATGGCGCTTTCATACGTTGATCCGTTTTGCACGGTGGTGGTGAGATCATACATGACACCGTTTTTCCAGTATTTGGCCAGGTCGCGGTAAACTCCTGCCACGTATACATCCGGTCCGGTAACATAAATGGACCTGGCCTGCGCAGCATAGCCCGCAACCGGAACCGGAAGAATCGTGGCGACCCCGTTTTTCCATACTTTGGGGACGACCCCTTCTGCACCGGCGACATAGACATCGCTGCCCACCACGAAGATTCCGTATGCGAATGACTGCTGGGTGCCGTCGGTCAGGTAAACCGGCGTGCCGTTTTTCCAGTAGGTGGCGACATCCGTTCCCCCGGTAGGGGCGTTCCACTGGGAACCTGCCGCATAAACATCGCTTCCCGATACAAAGACATTATAGACGGTTCCGCCGTACTGGTAGGTTAATGGGTCAAAAGCAGCGTTTTTCCAGCATTCCGGGATGCTGTATGCCGAATTGACGTCGTCCTCGCCGGAGGAATATACATCTGTTCCTGAAACGACGATCGAGGCAATCGCACCCTCATTATGACCCGCAGTGACCGGCGGACTGACGCCGACCCCGTTCTTCCAGTACCTGGGCAGGTAGGTAGTGGCAACACCGCCCGTATAGACATCGCTTCCCGAAACAAAAATACAGCGGGCGCTCAGGCAATCGGCAGGCAGCCCGGTGAATACACCGTTTTTCCAGTAGCCCGGCCCGCTGACTCCTGTTCCGACAATATAGACCTCAGCACCGGCCGGATAGGTAAATACGGGTCCTGTGGCGGTACCAGCACCCGTTGAAACGGTCACTGCACCGGTGCTTCCCGCCGCAGGGGCAACGGCCACGACCGTTGTTGCCGTGGCGCTGCTGACCGTTGCCGCCAAGCCGTTGAATTTAACGGTATTGTTGGCCGGCGTAACATCAAAGTTGGTGCCGGTGATGGTCACAACCGTACCGGCAGCACCGGTCAGCGGGCTGATGCCCGTGATGGCGGGTGCCGGAGCCCCGGCATAGGTAAAGACCGGCCCGGTGGCCGTGCCTGCCGCAGTGGCAACCGATACAGTGCCTGTGCTTCCGGTTGCCGGGGCAACGGCCACGATCGTTGTTGCCGTGGCGCTACTGACCGTTGCCGCCACGCCGTTGAATTTAACGGTATTGTTTGCCGGCGTAACATCAAAGTTGGTGCCGGTGATGGTCAAAACCGTACCGGCAGCACCGGTCAGCGGGCTGATGCCCGTGATGGCGGGTGCCGGAGCCCCGGCATAGGTAAAGACCGGTCCCGATGCGCTCCCCGAGGAGGTTGTAACACTGACGGGGCCCGTGGTTCCTCCGGCCGGGGCGGTTGCCACAATCGTGGTCGCAGTGGCGCTGCTGACCGTGGCCGCCACGCCGTTAAATTTAACCGCATTGCCGGATACCGATACAGCGAAATTGCTGCCGGAGATGGTTACCACCGTACCGGCACCGCCGGTTGAAGGGCTGATGGATGATACCGAGGGAGGAGCCGCTGCCGGCGGATTGTTTTTCTTGCAGGAAAGGACTGCAGCTCCCAAAAGGAAGACAAAGAGGGACAGGATGATCAATCTCATGGAAGGTCTCATATGATTTGTTTTAAATTACCTTATAAATTACCTTACAAATTTAATGAGATTGATTCTATATTGCAACGTATTTGTGAAATTTCTTTTTGATCCCGAAAAAGGGGGGAAAGAACGTACAATTTACGAGTGATGAGTGACGAGTGACAAATGACAAAGGGTAGCAGGCCGAGTTCCTGGGAACTATTACCATTTTACCATCTTACTATTTTACCATTTGATATTTCCTCTTGCCTGACTTCCCGCAGAATTCCTGAAAGCAATTACCGTATTCCGGAACAGGATGGCCATGACCACCGTCATGAGCCCGCCGGGGATCGGGAGGATCGCCCCGGCGATGCCGTTGACGCTGTCGGGGTTCACCCCTCCCCTGATGACCGGGACCAGCCGCATAGGATCGGTTTTGGAAGGAACCTCGCGCACCAGGTTGGAGTAGATGTCGATGATGCACACGCCCGGCTTGAGCCACCCGGGGCTGACATATTCCGGGAATTTCGTCACCACCACCAGCACGTCGGCCCTTTTGCAATGGGCGACCATGTTTTCCGAATCCCGGTTGACATAGGTCACCGTGCTGTCGTCGGGCACCACGCGCGAAGCGGCCGCCCGCACGATCATCTTCGTCAGGGTGTTGCCCGTGAAAGCTTCGTCGAGCAGGAAGACCCATTCCCGGTCATGCCCCGGCTGCACTCCCGCATCACGGAACATTTCCGTCAAAGCTTCGGGAAGGCACATCGGGTAGCGTCCGGCCCCGATATCGGGAATCATGGTGGCCATCATGTTCTGCGGGTGAAACCCCTCCACCTCCTTCACCGGGCTGATGCAGTTCACGATCCGCACCGGGTTGAGGTGCGGGGGCAGCGGCTGGAGCAGCACGATGGCATGGATGCTGTCGTCGGCGTTCCACGCACGGATGATCTCGAGGAGATCCTCTTCCCCGGCATCTACGTCCATGATCCTGGAGGTCACCCGCAAACCGGCGGCCGTTGCCAGCTGAATATGCATCGGGACATTGTATTTCGCCAGCGGGACACCCCCAAACCCGATAAAGGCGATGCCGGGTTCCCCGTGATATTCTTCCTTTAACTGTTCAACTTCCGCTTTTACCTCTGCGAGGATCCGGTCCCTGACCGGGTCGCCCCTGATTATTTTTGTTTCCATGTTCCTGGTTTTGATGCAACAAAACTAGGTACAGGGCAACCGGCGGTTCAATTGATTATCGCAAGGTGGAAACCGGGCCAATGAAAAAAGGCAACAGGCAATGGGCAACAGGCCATAATGAAGAGGCAGCAGTCACGCTCCCTGTCAAAAAGTCATTAGTAATTAGTAATTAGTAATAATTTTCCCCGTGTATTTGTGGAATAATGCAAAAGAAAAAAACGGGAAAAGATTTCTCCTTAAAATAACTGCGGCCATAGAGCGGCCTAGGGCACATCGGTGCCGGTGGAGGCGGTGTAGATGCGGTACCACTGTTCGGTGCTCATCTTCAGGGTGAGGGCGTCGGCGGCGACCTTGAGCCGGCCGATCCTGCCTGAGCCCACCACGGGGATGATCCCGGCCGGGTGACTGAGCAGCCAGGACCAGATCACGGAATCGATGCGGCCGGCATCCATTTCATCAGCCACCTCCTGCAATGCGCGCAACACCCTCCTGCCGCGTTCGTCGCCCGGTTCCAGGATCCTGCCCTGCGCCAGCGGCGACCAGGCCATGGGGCTGATCCGCTTCTCCAGGAAGAAATTGATGTTGCCATTGTCAAAATGTTCGAGACAAAGCGGTGAAATCTCCACCTGGCTGGTGACCAGTTTTTCACTGGTGTATGAGTTCAGCATGGCAAACTGTGCGGGGTTGAAGTTCGACACGCCGAAGTTGAGCACCTTGCCCTGCTTTTTCAGGTGATCAAAGGCCCTTGCAACTTCCGCCGGGTTGAAAAAGGGGGCCGGGCGGTGAAGCAGGAGCAGGTCGATATGCCCGGTGCGGAAATTTACGAGGGATTTTTCAACAGAGGCAACGATATGGTCAAAACTGTAGTCATAATGTTTAAGTTTCCGGTCGGGCCAGTTTTCAGAAAGTAGTTTGATGCCGCACTTGGTCACCAGTCTGATCCTGCCGCGAAGCCCCGGGTCGAGCGCCAGGGCATCGCCGAAAAGCTTCTCGCACCGGTAATCGCCATAAATATCGGCGTGATCGAAGGTATTCACCCCCAGTTCCGTCGCCTGGCGGATGAGGTCGAACAACTGCCGGTCCGACAGGTTCCAGGCTGCCAGGCGCCAGTGGCCGTGAACGATCCGGGAAATTTCGAGCGTGTCGGAGAGTCTGACGGTCTGCATAGGAGGAAGTATTAGGACAGGGGCAAAGATAAGAAGGAAGAGGCAATAGGCAACAGGCAATAGGCAATAACAGCGGGCAGTCGGCCGGCTATGCTTTAATTCGTAATTTTTAATTTTTAATTTTTAATTTTACACGCTATTTCCTTACAATGACCCGACCGACCTATAGATGCCTCCTGCTTTTTCTGATCTTCATCCCGGTATTTTCTTTTGGCCTCAACCAGCACAGGATCGACAGCCTGGCCGGAATCCTTGCAAGAAAAACCGACGACAAAACCAGGTGCGATTTGTTGCGGCAGATGGTCGACCTCTACATCCGGGCCGATATCGGGAAGGCGAAGGAGTTCAACGACCAGAGCCTTGCGCTGGCCAGGAAGATCAACTATACCAGGGGAATTTCCGAGGCAGTCTATAACGAGGCCTCCCTATACCGGCTCAAAGGAAAGTACGACAGCGCCCTGTCGCTGCTCATCCGCGAGCGGCCGGTTTTCGTTGCCGTGGGCGACAGCATCGTGCTCGCCGACTACCTCAGCGAGGTGGGTTCACTCTATGCCGCCAAAAGCGATCTGAAAAACGGCCTCATCATCCTGCTGGAGGCGCTGAGGATATACCAGGTCAAGGGCAGCACCAAAAACCTGGCCCTGTTGTACAACCGGTTCGGCGCCCTGTACCGGTCGCAAAAACAGCTGGATTCGGCCCTCAAATATTACCAGAAATCGCTCGTCATCAACAACGCCACGGGTTTCAAACTGGGCGCCTCGGCAAACCTCGTCAACATCGGTACAATTTACGAGGATAAAGAGGAGCGTGAAAAGGCCATCGGCTATTTCCAGCAGGCGCTGGAGATCAAGGAGAAGATCGGCGACAAACAGGGGATATGCAAATGCCTCAACAACATCGGCACCTCTTACATGAATCTCGGCAAGGTGAGCCACGCCATCGAATACCACGAAAAGGCGCTGGCACTGGCTTATGAATGCAACAGCAACCTCGATGTGGTGATCAATTACATCAACCTGGGTTTCGATTACCAGCGGGGGAACAATTTCAGGAAGGCGATCGAATATGCCGGCAAGGGGCTGGAGATGGCTAAAAAGATCAACGACCTTCAACTCCTGACGGAGGCGGCCCGGGTGCTCCACGAATGCTGGTTCAGCCTGAAGAACTATCCCGAGGCCTACCGTTATCATGTCATGTATGAGCAATTCAAAGACAGCATCGTGAAGGAGAACAACCTGAAAGCGATGGCCGAGATCCAGGCGAAATACAATATGGTTGCCAAGGAAAACGAGATCACCGCCCTGCGGATCGGCAAGAACCGGCAGGAGCTTGAGATCCAGACCTTCAGGGCATGGTTCAACCTGGGGGTGGCGATGTTTATCGCACTGGCGGCCCTTGCATTCTTTTTCTATTTCCGGTCGAGGATCTCCCGGAAACTGTCGGTAAAGCTGGCCGAGATCAACGAGATGAAGTCGCACTTCTTCGCCAACCTGTCGCACGAATTCCGCACCCCCCTCACCCTGATGCTCGGGCCCGCCGGCAAACTCATGGAAACCGCCCGGCCCGAAGACAAGCCATGGCTGGAGCTGATCCAGCGCAACGCCAGCAGGCTGCTATACCTCGACGAGCAGCTGCTTGAATTCACAAGAATCGACAGCGGCAGCCAGAAGATACACCTATATTCCGGGAATATCCTGGTTCCCCTGCGCACCATTGCCGAATCTTACTCGCTGATGGCGGAGCAGAAGAACATCCGGTACACCTGCCATTTCCCCGAAGAGCCCCTGCAGGCATGTTTCGACAACGACATCCTGGAGAAGGTGGTCAGCAATCTCCTTTCGAACGCCTTCAAATACACCCCTTCGCCCGGCACGGTCACCCTCACGGTTACCGCCGGCTCATGGAATCTTACCGCCGATCCTGCCCGGGGAGACAAGGATAACCGTTCTTTTGTCAGGATCGGGGTGAGCGACAGCGGCATCGGGATACCCGAAAACAAAAAGGAGATCATCTTTGAACGCTTCTTCCAGCTCAGCCACTATCCCGGCGGAGCCGGGGCCGGGGTGGGCATCGGCCTCGCCCTCACCCGTGAATTGCTCAAACTTCACCGCGGGTACATCACCCTCGAAAGCACCGAAGGGAAGGGAAGCCTCTTTTCGGTCTTTTTTCCGCTCGACCGCGACACCTATTCCGCCGAGGAGCTGAAGGATGTCAAACCCTGGGAGGCCCCGCTGCACAAAGCTGGTCCGCCCGTAATGGCTGAAGACCAGCCCTCCGGGCCTCTGAAAGCGGAAGGAGAGGTGTTTGAACAACACGACGACGACGGGGTTCCGCAGGTACTGGTGGTCGACGACAACGAGGACATGCGGCTATACATCCGCGAGATCCTGCGCGAAACCTACCATGTCACCGAAGCCGGGAACGGCGATGCCGGGTTCGACATTGCCTGCGCTACGGTTCCCGACCTCATCGTCACCGACGTGATGATGCATCCCGTCAATGGCATCGAATTTTGCAAAAAACTGAAGGTAGATGAACGAACGAGCCACATCCCGGTGATCATGCTCACCGCCCTGTCGGGAGCAAAGGAGAAGATCGCGGGGCTCGAGACCGGTGCCGACGATTACATCACCAAACCCTTCAGCACCCGCGAGCTGCTCGTGCGGATCTCCAACCTGGTGAACCAGCGGAAAAAGCTGCGTCAGCTGTTCGCCGGTCCGCTGAAACTCGAGCCGGGAGCCATCAGTGTCACCTCGGCCGATGAAAAATTCCTGCAAAAGCTGATCCGCATCATCGAGGAGAACATCGACAACCCCGAACTGGAGGTGGAGTTCCTGGTCGACCGGATTGCCATGAGCCGCAGCCAGCTTCACCGGAAGATCAAAGCCCTTACCGGGGAGCCGATCACCGGTTTCATCCGGGTGATCCGCATCAAGCGCGCCGCGCAGCTGATGGAGCAGAAATTCGGCAACGTGTCGGATATCATGTATGCCGTCGGCTTCAACAATCTCTCCTATTTTACCAAAAGTTTCCGGGAGGTTTACGACATGACCCCCACGGAATACATGGCGAAACAGTCCTGACAGCCCTCCACCCGTAAGGCCGGGAACCCCGATCGCATAACCAATATTTTTTCCGGGTATCTTATTGGTTCCATTATTTCGTTCTCCATCGCTGTGGTTCTTCCAAAATCTCCGTGGACCTCCGTGTAATTATTTGTTACACAGAGAGACACAGAGTTCAAAATGAGGATCACAGAGTGGTTAACACCAGGATAAATAATCATTGTGTATAAATCGTAGACACCCGGGTGCAGCAAAAAATTTTATCGCGGCACATCACTGGCAACTTCTGACACATTCCTTGCACTGGTTTTTCATCTTGTGGAATATCTTTGGTCATTCATAAAACGGACCTTAAATAATATTTCACTTGAAATATATACTCCATCTTTATCCTATCATCCTGACCGCGTTGGTGCCGATCCTGGTTTCACATTTCAGATTTTTTCGCATTTCAGATTTCAGATTTCGCATTTCAGATTTTTTTTTGATCTTCCTCTTTCCTTTTATCACATGAAATAATCTCGTCCGTTGTTCAACCCCCGGATCGATTTCTTTTGTTCTGGCAACATCAGGCAATTTGATACGAATCAGATGATCAATCGCAAACAAGGGATGTGGCATAAAAGTGATGAGTGCGTTGATAAGTTGTTTTGAATGGGAGATGTGAAATGGGAAATCTTAAATCTGAAATGCGAAATCTGAAATCTGAAATCTGAAATGAAAGCGCGCACGGGAAACATGCGTGTTAATTTCCGGCACATGATTGTTAACCATTTTGATTTCCCCGGTTATTC
>Ga0209697_10001120_pt1 | contig 42704 bp, 41 predicted proteins | sample AliMusrvi5mmetaG_FD_184115 | JGI IMG/M metagenome (GOLD analysis project Ga0209697, IMG submission 184115) | Freshwater lake bacterial and archeal communities from Alinen Mustajarvi, Finland, to study Microbial Dark Matter (Phase II) - Alinen... | ecosystem: Environmental > Aquatic > Freshwater...
CCATCGTTGCTCTTCCTTCTAAAATATCATCAAGCAATGCCAACATTTGTTTAGTTCCTTCACGACAAGGAACGCATTTACCACAACTTTCCGCTTGAGTAAACTGCATGAAAAACCTTGCAATCTGAACCATACACGTTTGTTGATTCATAACAACCATACCACCAGAACCAACCATAGCGCCGGCTTTGATTAGATTATTATAATCCAAAGGCATATCCAAATCAGCCTGTGTTAAGCAACCACCTGAAGGACCGCCCATTTGCACAGCTTTAAAACCTTCTTTTGAAATTTCGCCTTTGTCATTCGTTACTCCACCGCCCACATTATAAACTATTTCACGAAGCGTTGCGCCAAAAGGAACTTCAATTAGACCAGTATTTGCAACGTGTCCGGTTAATGCAAACGTCTTTGTTCCTTTTGATGTTTCTGTGCCTAATTTATTAAACCAAGCCGGTCCATTTTGAATAATTAAAGGAACAGCAGAAAGCGTTTCAACATTATTGATTGTTGTTGGTTTTCCCCACAATCCTTTCTGAGCAGGGAACGGTGGCTTCGGTGATGGCATTCCTCGTTTGCCTTCAATTGAAGACATTAAAGCAGTTTCTTCTCCACAAACAAATGCGCCTGCTCCTTCCATCACATGAAGATTCAAATTATACTCTGTTCCAAAAATATTTTCACCTAAAACACCTAAACTTTCCGCATCAATAATCGCCTTACGAATTCGTTCAACGGCAAGCGGATATTCAATACGCACATAAATAAATCCTTCGTCTGCACCAATGGCTTTAGCTGCAATCATCATTCCTTCAATCACTCGATGAGGATTGCCTTCCATTAAGCTTCTATCCATGAATGCACCTGGATCACCTTCATCGCCATTACAGATTATATATTTTTTCTCATTATTTTCAATTCTGCAAAGCTTCCATTTTGTTCCGGTTGGAAATCCACCGCCGCCTCTTCCGCGTAATCCTGATTCTAAAATAGTATCACAAATTTCAACATCAGTCATTGTTTTGAATGCTTTTTCAGCAGCTTTATATCCTCCATGAGCAATATATTCATTAATATTTTCAGGATCAATAATACCACACTCTCCAAGCACTAAACGATTTTGAAGTTTATAAAACGGAATTTCATTTTGTCCTTTATTGTGTTCTTTTGTTGAAGGGTTTTCATAAAGTAATCGTTCAACCAACTGATCATTTACAATGGTTGATTCCACGATTTCTTTCACATCTTCCACTTTAACTTTTGTATATAAAATTTGTGCAGGAAGAATATTAATAAGTGGTCCTTGAGCGCAGAAGCCCTGGCATCCGCTGCCGGTCAGGTGAATCTGTTTGGATGGTTTGTTTTCTTTATTAAAATCAACAACTACATTCAACCCTGCCTTTTTGATCTCTTCAGCAAAAGCTTCATACACTTTTAGCGAACCATTGGCAATACAGCCTGTTCCGGCACACACTACAATTCGTTTGGTTATTTTCTTTGCAGAATCGTTATAATTCAGCGCAGTTTTTTCTAAATTTACTGTGTTCATTTTTTTTAAAGTTTAAGGTGAACAATTTTCTTGAAAGGCAGAGATAGCCGCCTCTGTCTTTCTTTTTTTATTTAATACTTACTAATTCTTTTTCTAAAATATTATCAATAATCTCTGATACTTTTGCATCTGAAACTTGTCCGAAAACCTGTTCATTAACTACCATCACAGGTGCTAAACCACAAGCTCCCAAACAAGAAACCGTTTCTAAAGTAAAAAGCATATCAGGAGTTGTATTTTGTTTATTTGTCAAATTCAACTTCTTCTGCAATGCTGTCAGCAATGCGGTAGAACCCTTGACATGACAAGCTGTTCCATCGCAAACCTTAACAACATATTTGCCTTTTGCTTTTAAAGTAAAATGAGCGTAAAATGTAACCACACCATATACTTCAGCAACAGGCATTTTCAGGGCGGTTGCAATATAAATCAAAACTTCTTCAGGCAGATAACGGTATTCTTCCTGAACTTTTTGCAAAATTGTTATCAATTTTGATTTGTCAAAATTGTAGTGATCAATGATTCCTAACACTTTTTGAAATTTTCTCAGATTTTCATTTTCTTTTCTATTCATAATATTTAAGGTATTTGATATTATTTTTATTTATTCTGCATTCTTTCTAGTTTATTGATAATAACTGCCAGATTGGAATAAATGGACGTATTCTCAATTACAATTCCTTCAGGAACTCTTATCATTACAGGCGTAAAATTCCAGATTGCTTTAATCCCCCAGCTAATCATCATTTCAGCAATGTTTTGTGAAACATCAGAAGGTGTTGTGATAATTCCTATTTGACAATGAAGCCGTTCAGTAAGATTTTTGAATTTATCTAAATGAAATATATCAACATTCCCAACTTTGCCTCCAACTTTACTTAAATCAGTGTCAAATGCAGCAACAATTTTCAATCCGGTAACTGCAAAACCTTCGTATTTTAAAAGCGCTGAACCAAGATTCCCAACACCAACTAAAAAGGCAATATTTGTTCGTCTATATCCTAAAAAATCCTGCAAAGAATTTATTAGTTCTTTAATATTATAACCAATTTTAGTTTTCCCAATAATTCCCGTATATGATAAATCTTTTGTCACCTGAGTTGGATCCAAACTTAAATCACGAGCAATTTGAGGAGCTGAAATATTTTCAATGCCATTCTTTTCTATTGCCATTAAATAAGTAAGATAATTTGGCAATCGTCTGACTGTTGGCTCAGGAACTCCTTGAATAACATTATTTTCAGTTTTCATAATTAAAGAATTATTTATCGAATAAATTTTATATTATTTTAACATAAAACATTAATATTAAAACTTTTAACATTTTTATTAAAGAAATAGTTCTTTAATAAAACGATACAAAAGTACACATTATTTTTTAATAAAGAAATTTTTCTTTAATTATTTTTAATAATAATTTATAATAGAACTTTAAACGTATTTTCAAACTAAAAATGTACATATATAATTTTTCAGAACAACAAAAATCTTTGATTTAACCCATTGTAAATAATCTGGTTTAACAAAAAAGCTGCAACTTGATATCTATGTTTATTAAAACTAATTATTTATTCAAAATTTAATATTCAAAAAAACGAACCTTGTTTTATTTTTTTTAAGAATAAAAAAACACTTTATAAATAAGGATTACCAAGTATTTTGTAAAAAAATTAACTCTTCAAAAAAAAATGTTTTTTGCACTTTTATATTTTTTTGATTAAATCTCAAAGTTTCAATTTATTGTTTATATTTGTGGTTAATAAATACAATTTAAATAAAAAAACCATGGGAGAGATTGAAAACAAACAGAGAGAAGAGATTTTTTCAAAATCTGTAAGAGCTGGTAAAAGAACCTATTTTTTTGATGTAAAAGCCACCAAATCAGGCGAACAGTATATTACAATAACAGAAAGCAAGAAAAAATTCAATCAAGAGGATGGAAAATTCTTTTATGAAAAACACAAATTGTTTTTATACAAAGAAGATTTTGATAAGTTTGCTGCAGGTCTATTAATGGCAACAAAATTCGTTGAAACAGGCGAAATTCCTGCTGAAGAAGAAATCGAAGAGGAATATCATTCATCAGAAACTATAACTGAAAGTAATACATTTTCTGATGTAACCTTTGAAGATCTTGATTCGCATGATACACACAAATAAGTTTTAAATCAATTCTTTCCCAATATTTTTTTCAAGTTTTTCAAGTTCAAATTGTTTGTTTTTAAAACTTAATTGTTAAAAACAATTAGTTATAAATCTGTTGCATTGACAGTAAATATATTATTTTTGAGCATTGTATTGAAAACAATTATTTCAACAAAAATTCGTTAAAACAAAATTCATTTTTCATAAACTTAACCAGTTATTCAACATAAAATCAGATGGGAAAAGTAATCAGTATAGCCAATCAAAAAGGAGGTGTTGGCAAAACAACTACAGCAATCAATCTTGCTGCCAGTCTGGCAATATTGGAGTATAAAACCTTGCTGATTGACGCCGATCCTCAGGCAAATGCTACGTCAGGTGTTGGTTTTGATCCGAAAAATATTAAAACAAGCATCTACGAATGTATTATTGATGATGTTGAACCTTCAAATATTATTCTAAATACAGAAACTCCAAATTTAGATTTAATACCTGCACATATTGATCTTGTTGGCGCTGAAATAGAAATGATCAGCTTGCCAAGCAGAGAAAAGATGATGCAAAAAGTACTCAATAAAGTGAGGAATAATTATGACTTTGTGATTATTGATTGTTCACCTTCCCTGGGATTGATTACTGTCAATGCATTGACAGCTTCCGATTCTGTGATAATTCCTGTTCAATGCGAGTATTTTGCACTTGAAGGTCTTGGCAAATTATTGAATACTATAAAAATTGTTCAGAATAGATTAAATCCAGATTTAAATCTTGAAGGTATTCTTTTAACTATGTTTGATGCACGTCTGAACCTTGCCAATCAAGTGATTGAAGAAGTGAAAACACATTTTCAGCAATTGGTATTTGACACCATCATTCACCGCAATGTGAAGTTGAGCGAAGCGCCAAGTTTTGGCAAAACAATAATTATGCATGATGTTGAAAGCAAAGGTGCGATCAATTATCTTAACTTTGCACGCGAATTCCTGCAAAGAAACAATATGACTAAAATAAATAATAAAGATAAAATAATTGAAGTTGGGAATGACTGATAATAAAAATTCCATTATAAAAAAGAAAGCCTTAGGCAGAGGGCTGGATGCCTTGCTCCAAAGCCCAGAAACGGATATAACAGCAACAGATATTTCAGGAAATTACACAGCAGGTTCTATTGCTGAAATTTCGTTGAGTCAGATTCAAACGAATCCTTTTCAACCTCGTGAAGATTTTGATGAAATTGAAATCACTGAACTGGCTGCATCCATCAAGAAACAAGGAATTATACAACCGGTAACAGTTCGTAAACTTGGCTACGATACGTATCAATTGATTTCAGGAGAAAGAAGATTTCGTGCTTCACAAAAAGCCGGACTTGAAAAAATTCCTGCATACATTCGTATCGCCAACGATCAACAAATGCTTGAAATGGCGCTGGTTGAAAACATTCAGCGTGTAAACTTAAATCCTATTGAAACAGCCATTGCTTATCAACGCTTGTCAGAAGAATGCAATATTGCTATTGAAGAAGTTTGCAAACGAGTAGGAAAAGATCGTACAACAGTTTCCAATTATTTAAGATTATTAAAACTTCCACCAGAAATTCAATTATCACTTCGTAACAATGAACTTTCAATGGGTCATGCCAGAGCCATTATAAACATTGATGATCCTGAGAAGCAGAAAGAAATGTTTCAAAGCATTATCAACCAAACGCTTTCTGTTAGGCAGGTTGAAGAAATGGTTAAAACCCACAAAAAGAAGGCTGACAAAAATAAAAACATATTGACAAAAGAAGTCTTAACTGCAGTAGAAAATTATAAAAAAAGTCTTTCCGGTATTCTGAAAACGCCTGTCAAACTTAAAATAAATAATAAAGGAAACGGACAAATCGTTATCTCATTCAAATCATCAGAAGAACTTGATCGTATTTTAAATTTGTTGAATAAATAACAAAATTGTGTTCCGCATTGCTATTAGGAAAATCAGCCTATTCATACTAATTATAAGTTTTTCTGTTCAGCTATTCGCTCAGAAAAGCCCATCAGACAGCATGCAGAAAAGTTCAACTGACAGCACTTTTAAATTTAAACATAACCCTAAAAAAGCTACATTGTATTCTGCATGTGTGCCGGGTTTGGGTCAAATTTATAATCGAAGATATTGGAAAGTTCCTCTTATTTATGCAGGTTTTGCAGCATTTGGCTATTTCATAATTACAAACAATATTGAATACAATAATTTCAAAAATGCTTATCTCTATGCAAGTGGAGATTCAACAAATCGTACGTTAAACAATAAGAGTTTGCAATATTATCGTAAATACAGCGTTGATGGCTTACAACAAGGGAAAAATTATTATAAAAACAACAGAGATTTAAGTATAATCCTGATATTTGCCTGGTGGGCGCTAAATATTGTTGATGCATCTGTAGATGCCAACTTGTTTAATTATGATATAAGCGATGATCTTTCTTTACATATTAAACCTTCATCGTCACAATTTACAGGATTAAGTTTGATACTAAATTTTAAAAATACAAGAGTAAAAAATTAATAAATAATATTCAAATGAAAATAGCGCTTCTCGGTTATGGCAAAATGGGCAAAGAGATTGAAAAGATTGCTTTACAAAGGAATCATGAAATAATTCTCACGATAGACAATGATGATGACTGGCAAAAAAAAGGAGACAAACTGAAAGAAGCTGATGCAGCAATTGAATTCACAATGCCTGCATGTGTTGTTGATAATATTAAAAAATGCTTTAGTGCAAACGTGCCTATTGTCGTGGGAACCACTGGATGGTTAAATATAAAAGATGAAATTGAACTGGAATGTAAAAAAACAAATCAAACATTAATTTATGGTTCAAATTTTAGTATTGGTGTAAATTTGTTTTTTGAAATCAATAGACGATTGGCTCAGTTGATGAATCATTTTGATGAATATGATTTATCTATTGAAGAAATTCATCACACGACAAAGCTTGATGCACCAAGCGGTACAGCCATTTCTCTTGCCAATGATATTCTTAAACTGATTGACAGAAAAGGGAAATGGATAAATGAAACTTCATCAAAACCTGAAGAACTTCAAATTATTTCTAAACGAATTGAAAATGTTCCGGGCACACACATCATCACGTACGATAGTGATGTAGATACTATCGAAATTAAGCATACAGTGAAAAACCGCAAGGGACTTGCCAAAGGAGCTGTTTTAGCTGCTGAATGGATAGTTGACAAAAAAGGATTTTTTGAAGTAAAAGATTTTTTAACCTTTTAATAATTTAATATATGACATTTTTAAAAATCATAATGATTATCAGTCTTTGCGCATCACTGGCTGGACTTTGGAAAATATTTGAGAAAACAGGAAACAAAGGCTGGTATGTATTGATACCAATTTACAATCTTTACATTTGGTTAAAAATAATTAAAAAACCCATGTGGTGGTTTGCTTTAATCATCATTCCTTTCTTCGGTTTTTTTATGATCATGCTGATGATTGTAGAATTGGTAAAATGTTTTAATAAGTTCAAACTCGGAGAACAAGCCCTTTCTGTCGTTTTCCCATTTGCTTATCTCCCCTATCTTGGGTTTACTGAAAAAGAAAAATATGTTCATCCAGACAAACGCCCTGAATTCAAAAAATCAGTGACTAGAGAATGGGTAGATGCAATTATTTTCGCTGTGATTGCAGCAACTATCATTCGAACATTTTTATTTGAAGCTTATACCATTCCAACATCTTCAATGGAAAAAACTTTATTGATTGGTGATTTTTTATTTGTAAGCAAAGTAGCTTATGGTCCGCGTGTTCCTGAAACACCTATTGCATTTCCATTTGCACACCATACATTGCCTTTAACAAATTATGTAAAATCGTATGTTGAATGGATAAAATTACCCTATTACAGATTTCGTGGTTATACAAAAATCAAAAGAAATGATGTAGTTGTTTTTAATTATCCTGACGGTGACACAGTTGCTCTTTACAAACAAAATCAAAGCTATTATCAGCTTTGCAGAGATTATGGCAGAGAAAATGTTTGGGCACCATATTTTATCAATCCTTACAATGAACAGGATGCTTGCGGACCTGTCGTTTATCGCCCTGTTGACAAAAGAGAAAACTATATCAAACGTTGTGTCGCAATTCCAGGTGATACTTTATTTATAAAAAATCAAGAAATTAATATCAATAGCAAAACAACAAATAAAGGTATTGGTACAAAACAATATCAGTATATTGTTACAACGGATGGCTCTCCAATTAACCCATTGATGATACAAAACCTTGATATTACTGATTCAGTGATGATGTTTTCTTCCGGAAAACTTCTGATGACACTTACAGATCAGGCGGCAGAAATACTCAAACTATCTAATAATATTAAAAGTGTTGTAAAAATTTGTGATACAATTCATGACAATGCAACAGGTAGAACATTTCCCTATGATAAACATTTTAATTGGACACGTGATAATTTCGGCCCAATGGTTATTCCTGCAAAAGGCATGACAGTCAATATAAGCCTTGCAAACATTGCATTATACGACAAAATTATTGTAAATTATGAATTGAATAAACTTGAAATCAAGGGCAATAAAATTTTCATCAATGGTAAAGAAAGCACAAAATATACTTTTAAAATGAATTACTATTGGATGATGGGCGACAACCGCCATAATTCAGCTGATTCGCGCTATTGGGGTTTTGTTCCCGAAGATCATATTGTTGGAAAGGCTGTATTTGTTTGGTTATCTTTGGATAAAAACAAATCATTTCCGAGCAATATCAGATGGAACAAGATGTTTAGGATGATACATTAAATTTATGTATGCTGAAAAAATTATTATTAAGTTGTTTTTTATTTTCTGTATTTAATTCATTCTCACAAGAGAATCTTAATGTACTTAAATATAATTTTTTCGGGGCAATGGTAAGCAGTTATACGCTGGCATATGAACACATACTTGATCCTGAATCATCAGTACAACTTTCATTAGGATATAGACATTACAATCTTACTCCGTTTTTCAAACAAGATACTTCCGATTATTACTCAGGATTTACAGTCACTGCAGAATATAGAAAATATTTGAGATCATTAAAAAGAACCTCGCCAAAAGGTTTATATTTTGCGCCCTTTGTAAGATATGGAAATTACAGAGAAAAATATGGGTTTGACCTCCAACCATATTATAATTTCACATATAAAATAACATCATGGAGTGGAGGACTAATGATTGGATATCAATTATTAATTGCAAAATTAATTTCTGTTGACTTTTTTCTTGGTGGACAATATAAAACAAGAACATTAAAAGCAGTTTTTGCAAATCCCACTGCTTATGGTATTACACCCGCAAATTATTCCAGAAAAGCTGTTTTTAAAGACGATACTAGTCTTTATGATTATATTCGGTTGGGGTTAAATATCGGAATTACTTTTTGAATATTAAGTTAAAAATCCTATATAAAACTTTCTGAAAATAATATAATACTAAAACTATTAATCTATATTTGCATTTTATTTAACTTTCCAAAGAAAATCATTAGTTACAGTGATAAAAGTAGTTCAAAGATTCTTTATACAAAAGAATCAAATATTCATGGCTCAGCTTAAAGATAAAATTGAAGAGTCAAAAGCATTAATAAATAATTCAGTTTCATTCTATATTTATCCTCATCAAAAATTCCTTTATGACAGTATAAATCAACTGGCATGGTTAAGTGATGGAAGATTCGGTTATATCCCCAAAGAAGAAATTTTAGAACTAAAAAAAGAAGAAATTTTCAAGTTTAATTTTTTCGCTAATTCCTTTATAATAAATGACAATGATGAAATTATCATTTATTCGAAAAATATTAATATTGATTATAAATATTTAATTATTAGCGCTGCTAATCATAATGAAAAATCTTTAAAATCATTATTTGAAACACGCCAACTGTTGAAAGAAGAATTAAAAACAATACATGATTCTTTATTCTGGAGAATATTCAACAATTGGACAGATATAGCATTATCAAAATTTTTAGATAAAAATTCTACCATTTTTATAAACGACTTTGCTGAATATCTTTTACATACTGTTAAATCAGATCCTATAATTGATAAAAAATCATATATCAAATTCTATTATCCGTTGACTTTTAAATTACTAAAAAAATACATTTAATAAATATTTATTTTTCAGAAGATTCTGGATAATTGACAAATTTTTTTTTACCAATTAATAGTTATATCTTTGCATTGTAGAAAATTCGTGATCATTACTTTTCGATCTGTTATCAAAGCATTTCCATTTAGTAAAATTACTTATTAGCTATTTACTTAATTTTATTAATTCAAATTATTTTATTATGAAGATCTATGTTGGAAATCTTGACTACAGAATCAAAAACGAAGAATTGAGCGAACTCTTTGCTGAATATGGTACTGTAACATCCGCACAAGTTATTATGGACCGCGCTACAGGCAGAAGCAAAGGTTTTGGTTTTGTTGATATGCCAAATGATGAAGAAGCAAAAAAAGCAATTGAAGAACTAAACAACGGTGAATGGGTTAACAAAAAAATTGTTGTTAACGAAGCAAGACCAAAAACTACTGACAACAGAAGAAGTGGTGGCGGTTTTGGCGGTGGCTTCAGTGGCGGCGGCGGTTACGGCGGCGGCGGAAATAATTCTGGAAATCGTAGTGGTGGTGGTAATAGCAATTACAATAGAGACAATAACAGAAGACGTAGTTATTAATATGACTAATTTTGCACATAAATTAATGCGCAAAATTTCTCATTTTTTTTAATAAATTTGATTTTCAAATTTATCTATATTAAATAGCAGATTGATTATTTTTCTATTAATGTAATTATATTTCTAAAAGCAGGTCCAATCTGCTTTCATTATTTAATAAAAATTACTGCGAGTAAAATTAGATTAAACTAATTTTACTTTTTTTTATTTACGAAAAGGCAGATTACAATTACATCAATTTAATATTATATCTTTAACATTTTTCAGTTTCTAAAACTGATTTCAGGCATCCCAAATTAGTTTGCAAAGTCGAAATATTGAATAATCATAACTTACGCTTCTTTTAGGTAATTTAATATTGCCCATTCATATTCAAATCAACTCACATAAAATAAATATATTCTGAATTTAAAAATACATTTTAATTTTTACATCGATTAAAATATAATTTTCTTTACAAAATCATTAATCGTCTGCTTTAAATTCTCTCCTTTGCTCAATTCATTAATAAAAGCGCTGCCAATAATTCCACCGGCTGCAAACCTGCATGCACCTTCAAAAGTAGCTTTATCATGAATACCAAATCCAATCAAACAAGGATTATTAAGGTTTAATGATTTTATTCTTTCAAAATATTTAATTTGTTCATCTGAAATTTGTACGGCAGCACCAGTTGTTGCTGATGATGAAACCATATATATAAATCCACGACTTGCGTCATCTATTTGCTTGATGCGGCTTTCAGAGGTTTGTGGAGTAATCATAAAAATATTTAATAATCCATTTTTTTCAAAAATATTTTTGTATTCATCCTGAAATTCCTTTAATGGCAAGCCAGGCAGGATAAGTCCATCAATACCAATATTTCTGCATTCTTTACAAAATTCTTCAATACCGAAATGCAAAACAGGATTCAAATAACCCATTAAGATTAATGGAATATTAATTTTTTCTCTAATATTTTTAAGTTGTTCAAATAATTTATGCAGCGTCATTCCATTCTCAAGCGCCACATGGCTGCTCTGCTGAATCGTAGGTCCATCAGCCATTGGATCAGAAAAAGGAATGCCGATTTCAATCATATCTGCACCTGAATTGTGCAATTCAAAAATAATATTTTCAGTATCTTCTAATTGAGGATAACCAGCTGTAAAAAATACAGATAAAATATTTTTTTTCTTTTCACTGAATAATTTTTCGATTCTATTCATGTTTCATGTTTTTAATATAGGTTTCTAAATCTTTATCTCCACGTCCTGAAACGTTGACAACAACGATATCATTCTTCTCAAATTTAATTTGTTTGAGCGCTGCCAATGCATGTGCTGACTCAAGCGCAGGAATGATTCCTTCAATGGATGTCAATAAATACGCAGCTTCCAAAGCTTCATCATCCGTTGCATTCAGATATTTTGCTCTGCCAGTTTTTAAAAGATAAGGATGTATTGGTCCAATCCCAGGATAATCAAGCCCTGCAGAAATTGAATACGGTTCAATGATTTGTCCATCATCATCCTGCATAAGTAAAGTTCTACATCCATGAATAATTCCTTTTTCACCTAAAATAGTTGTCGCTGCTGATTCTCCTGAATCCACACCTTTTCCTGATGCTTCAACGGCAATCAACTTTACATTTTCATTATTTAAATAATGATAAAATGCACCTGCTGCATTACTGCCACCGCCAACACAAGCCAATATATAATCAGGATAATCTCTTCCTGTTTTTTCTAACAATTGTTTTTTCATTTCTTCGCTGATCACTGATTGAAATTTTCCAACCATATCAGGAAAAGGATGAGGTCCAATCACAGAACCAATAATATAATGCGTATCAACAGGATGATTTATCCAATCTCGAATGGCTTCATTGGTCGCATCTTTCAAGGTTTTATTTCCACTAAACACTGGAACCACTTTAGCCCCAAGCATTTTCATCCTACTCACATTTGGCGCTTGTCGTTTCACATCCGTATCGCCCATATACACGATGCATTCCAAACCCATCAACGCACAAACGGTGGCTGTAGCAACTCCATGTTGACCAGCGCCGGTTTCTGCAATAATCCTCGTTTTTTTCAAACGTTTTGCAAGAAGTATTTGTCCAAGCGCATTATTTATTTTGTGCGAACCGGTATGCGACAAGTCCTCACGTTTTAAATAAATATTGGTTTTATAATGCTCAGACAGTCTGGTTGCATAATACAAAGGAGTTGGGCGACCAACATAATCTTTTAACAACGAAAGATATTCCTTTTGAAAATCAGAATCACCAATTATTTTAAGATAATTATTTCGCAATTCTTCGATATTCGGATAAAGCATTTCAGGAATGAAAGCTCCACCATACTCGCCGTAATATCCATTTTCATTTACATTAAATTTCATAAATATTAATTTTTTAAAATTATTATTTTTTATATTTTCAATAAATAGTTTAACCTTGTCAACATCTTTAATTCCATCAGAAATTTCAAACCGACTATTAATATCCACCGCATGAATATTCATTTTTTCAGCTATTTTAAAAATATCATTTATATATTCCAAATCAATTCCACCACTTAAAAAAAACGGAATTTCATTATCATATTTTTTTAAAATATTCCAATCAAATCTTTTTCCTGAGCCGCCAAAATCAAAAGTTTGCGTATCAAACAAAAAATAATCACAAACATTTTTATACGATTGACAAACATTAAAATCAAATTGTTGATCTAATCTGAAAACCTTGATAATATTAACTTTCAACATTTTAATCTCTTCACAAAAATTTGGTGTTTCATCTCCATGCAATTGAACAAAATCAAGCTTATACTTAAATATTTTTTCTTTAATATAATTCAAATCAGCATTCACAAAGACGCCAACTTTAAGTATATCCGATGAAATTGAAGTTATGATTTCCGAATAAAAATCTTCACCAACAAATCGTTTTGATTTCTCATAAAAAATAAAACCTAAATAATCCGGTTTCAAGCAACAAACATCAATGATATTCTGCTTATCACGCATGCCACAAACCTTGAGTTTTATTCCTGTTTTCATAAAATTATTTGCTTTGTTCTGCATCTAACAAATCATAAATATTTTTAATAAAATCATTAAAAGCTTCAACAGGATCAGATGTTTTCATAAATTGTTCTCCAATTAAAAAACCGTTGAAACCAGCGTCTTTCAGTTGAATAATCGTTTCCGGTTTACTAATTCCACTTTCAGAAATTTTTAAAAAATCATTTGGAATAAATTTTGCCAATGACAATGATTGTTTAACATCTACTTGAAAAGTCTTTAAATTCCGGTTATTCACGCCAACAATATCAACAAATTCATTTATTTTTTCCAATTCATCTTTGCTGTGAACTTCCATCAAAACTTCCAAACCTATTGATTTTGCAAGTTTAGCAAACTGCAATAATTTTCTTTTTGACAAAACAGCAGCAATCAAAAGAACAACATCAGCTCCATGCGATTTAGCTTCAATAATCTGATATTCATCAACAATAAAATCTTTGCGCAACAAAGCATTATCATTTGAACGCCTTGCTACTGAAAGGTCTTCCAGCGTTCCACCAAAATATTGTTCATCTGTAAGCACTGATAATCCTGATGCACCAGCAGCAGTATAACCCATTGTCACATCTTTAACATTTACGCTGTCATTGATGATTCCTTTAGATGGTGATTTTCTCTTGAATTCAGCTATAATACCTGTTTTCAGAGGATTTAAAAGATTTCCTTTCAATGAAAAAGTATCAGACTTAAAATAAAATGTCTTCTCCATTTCACTCACAGAAGTCTTTAATTTAGCTTCTTCAACTTCCTTTTTTTTGGTCAATACAATTTTGTCAAGGATATTCATTTTGATTATGCTTCAATTAATTTTTTAAATGAGTTTAATGCTTTTTTACTTTGCAAAGATTCTTTGGCTTGCATCAAACAATCTTCAATTGAAATATCAGGATTAAAACATTTTATTGCAAGTGATGAATTGGCAAGCACAACATTATTTTGCTCATCTGTACCTTGTCCTTCAAGCACATTCTTAAAAATTACAGCTGCTTCTTCAATCGTTTTTCCACCTAGAATCGTTTCAGGTTGAATCTTATTAAAACCAAAAATTTCAGGTGATAAAATTTGTTCATTAGTGTTAGAAATACATTTAAAATCATCAGTCAACGAAACTTCATCATATCCATCGAGATTAAATATAATACTAAATTTCTTATCAGTTCTCTGAAAAAGATAACTATACAAACGAGCCAAGTCTAAACTAAAAACACCAACCAACTGATATTTTGGAAATGCAGGATTAACAATAGGTCCAAGCATATTAAAAAATGTTTTTACTTTTAATGCTTTACGTATCGGCGCAACAGTTTTCATTGCCGGATGAAACAATGGCGCATGCAGAAAACAAATTCCTGCTTTATCAAGTTCATTCTTCAGCTTTCCATTGTCATTACTAAACTTGTAGCCGAAATATTCCATCACATTTGATGAGCCGCAAATCGATGAAACGCCATAGTTTCCATGTTTAACAACCTTATAACCGGCACCGGCAACAACAAATGAAGACAATGTAGAAATATTAAAAGTATCTTTTCCATCACCACCAGTACCACATAAATCAATGGTTTCGCAACCATCTGTATCAATACGATGACAGAGTTCAAGCAATGCATCTCTGAAACCGGCAAGTTCATCCACCGTTATACTTCGCATAATATACACAGTAAGAAAAGATGCAATCTCAGAATCATTATACTTCCCTTGAGCAATATTTATAAGCACTTCGTAAGCATCTTCACGACTGAGTCGCTTGTGTTCAAATAAATAATTCAATATTTTTTTCATACTTTTTTAATCTTATTTTTATGAAAATTCACAATTAAATATTCAACCAATTTTCCATAATTTTCATTCCATGTTCTGTCAAAACAGATTCAGGATGAAACTGCACACCGCGCAAATCGTACTCTTTGTGAGTGATTGCCATAATCATTCCTTGCTGATCAACTGCCGTAACATTAAAACAATCCGGTAAATTAACATTATCTACAACCCATGAATGATAGCGTCCACCTTTAAATTCGCTAGGTAAACCTTGAAATAATTTTTCATTTGCATCCAACACTTGAATTGGTGTTGCAACGCCATGATATACTTTATCAAGATTAATTAATTTTCCACCAAACACCTCTCCTATCGCTTGATGACCAAGACAAACACCGAGAATGCTTTTAGTTTTACAAAATCTTTTTATCAATGGAATCAAAAGACCAGCTTCATTTGGCAAGCCAGGGCCCGGAGATAAAACGATTTTATCATATTGATCTATTTCATCCAATGATATTTTATCATTTCTGAAAACATCAATTGTTTCATTCGTTAGATTCTGCAAGTAATGCACGAGGTTATAAGTGAAAGAATCATAATTATCGAATACCAATATTTTTCTATTTTTCATTATAATAACTATTAAATTTTTAAATCGTTTGAGCTAGTTCAATTGCTTTTTTCAACGCCATCAATTTATTGTTCACCTCATTCAATTCGCTTTCTTCATTGGATTCTGAAACAATTCCAGCGCCAGCCTGATAGAACAACGTATTGTCTTTACTCAAAAATGAACGAATAATAATTGCATGATTCAATTCATTATTAAATCCGATATATCCGATTCCGCCGCCATAATAGCCTCTGCGTTGACTTTCATATTTATCAATCAGCTGCATAGCCATGTGTTTTGGTGCACCTGATAAAGTTCCAGCCGGAAAAGTATCTGCAAAAACCTTGATAATATTGGTATTTGGCTCAAGTTTACCGGAAACTTTTGAAACAAGATGTATCACATGGCTGTAATACTGCACTTCTCGATAGGTTTCAACTTTTACATCATCAGAATTACGGCTCAGATCATTTCTCGCTAAGTCAACAAGCATCACGTGTTCAGCATTTTCTTTTGGATCTTTTGAAAGTTTTTCTGCTAACAATTTATCTGCTTCATCATCACCGGTTCGCCTGAAAGTGCCGGCAATCGGGTTGATAATAGCTCTATCCGCATTGATTACAATCTGTGCTTCAGGTGAAGAACCAAACAATTTAAAACTACCATAATCAAAATAAAACAAATATGGCGAAGGATTGACAGACCGAAGCGCTCTGTAAACATTAAACTCATCGCCTTTAAATTTTTGTTCAAACGGACGAGAAAGTACAATTTGAAAAACATCACCACGATGACAATGTTCTTTCCCTTTTTTGACTAATTCTAAATAAGCTTCATTTGAAACCGGAGAACTTTCGTTTTCTAACGTTTCAAAATGGAATGCTGCAAAGTTCCTGTTATTAAGCAATTCAACAATATGTTCAAGTTCACTTTGATCATCATTCACATTGTTTTCAAGAATGACCAATTCGTTTTTAAAATGATTTATTGCAATAATATATTTATATAAAGAATATATCATTTCTGGAATTTTCTGTTCATTTTTCACCTGAGATGCAAGCTCAATATTCTCAAAATATTGAATGGCATTATATGAAGTAAACCCAAACAATCCATTCACTTTCATATCTTGATTTGGTTCTACTTCAAACATTTTGACAAACTTGTTCAATTCTTCAGGAACATTCACTTGTTTGTCTATTGCTGTTTTTGCATCTTGTCCGTCAGGAAAACTTTTTAAAATACAATTATTTTCCACTTTAAAAGAAGCAATTGGTTGAAGACAAATAAACGAGAAACTATTCTCATTGCTATGATAATCGGAACTTTCAAGGAGAATTGAATTTACAAAACGGTCTCTTAATTTTAAGTATATACTTACAGGCGTTATAATATCAGCGAGTAATTTTATTGTTCTTGTTTTGATTTTATATGTTTTCATAAAAGTATTTTTAAATATTTATTTTTTTATTTGAATCAATTTCCTTCAGCTTACGGACAAAAAAAAACAGCTTATCGTAGATTGATAAGCCGTTTTTATATTGATCAAATATATTTTTACTATAGCTGTTTCATCCCACGATATTCGCCCGTAAGCTATGCCAGCGCCAAGCATTTGATGATTCAATTATATTATTTTTTTCAAATTTCATTTTGCAAAAATACATTTTTTTTATAAAAAACAAAAATTCTTATTTATTTAACGTCTAAAAGCTCAACATCAAAAACTAGTGTTGCAAATGGAGGAATTGGACCACCACCTTGATTGCCATAAGCTAATTTTGAAGGAATAATAAATCTTGCTTTTCCACCGGCTTTCATCATTGAAATACCTTCTTCAAATCCAGGAATAGATTGATTTTTCCCAATTTCAAATTCATATGGTTTGCCACCATCTTCAGTTGAACTGAATTTTGTTCCATCAATCAATGCTCCAAAATAATTTACTTTCACTTTCTTTCCGGCAGCTGGTTTTGCGCCATTTCCGGCTTTTTTCTCAATATATATCAAACCTGAAGTTGACGGTTTCTGTGTAATATTATTTGTAGTTAAATAGCTATTCAATTTCACAGATTCTTCTTCTTCTAACTTTTTCATTTTTTCCATATAAGCAGCTTTCAATTCTTCAACTGTTTGAATCTTTTTAAGTTTTACTATAATGGTTATATCACTACCTTTTTTGATTTTTTTAGGTAATTCTTTTTGATGGAATGTTTTCAACAATAAAGAATCAGCATTAATCATAAACGTTGCGCTATCGCCTTCTCCAAGCATAGATAAACATTCATTAATATCACCTTTATATTCTGATTTTGAAAGAGGAATTGTAAAATCATTAGGAATCTTTTTTGAATCTATCAATACAGTATCAGCTGATTTAATCACTATATTAATAGACATCATTTCTTCTTTCTTTGGTTTTCTTGCACCTTCTTTTTTCACGAGAAATTTATAATAAATACCTGAATCTGTTTTTTTAAATCCAGGATATTTTGATGTACAAGCAGTTGAAATGATTGCAAGGCAACCAGAGAACAATAATAATTTTGCAATTTGTTTTTTCATGTTTTTTACTTTTTAGAATTTTCTTTTAATTGGATTAATTCAACATCATATATTAAAGTTGCACGTTTCGGAATTTTATTCTGATCTCCCAACAAACCAAAACCGAGGTGCGAAGGTATAATAAATTTTGCTTTGTCGCCCACTTTTAACAATAAAATTGCTTCCTCAATACCTGATTCCACTCCTCCCTTGCCTATTTGAAATACTTTTTCTGACTCATAACATTTTACTCCATTGATAAGATTTATCTGATATTTCATCCGTGCAATCATTCCTGTTTTAGCCTGCAAACCATTTCCAGATTTATATATCATATATCTCAATCCGCTGCCGGTTTTTTGCATATTCCAATTGTAGCGTTTTATCAAAGCTTCAATTTCGTCATTTTCATTTTTTACTAAAAGTTTGTTGGCATGCAACAACGATTCTTTATATGAAATAACCGGAGTTTTTGCTTCATCATGTTCGTTATTATTTTTGCAAGAAATAAAAATGAAAATTATAATTATAAAAATGAATCTACTCATTAAAAACTATTTTTATAAAATTGTTTTATTTAATTCACTTTTATATTGTTGAAGAGATTCCGTAAACTTACGAATTGTTTCATCAAGCGATAATTCACTTTCTGCGCCTGATGCATTGAAATGACCGCCACCATTAAAATTATTTTTGGCAAATTTGTTCACATCAAAATCTCCTTTAGAACGAAAAGATATTTTCACTTGATTATCTCTTTCCATGAATAATGCAGTAAACACAATATCTTTAATTGACAATGGATAGTTCACAATCCCTTCTGTATCGCCTGTTTTGAAATTATATGTATCCATATTTTCTTTAGATAATCGAATATATGAAGTTTTATATTCTGGCAAAATAACCAATCCTTCATGCAAGCAAAACCCAAGCAAACGCAGACGATCAGCAGAAAATGTCGAATATATTTGTGTATTGATATATTTACAATCTATGCCGTGATCTATCAGTTTTGAAACGATCACATAAGTTTCCTGACTATTTGCGGAATAACTAAAACAACCGGTATCTGAAACTATTCCAGCAAAAAGGCAAGTAGCAATATCTTTGTCAATCAAATCAAGCCATTCAGCATTATCAATAAAACCATACAACAACTCAGCAGTTGAAGATATATTCGTTTTTGAAAAAACATAATTGCAAAAATCATCTGGATAAAGATGATGATCTATTAATATTTTATCACAATTATTTTTTTGAACTATGTCTGCAAGCCCGTTCAACCGCTTGATTGAATTAAAATCAAGACAAAAAATTATTTCTGCTTTTTCAAATATTTCTTTTGAAATTTCCGGTTTTTCTGAATGAATAACTACGCTGTCAGCACAAGGCATCCATCTTAAAAAATCAGGCATTTCATCAGGAATGACAACCATTACATTATGGTTCAACTTTTTTAATATTCCCAACAAAGCCAACGATGAACCAATGGCATCTCCATCCGGATTCATGTGGGTTGTAATCACAATGTTTAGTGGGGATTCAAGCAGTTTCTTAATTTCTATTATATCTTTTTTCTCTATCAAATTTTCAATTATTTAATATACAAAAATAAGAATAAATTGTATTCGTTTTTATACTGTTTTTAAAGTATATGATAATTTGATTTAAAAGCTAAAATCAAAAATATTTAAAAACAGAAATAAACAATCTAAAAAAAATGTATGTTTGCTTAAACAAAATTAAATTTTATGAAAACAAAAATCATTAAACAACCAAAAAACACTGGAAGTTTTACATTTGCGATCATAAAACCAAGAGCTGTTCAAAAAGGCTTTATTGTTCCAATTCTTCAAAAAATCAATGAATCAGGTTTTAGAATTTCGGCAATGAAACTTATTCATTTAACATTAATTCAGGCACAAAATTTTTACATTATTCATAAAGACAAACCTTTCTACACAGATCTTGTACATTTCATGGCTTCTGGACGAATAGTTGTTATGATACTTGAAAAATCAAATGCTGTTGAAGAATTTCGCAAATTGATTGGAAATACTGATCCCACAAAAGCAGAATCAGGAACCATTAGAAATTTATTTGCAGAATCAACCCAAGCCAATGCTATTCATGGTTCTGACAGTGATGAAAATGCTGAACGTGAAGCAAATTTCTTTTTTTCGCAGTGTGAAAGATATTAAACAAATATCTGATTCATTTTGAATTTCTTATTCATTTTATCTTTTTGTACTAAAACAGCAAAAAAGAAAATTCTGAATTGTATTGAATGGTGTTTGGTGATCTGAAGTGATACAACTAATTTTTTCAAAACCATCAGCTAATTGCATTTGCAACTCATTTTCACTGTATTGATGAATATTAAGACCGCTACATTTCGTTGGTCCTTGATTTGAAAATGTTCCAATGATCATAAATTTGTTCACTGATTGCTTAGCAATTTTTAGATATATTTTAATTTGTTCAGTTGTTGTAAGAAAATGAAATGTAGCTCTGTCATGCCACAGATCATATGTTTCAGTTGGTTTGAATTCAGTGATGTCGCTGACTATCCATTTTATTTTTTTTGCTTTTTCGCCTAATCTTTTTTTAGCTTTTTCTATTGCATTTTCAGAAATATCAAGCACTGTAATGTTTTCAAATCCTTCAGCAAGAAGATTGTCAACGAGATTGCTATCGCCGCCTCCAATATCAATGATATTAGCAGATAAAGGCAGTTGAAGATTATGAATAAAATCTAATGAAACTTTAGGAATCTCTTGTGTCCAACTGACTTCATGTGGTTGCTTTGACGAATAAATTTTTTCCCAATGTTCTTTATTTTTTCCCATATTTTTTTAATCTTCTTTATAAAACAAAGTTACAAAACTCATTTAGCCAAAACAAAAAAGAGCACGATTTCTCATGCTCTTTTTTTGTATAAAAATATACTTTTAGAAAGGTATAGAATCAAAAGGTTTGCGACTGAATGGACAGATTTCATTCACATCTTCACGTTTCGTTACAAATCGTGTCAAACGTTCAATGCCAATACCAGCGCCTGCTGTTTTAGCTAATAAACCGGCTTTTGCAATTTCAAGATATTGTTTGAAACTTTCAGGATTTGCTTTTGATCTTTCCATTCGCATGAGAATCTGATTGTATTCATTTTCTCTTTCAGCGCCAGATAAGCCTTCACCAAAGCCTTCCGGCCACATGATGTCGTAATTATTATAATGGAAACTATTGTTTTCTTCTTCTTTATCATAAAATTCTCTTTCATGATCTGTCACCCAATAAGGACCAGTTGCATCAAGTGATGATTGTTTTTCCCAATGTTCACCGTATTTTGCAATCAGTTCGTGTGTTGAAAAACGAGGCCACCCGGTTCCAGGAATTTTTAGTAAATCACCTCTTAATTCTTTAATGATATCGCCAACTTTTGTATTTAGTTTTGTAAATACATGAGAAACCATTTCTTCAACAAACAGGATAACAAAATTCATATCCTTGTTTTTAAATTCAAAATCAATTTGAGTGAATTCAAATAAATGTCTGCCTGTTGAGAATCTATCTTTTCCTTCTAAACGAACGTTAGGAGAAACAATATAAATTGATTCCAATTGTGGATTTGTAAGCAATAACTGTTTGTGCAGAATCATACTTTTCATTAAAGAAAATTTTTGTCCGGCATACGTGAAATCAGCTTCTGTAACGCTGTGATTCAATGGATCAGTGATAGGTGATGTCATCAACGGCATGACAGGAGTAACATTTTTTGTTTCCATGAATTCATGAATCGCTTTGATGATTTCGCCTTGCACCTTTAGAAGCTTTGGTAACACAGGGTTATGTAAATGATCAATTGCTTTTTTAATGGCAGGAGATAATTCTTGTTTTTCCATAAATATTAATTTTTGTTAATTTTTTTTTAATTTAAAAGGGGAGTAAAGATAATAAATAATTTGAAAAAAATAATTTATGAGAAAAATCAAAAAATAAAATTTAAGAATATGTAATAATATTAAAACCTATTTCTTTATGATTTTAAAAATTGTTTTTACTAAAATTTTTAAATCTTCTTTCAAACTCTGGTTTTGAATATACTTCAAATTCAGATTTAATTTTGTCGGCATAATTTCTTTAATATAAACTTCTTCAGGATTAGAAAATTCAGCGAGCAAGCGGCTTTCATCAATGTATTCAATGGAGGAATAATCTGTAATTCCAGGCTTTACCAAGAGGATTTTTTTTTGTTCATCATTATACATTTCTACATATTTTCTGACTTCCGGTCGTGGACCAACAATGCTCATATTTCCAATCAGCACATTGAATAATTGCGGAAGTTCATCAATTTTATATTTTCTCAAAAAATATCCAACTCGTGTAATTCTGTTATCTTTTTCTCCGATTGTCAGCATGCCTTTTCGGTCAGCGCCGGTGCGCATTGAACGAAATTTAAACATAAAAAAATCCTTATTGTTTTTGCCAACACGAATTTGTTTGTAAAACACCCCACCTCTCGAATCCAGCATGATTGCTATAGAAATCAGCAGTAGGAATGGGGAAAGTATTATCAATCCTGTTAATGCAAGTATAATATCAAAAAGACGTTTAGCCAATTGAATAATTATTTAATGACTTGTTCAACAGATTCAGAAACGGCTGCAACTACTGTTCTTACTTGTTCTTCCGTAAGATTATAAAATACAGGCAGACTGATAACATGCGCATAATTATCAAAAGAAACCGGAAAGTTTTTTATTGAATATCCCAAACTTTTATAATAAGTGAACATCGGAATTGGAATGAAATGCACATTCACAGAAACTTCTTTTTCAAAAATTTGTTGAATAATTTGATCTCTTTGAGATTCATCAATACCTTTAATTCGCAATAAATACGCATGAAAAGAAGATGTTTTATCATTTGTTTTATATAAAGGTAATTCTGCCCAATCAAATTTTGAAAGCAATTCAGAATATAAATCAAATATACTTTTTCTTTTTATCAGCATATCATTGTCATACCGTTCTAATTCCACTAAACCAATAGCAGCCTGCATGTCCGTCATATTGTATTTGTAACCGGCTTCAACAACATCATATTTCCAATTACCAACTTTAAATTTTTCAAGTGCATCTTTATTTTGCCCGTGAAGAGATTTGATGCAAAGTTTTTTATAAATAGCTTCATTGTCAAAAGGTGTTGGCAAGTTGAGGCAAACAGCGCCACCTTCTGCAGTGGTAAGGTTTTTCACAGCATGAAAAGAAAAAACTGTAATGTCAGTAAGTGAACCAGAACGATGATTTTTGTAAATGGCGCCAAAGGAATGAGCCGAATCAGACATAATTAAAATTCGTCCAAGTTGTTTTTGTTCTTCAGTATTTGGATTAAATATTTTTTTAATTTCTTGTTTATTTACCAACTCATTGATTGCATCGTAATCACAAGGAAAACCTGCAATATCAACAGGTATGATCACTTTTGTTTTTGGTGTGATAAGCTTTTCTAATGTTTTTGCAGAAATATTAAAATCTTTTTCATTGTCAGCAAAAACAGGTGTTGCACCGCAATGAATGATGACGTTTGCCGTAGCACAGTAAGTATATGCAGGCACAATCACTTCGTCACCTTCTTTCACTCCAAACCATCGCAGCATGAGCTCAAGCCCTGCTGTTGCTGAGTTTAAACAAAGTGTTGTTTTATTTCCTGAATATTCAGTGATTTTTTTTTCAAATAATTTTGTTTTCGGACCAGTCGTGATCCATCCAGACTTAAGTGTATCCGTCACTGCGTCTAAAATTCGCTGGTCAATTCTTGGTGGAGAAAAGGGTATCATTTTAATGTTTTTGTTCGTTCATGCAAACATAATAATATTTCTCAGACGATTAAATATCTATTTAAAAAGTTTGCTGATTGAATCAGCATTTGCTTCTATGATCCCTTTTTCTGTGATAATTCCTTTTATATATTTTGCAGGAGTTACGTCAAATGCTGGATTGTAAGCAGGAGAGCCGGGAGATGCAACAAGAATTGTGCAAATATTATTATAAATATCTGTTCCTGTTTGGTATAAAATTTCATCTTCTGAACGTTCTTCAATAGGAATATCAGTACCTGAGGAACAATTGATGTCAAAGGTGCTGGTAGGTGCGGCAACATAAAAAGGAATATTATATTCTTTAGCAATAATCGCTTTTTCTAGCGTTCCGATTTTGTTGGCAGTATCGCCATTCGCGGCAATGCGGTCTGCACCAACAATGACCATATCAATTTTCCCAAGCGACATTAAATGTGCACCGGCATTATCAGGAATAATGACATGAGGAATTTCTTCATTTTTAAGTTCCCATGCCGTCAATCGTGCGCCCTGGTTGCGCGGACGCGTTTCATCTACATAAACAAAAATATCTTTTCCTGAATGTTTTGCAAGATAAATAGGTGATAAAGCTGTGCCATAATCAGTAAAAGCGAGCCATCCGGCATTGCAATGTGTTTCGATGTGGAAACCATCTTTTATCAATGTGTTTCCAAATTCACCAATTCTTCTTGAATCATCCGTGTCCTTGTCAGCCAAGCGATGCGCTTCGTTCAATGCAGCTTTTTTTGCAGCAGTAAAATCATCTTGAAATCTCATACCAGCTTCAAGTACTTTGTTGATTCCAAAAAAAAGATTCTGTGCAGTTGGTCGAGTGGATTCAATATTTTTTTTTGCCTGATTAATATATTCCCATTTGCCTGAAATTTCTGCTTCGATAAATGCTTGCGCCATGGCATATCCGGCTGTAACACCAATGGCTCCGGCACCTCTGACAATCATAGTTCGAATGGCATCACAGGTTTCAATATGATTTTTAGATTCAAAAATTTTGAATTCAAAAGGTAAAAGATTTTGTTCAATAAGGAATACAGATGCATCTTCCATCCACACTGTGCGATAATTCTTTCCGTTGACTTTCATTAGATCCGTTTAAATAAAAAATAATTTTAACTATGCAGAAATATGTTTTTCTAATTTATTCAAAATATCGTTCATCATATCAATCTGTTCTTTCTGAATCTCTATCAGTTCCTGCTGTTGATGCATGATCAGATGATCAAGTTTTTCATGAAGCATTCTTATTTCAAGTTCAGATTTTAGGTTAATCATGTAATCTTTTTTTGCTCTTTCTCTGTCTTTTTCTTCCTGTCTGTTTTGGCTCATCATGATGATTGGCGCTTGCATAGCTGCCAAACAGGAAAGAATAAGATTCAACAAAATAAATGGATAAGGATCAAATGCTGTTCTATTCGCCAACCACAAGACATTGGCAAGTATCCACAAAAAAAGAAATACGCCAAACGATATAATAAATGTCCAGCTTCCACCGAATGATGCTACATTATCTGCAACTTTTTGTCCAATTGTGAATTCAGAAACATCATCTTTATCAAGCTTATCAGTTAGTGTAGTTTGATTTTTTAATGATTCTAAAACATTCATTTCAAGTTCTGAAAGTTCGCCGGTATCTTTAATTAAACAGTCGGAAATATATTTTTCTCTGTAATAACTAAGTTCACTGACAGCTAAATTTTTATCATCAGTAAAATCAGGTTTATCCTTTTGAATAATCGCCATCAGCGGTTTTCGGATACTTTGTCCTGAAATTTTATCTTCAATAGGAAATTCATTTCCTGATAAATCACTGATAAATGTTTGCATGAATTTTTATTTTTTTTAATAAATATTAAATTTAGTTCTTAGCATCAAACTCTATGAGTTCCTTTGCTTTTAGGTTGTTTGACATATTCCAAAAAGTTGCTTGTCCTTTTGAGAATTTAAAAATAATCAGACCAGGACTGTCATAATCAAGTCCCATTAATTTCAAAAATGGTCTGTCATTGATAGCTTTTTTCTTTAATTCAATATCATCAACAAATTCAACTGACCCAGCTAAACGTAAGGTTTCACCGGCGTTCTCACCATGTTTATGAAAACAAACTTCTGCTTTTGGATTTTTACGAAGTTGTTTGACCATATCTTTTATCGAACCTGTTTGAAAATAAAATCCGGTTTCATCAGCAAACCAGAAATGTAAACATCTAACTCTTGGCTGATTTTCCTCGCTTGTAGCCAGATAACATACAGGATTTTCATTGGTAAATTGTATTAAATTTTTAGCAATCATCGTTTTAGTTTTTTTATTAATTGAAAAATTTATTTCTGATCTAAATATTTTTTTGCTGCAAAAATATTTGGATTTTTACATTCAAAAAATTTATACAAAGATATTTTCTTATTAAGTCCAAAAGCCGAACACGAAACGTTTTCATAAAAATAATTTAAAATTTCTTCAATCTCTTTTGCAGTATTTACATGTTCGTGTTTCATTAAAATTTCATAATCCAAATTATATTTTATTTTGAACTCAATACCGGTAGTCAGTTTCCATCCGGTTTTCCACCAGAATGATCCTTCGTTGGGAATGGCAACTCTCAAATTTCCTTGATTATTCAATAGAAGGCAAGTCTTTGCAACTACTTTAGGCAAATCGATGATGTGCTCAAATGTAGCAACCGACGTGATTCGGTCGTATTTACTATCATTTGGAAGATCATCAATATCATTAAAAATTTTATTGATATTTTTTAAAAAAGGTGAATTCAAATAAAGTTCTTTGCTCGGTTCAATAATATCATAAGGTTTGGATTGCTCGTATTTCAATTGATTCAACGTACCAGCGCCAATTTCCAATGTTGATTTATTTGAATCATTTAAAATATCAGATGCAATTTTTTTATGCATCCATGTTTCCATTTTTTGTGAAAGCGATGAAGCTGTAGTTGCACCTTCTCTATTTTTTTTATAATGTTCGGAATATATTTTCTGAAATTTTTCCGGTAAAGCAATTCGTTCTTTTGGATAATTTTCAAACATCATGTTTGATTTAGATATTTTGTTTGTAAAGATACAAGAAGGATTGACTGACTTTTAATTTCCCAGAATATTAATTTTCAGTTTTTACATTGAATAATTTCAAATATAATTATTCTTGTTTCTTGAAAATAGGCTTTGATTTTTTATCCTTACCATTTTTAACATGTATGGATTGAAGATAAGAAATAGCTTCAGTTTTATTCATCATATAAGATGCTTCAGCATAATCAATCGCAGTCCATTTATCATTATCTTCGGCATTTATTTTTACTTTCTGATTAACTAATTTTTTCATCAAATTCATATTGCAAATATAACATGCACGCATAAAAACATTCACGCCAAATGTGTCTTTTGCATTAATATCAATTCCTTTTTTCAAAAGATAATTGATGGTTTCATCATTGGTATTGTCATACGCAAACATTAACGCATTCCTATTAAATTTATCTTGTTCATTTATTTTGATTACTTTCAATGTATCAATCAAGTAAGAAATAATTTGAAAATTGTTTGCAACAGCAGCATTGAAAAATATATTTTTAAAATTTAAATTTACAGGTTTCAATGATAACAAGTATTGCAGCATATCTAAATTGCATTTGGCAATTTTGTCATAAATAGTTTTTTGTTGAAAATTTGTTGATGAAATATCAAACTCTTTTTCACTTATCAAATATCGTGCAGATGGAAGATCGCATGAACTCACCATTTTATAAAGTATTGTTGAACTATCAATATTTGTGATTTTTAAATTGGCGCCATAATTTTCAAGAAGTTTAATGAAGTTGACTCTTGTTCCAAAAATTGGTTGGTCAGATAAATACAAATAAAAAATCGCTGGAACACCTGATTTATCTTTAACATTTACTTCAGCTCCATTTTGTAAAAGATATTCCACCAGTTCATAATTGTTTCCATCACTCAGTGCATACATAAGAGCTGTGCGATCGTTCGCCATTTTTTCATTAATTCTGGCGCCATGCGAAATCAATAATTTTATTATTTCCATATTGCCCGATTTGCTGGCAACTTCCAGTGGTGACATTTGAAATCTGTTTTTACTATTAACATCAATCCCTTGCTCAATAAGGCTTTTTATTTTAATAATATTAGTTTCACTGGAAATTAAATCAGATAGAAGCGTATCCTGTGAAAACAAAATTTGAAAATTTATAATCATCAGGAATAATAAAATAATCCTTAAATATAATTTCATGTATTTATTATTTGGATATAAAAATAATAAAATATTTTGAAAATAATATTATAATTCTTTATTTATATTTGAATAGCTTCAGAAATAAAATGGATGAAGAAAATCAACTATTAGCTAAGATTAATACCAACATTACTTATAACTAATTGGGATTATTCTTATAACAAAGGATATTGTTAATTCTATGAAAAGGTATTCTGAAATGAACAAATTAGATAAAATTCTCACGATGATAATTATTCAGCTATTTTCTATGTAGTCCACATTCCTTGTGCTGCGGGTCTTCCCACCACCATCTGCCGGAACGAACATCTTCGCCTTCCTGCGCAGCGCGCGTGCATGGCTGACAACCGATGCTGCGAAACCCTTGATCATGTAGCTTATTATAAGGAATATGTTTTGTTTTAATGTAATCCCAAACCTGTTCTTCAGTCCAATTTATTAAAGGATTAATTTTTAACATCTGATGTTGCTCATCCCACTCTACAACATTAATATCCTTGCGGGTTACAGACTGTTCCCTACGTAATCCACATATCCAAGCTTCTTTATTTTGCAAAGCTCGTTCTAAAGGTTCTGTTTTACGGATACTACAACATAGTTTTCTATTCTCAACACTATCATAAAAAAGATTAATGCTATGTTCTAAAACCATTTTTTCAACTGCATGATATTCGGGGAAAAAAACTTTAATATTAAAATTATATTTCATTCTGGTTCTTTCCAAAATGTTATATGTTTCAGGAAACATTCTTCCTGTATCTAAAGTAAAAATTTCACAAGGCTTTTCAATAGATGCAATCATATCAGTGATGACCTGATCTTCTGCGCCAAAGCTGGTTGCAAAAGTTATTCTGTCATTAAATCTTTTTATAAAATATAAAATAATTTCTTGCGGATTTGAATTCTCAAATTGTTTATTTAGTTGTGCTATTTCGCTTTGATCAATCATGTTTGAAAAATTAATTTTATAAAATTATGAAAATTAATTTTCGTTTAAATAAAAAATGATAAATATCAGTTGTGGCTTTATTTAATTTCATCTAAACAAAAAAAAACTTTTGCTTCAAACTTATTTTTATTAAGCTGTAAGGTGCAACATTCGTGGTCTGCATCGTGCTCAAAAAATAAAATATAATTATTTTCAAAAGCTTCTTTCAAAAAAATTTCTTTTTCTTCAAGCGAAACAAGTGGTTGAATGTCATAACCCGGAACAAACGGAACATGAATATGAGCAGACGACGGAATGAAATCAGCAGCATAAACAATCTTTCTCCCGCGATAATTAATAATAGGCATAATCTGTCCGACAGTATGACCATTCAAAATTTTGAGAAAAATATTTTCAGAAAATTGTTGTTCATTTTTTATCAGATTCAATTTCCCGCTATCTGTCAGCGGTTGAAGATTGATTGGGAAAAATGAAGCTTTCTCTCTGCTATTTGGTTGAACTGTTGCCCAAAGCCATTGCACCTCGCTGCACCAATAAGAAGCATTTGGAAAAACAGGTTCTGTTTTCATTTCATCATTCATTTTAAAAACTCCGCCAACATGATCAAAATGAAGATGCGTGAGGATTATATCAGTAACATCATTAAATGAATAACCCAAAGACTGAAAAGATTTTTCAAGATTATCTTTTCCTGAAATATAATAATATGCGCTAACTTTCTCTTCCAATTTATTACCAATACCGGCATCAATCAATATCAATTTATTGTCTTCTTTTATTAAAAGTAAACGGTTATAAATATCAATTAAATTATTCTCATCTGCCTGAACCTGCTTACTCCAAAGGGTTTTGGGCACAACGCCAAAACATGCTCCGGCATCAAGCTTAAAATTTTCAGCATACACAACATGCATTTCCATCCTGTTAATATTTTTGAGAATTAATAAAAATTTTAACTGTTTGCAAAGTTAAAGATAAATGTAATTTTGTTTGAATATTTATTTTTATAGAAATGAAAAAAGTACATTTTATTGCTATCGGCGGAAGTGCCATGCACAATCTTGCAATTGCTTTGCACAAAAAAGGTTATCAGGTTACCGGTTCAGATGATGAATTGTTTGAACCTTCAAAAAGTCATCTTGAAAAATATGGATTGCTCCCTCCTACGCAAGGTTGGGATGCAGACAGAATCACCAATAAGCTTGAAGCTGTAATCCTAGGCATGCACGCAAAAGCTGATAATCCTGAATTAGTAAAAGCACAAAAAATGGGATTGAAAATATTTTCATTCCCAGAATATTTATATGAACAATCAAAAAACAAAATACGAATTGTAATTGGCGGTAGTCATGGAAAAACAACGATTACAGCGATGATACTTCACATTTTAAATTATCATCATATAGATTGCGATTACATGGTTGGCGCTCAACTCCAAGGTTTTGAAGTTATGGTCAAATTAACCACCGAAGCAAAATACATGATACTTGAAGGAGATGAATATCTCACTTCACCTATAGACAGGCGTCCAAAATTTCATGTTTATCAACCTAACATTGCTTTGCTTAGCGGCATTGCGTGGGATCACATCAATGTATTTCCAACGTTTGAAATTTATACTGAACAATTTTTAATATTTTCTAATATGATTTCTGATGGCGGTACGTTGGTTTATTGCAACGAAGATGAAGAAGTAAACAAGGTTGCAGATGCAACAAAAAATACAATCAAAAAAATTCCTTATGGCTTGCCAGCATTTGAAATCATTGATGGAATCACCTATTTAATTTTAAAAAATAAAAAATTGCCATTACAAATATTCGGCAAACACAATCTGATGAATATGAATGGAGCACGATTGATTTGCAACAGCATTGGCGTGAATGATGAACAATTTTACGAAGCAATTCAAACATTCAAAGGAGCTTCAAAAAGATTAGAACTTGTTGGCAAAAACGCTGTTTGTACTGTTTACAAAGACTTTGCGCATTCACCATCAAAACTAAAAGCAACAATTAAAGCGGTGAAAGAACAATATCCAGAAAGAATGCTTGTTGCATGCATGGAATTGCATACATACAGCAGCTTAAGCAGTGAGTTTCTTTCGCATTACAAAGATGCAATGCGTGATGCAGATATACCAATCGTTTATTTTAATCCTCATGCAATTAAATTGAAAAAACTGCCAAACATCACAACAGAGCAAGTTGCAGAAGGCTTTTGCGATAACCGTTTGAAGGTTTTTACTGATTCAGAAAAAATGCAAAAAGCATTACTTGATTTGCAATGGAAAAATAAAAATCTTTTACTAATGAGTTCAGGGAATTTTGATGGTATTCGCTTTGATGAATTTTCTGAAAAAATATTAAACAAAGATTGATTATTACGGATTTTCTAAAAGATATTTTTCGGAAAAATCGCAAACATCAGAGAAAAAAATTCTGAAATCTTTTTCAAAAAGATCATAATGCAGTTCGAGCGTTTCAACAGCATTTTCCATGCCTGAAACAAATTGCGCTCGTTTGGATAAATTCTCAAAATGCACTTGTAAATGCTTTAGATCAGCATAAGAAGCCAACCAATCATTACTCTTCATAAAAAATAATAATCGTTTTATTTTTACAGGAAGAATAGTAAAATTTTTCAAAGCATAATTATAAATTTCTGCGGTGAATCTTTTTAAAGGTATATCTGAAAATTCCTTCCAATTGGCTGCAAGAAAATGATCATAATACATATCAACGAACACTCCATTGTATCTGCTTTGAATTAATTTCCGGCTGTGAATGAATGATGGATGGTTGTTTGAGAACTCATCAATGCGACGATGCAACCTTATTCCTTTTATTGTGTCATTATTGAAATGTTGAAGTTGATTTCCTTTCACACCATCTGCGATGAAACCACCGAGCACTATGTCTTTGTTTTCACCAGATAGATAAGCATGAAAGAGATAATTCATAAAATATTTTTAAATTTGTAAATAAATAGAATTAGTTTTCGTTTAAAAAAGATAATTCATTCAAGCATAAAAGTAATAACATATTTAAAAACATGAACTAATGATAAACGTTTTATTTCGTAAAATATTTCCGTTCCTTTTTTTATTTCTTTTATGTCAAAAAAGTTTTTCAAAAAAAGTTGAATTGAAGTATGCAAGACAGGTTGCTTACAATTTTTATAACAACATAAAAAACAAAAAACAAAAATCTGTTTCTATTAATCCTTATAAAATAACTGAATCCTTTATTTACCAATATGGACAGGATACCGTGAACTATATTTTTAATTTTGCAGATACCGGCTTTGTTATTGTTTCAGCAAATAATATTGTTCAGCCTATTCTCGGTTATTCTACTGAAAGCTTCTATCAACCAACCAACCAACCGCCTGCATTCACCGAATGGTTGAATTATTACAGCAATCAAATTTCTTATGCAATAAATAATAATGTACTTCAAACTCAAACAGTTGCTGAACAATGGACAAACTTTTTCAATAATGATTTTTCATTGTTAAATAAAACTAAAGGCTCAACTGCTGTTGCACCATTGACACATTCCAAATGGGATCAGACACAATTTTACAATGACCATTGTCCTGTTGATGCTCAAGGACCGGGCGGACATACACTTGTTGGTTGTGTTGCTACTGCCATGGGACAAGTAATGAATTATTACAAATATCCTCCGCGAGGAAACAGTAGTTTTACTTATAGAACATCATACGGAAGATTGACAGCTAATTTTGGACAAACACTTTATAATTTCAAAAACATGCCTGATCAGCTAACATCCGCCAGTCCTGATGTTGCCATGTTGCTTTCTCATTGTGGTATTGCTGTACAAATGATTTACGGAGCGAATAGTTCAGCAACATCACAAAATTACGCACAGTATGCATTTATCAATTATTTCAAATATTCATCTGCTGCAAAAAATATTGCAAAATCAAATATGAGTGATGCAACCTGGACTGACAGTATTAAAAAAAATCTTGATTTGAAAAGACCTGTGATGTATGGTGGATTTCCTTTAAGCGCTGATTCATCCGGACATTCCTTTATTTGCGATGGATATGATGCAAATAATTATTTTCATTTCAATTTCGGTTGGAGCGGATATTATAATGGTTATTTTCTTTTAACACAAATTACTCCTGCCGGCTTGAATTTCTCTTATACACAAATGGCGTTAATTAATATATTTCCTGATACTAAAAACGGTTATCCTGCTTATTGTACAAATGACACAACAGCATTAACAGGCAATGCCGGTTCTATTTATGATGGCAGTGGCCCATTTAATGATTATAAAAACAATTCTTACTGCACTTGGTATATTCATCCTCCAACTACCAATCAAAATATTATATTAACATTTGATGAATTCAATACAGAAGCAAATAAAGATATTGTCACTATTTACAATGGTTCAAGCACGACTGATTCTGTTCTTGCAAAATTTTCCGGGTCAACAATTCCTAAAAATATTGAATCTGTTGGCAATAATATGCTTATAGTATTTACTTCCAACGACAGTATTACAGGTTCAGGATTTCATGCAAATTATTCTCTTACCGAACCAATCTATTGTCAAGGAATTGTTAATTTAACCGCAGCTTCTGATACTATAAGCAATGGCAGCGGAAGCAATAATTATTCTAACAACAGTTCATGCAAATGGCTAATAAAGCCAACGGGTGCGACTTCAATCACATTGCATTTTTTAAAGTTCAACACCGAAGCTACTAATGATAAATTAAAAATTATTGATAACAAAACAAATGCTGTAATCTCAACACTTTCCGGAACACAGATTCCTTCTGATATTACTATTAATTCTTCAGAAGTACTTTTAATTTTCACAACAAATTCAACAGTAACAGCTCCTGGCTGGGAAATCAGCTATACTATTAATGCGAATGGCATCAGAGAAAACAATTTTATTCCTGGAATTAAAATATTTCCAAATCCGGCAAACAATATTTTAAATATTTCATACCAAACTGACAATAAAATTTCATCTCTTGAAATTGATTTATTAGATATGACGGGAAGATTAATTAGCACATATAACATTGAAAATATTACAGGAGTATTTAATAAACAGATTGATGTAAATCAACTTTCAAAAGGACTGTATACATTAAGAATGCGGTCAGTCAACAATGATAAAATTTCATCAGGTTATATTCCTTTTATTAAGGAATGATAAATATTTTCTGCTTCCCAAATAATTAATTTTTAAAAATGTTTATTTATTTCCTTTTGTATATTTCCAATTTCAAATTATCAATATCAAAAACGCTTTTCCCTCTTTTCCAAATATAACATTTAAAAACATCATTTGTATTTCTAATTTCAGGAGTAAGAAAAAACACTTCAAATTTTCTCCAATGATTAGGTATAGAATCCATAGCTATTTGTGGAGCATAATATCCATACGATCCATTGTTTCTATCCATAGTCATTACCAAGCAAGGCAATGCTCCTTTGAATTTTTTTGAAAAACGAATATCCATGCTTGCTTTAATCCATATATGATCTTTTTGAGTTAATTCATTATATGGAGATTCGAAAATTGAATAAAACTCCTGTTCTTCAGTCATACGATAAAAATCATTATTGTTCTCAATTTGATTTCCTTTATTACTTTTACCTTGAAAATCTTCTATCAATAATAATGATTTTTGATATTTTTCTTTTTCTGTAAAATCCATTTTACCTGTAAAATCTCTGTTTATCATTAACAGCTCTCTATCTGATTCTGTGATTGTTGTTTTAAGAAAAGTTGCCCAGTAATATTCTTTTGTTGTACGATATGGGTCCAAAATATAATTTTTATATTGCCACCATTGAAATTGATTTAAAAAAATAAAAAATCCAAAAACAACTCCGAAAATAATTTTTACAAACAAATTGCTTTTTTTTAAAGCGAGTAAGAAATAACCCAGACAAACAGCTAAAATAGAATATGTAGCAATTAATGGACGAGTTGAAAATCCAGCGCCATACCACCATTCAGTCCAACTTGAAATAATATAAAAAGAAACTAAAAAATAAATTATACATGCATAAAAAATTTGTTTATTATTCTTATAAAGAAAATAAAATCCTATTAAAGGGAAAATCATAATCGGAGTATAAAGAAACCAACCTTTTCTATAGCTAAATAAAATACTTATAATATGTGGAGAAAAAACATCTAGTCCAACTCCCGGATTTTTATAGCTATCATAAATAATATTCTGAGTTTTTAAATACCAATACAACATTTGTGGTATAGCAATAATTATGCATATTCCGATTGTTATTAAGATTGTTTTTTTTTCTTTCAGAAGTAATAAAAACTTTTGTTTCAATTTATCTATTGAAGTAACATTCCATAACAATGGTAGTAGAAAAATAAAACATTCACTAGGTTTTACCAATGTTACTAAAGTAATGCATATACCAATAATAATCAAATGTTTACTTTTGAAATTTTCATGCCATTTTATTGTATTCCAAAAAATGATAGTTGTCAACATGAAAATGACATTAACAGTCGATAAATTGTCTAAAGTAAGATGATTAATATAGTTTGTTCCAAAAACTATAACAATTATAATTAATGCTGAAAGTTTTTCAGAGAAAAAACGCAATAAAATTTTTCTTAAAAATATCAGTCCAATTATAGTGTAAATAATTCCTCCAATTACAAGACAATACTGATAAGGAAAACTAAAGCCATCCATAGGATATCCTAAAAGAGAGGAGAAAATATTTCCAGCCAAAAAGAAAAGGAAATAAAATAAAGACATTCCCATTAAAAAAAAATACATAGGCTCTCCTTGTTTATTTTGAGAAACCATATAGAGAGTTCCTGCTAATTTTCTTTCTGAATTAATTTTTTCTAACCAACTTATATCTTTTAACAATGGATCATGATGAACAAAAGTCGCTGGAAGATATAAATAATATCCCAATACATCCCATGAAATCTCATTCTCATGAACAGTATTAATTCTATATATAGAAATAAAGCCGCAAATTACAATTAGTGTTATCAGTGAAAATCTATTAAATATCCTCATTTTACAAATTATCATTAAGTCTACATAGATCTATTATCTATGCTTCACAATTATTAACTTCATAACTTACTATACTTATATTTTATTTCATCAAAATAAAAAAATAAATAATTAAACCCAAAATTATTAATATTATTACTGCAAAATGCTATATTAATAATAAATTCACTTTTTTTCAATTATTTGTAATAAAAAAAATGGGTAGTTCTCAAATTTTTCATTGAGGCTACCCATTTTTAAATTAATTCTAAAATAAAGATTATTTCACTTCTTCATAATCAACATCCGTAACACTATCAGATTTAGCTTGACCTTGCCCACCTGCATCTGCATTTGGTTGTTGTTGCGCACCAGCATTCTGAGCTTCCTGACTTGCTTTATACATTTCTTCGCTTGCAACTTGCCAAGCAGAATTTAAATTATTTGTAGCTGCTTCAATTTTTGAAATGTCTTGTGTCTTGTGAGCTTCTTTCAACTCATTTAAAGCTTTTTCAATTGTTTCTTTTTTATCAGGAGAAATTTTTTCACCGAATTCTTTCAGTTGCTTTTCTGTTTGGAAAATCAAACCATCAGCGGCATTCAGCTTGTCAATGCGTTCTTTTTCTTTTTTATCTGTTTCTTCATTGGCTTTTGCTTCAGTTTTCATTTTTTGAATTTCTGAATCACTCAAGCCGGACGATGCTTCAATTCTGATATTTTGAGATTTCCCTGATGCTTTATCTTTTGCAGAAACATTAATAATTCCATTTGCATCAATATCAAATGTTACTTCAACTTGTGGAATTCCGCGTGGTGCAGGTGGAAGACCATCGAGAATAAAACGACCGATCGAACGATTGTCTTTCGCCATTGTCCGTTCGCCTTGCAACACATGGATTTCAACTGAAGTCTGGTTGTCAGCAGCTGTTGAGAATACTTCTGATTTCTTTGTAGGAATTGTTGTATTTGACTCAATCAATTTTGTCATCACACTGCCAAGTGTCTCAATACCTAATGAAAGCGGAGTTACATCTAATAATAAAACATCTTTTACTTCACCGGTTAAAACACCACCTTGAATAGCAGCGCCCACAGCAACTACTTCATCAGGATTTACACCTTTTGAAGGAGCTTTACCAAAGAATTTTTCTACCAATTGTTGAATAGCAGGAATACGTGTAGAACCACCAACAAGAATTACTTCATTGATGTCAGCTGGAGTTAAACCTGCATCTTTCAACGCTTGTTCGCATGGATGAAGAGTTGCCTGAATAAGTTTATCACACAATTGTTCAAATTTTGAACGAGTCAATGTTCTTACCAAATGCTTTGGAATACCATCAACCGGCATAATATAAGGAAGATTTATTTCAGTACTTGTTGAACTTGATAATTCAATTTTTGCTTTTTCAGCAGCTTCTTTCAAACGTTGAAGAGCCATCGGATCCTTACGTAAATCAATACCTTCATCATTTTTAAATTCTTCAGCCAGCCAGTTGATAATTTCATGATCAAAATCATCTCCACCTAAATGTGTATCTCCATTGGTTGATTTAACTTCAAACACACCGTCACCTAATTCAAGAATAGAAATATCAAAAGTACCGCCACCAAGGTCATACACGGCAATCTTCATATCTTTATGTTTCTTATCCAAACCATAAGCAAGAGAAGCTGCAGTTGGTTCGTTGATAATTCTTCTTACTGTTAAACCTGCAATTTCACCGGCTTCTTTTGTTGCCTGTCTTTGCGAATCACTGAAATAAGCAGGAACAGTAATAACAGCCTCTTTCACTTCATGACCTAAATAATCTTCAGCAGTTTTTTTCATTTTCTGCAAAATCATTGCTGAAATTTCTTGTGGAGTATATAAACGACCATCAATATTTACGCGTGGTGTATTATTTTCTCCTTTTTCAACAACATAAGAAACTCGTGACATTTCTTTGGTTACTCTATCGAATGATTCTCCCATAAATCTTTTGATAGAATATATTGTACGCTTAGCGTTTGTAATTGCCTGACGTTTTGCAGGATCTCCTACTTTTCGTTCATTATTATCTGTAAAAGCAACGATTGAAGGAGTGGTTCTTCTTCCTTCACTGTTAGGTATTACAACTGGTTCATTGCCTTCCATTACAGATACGCATGAATTTGTTGTTCCTAAATCTATTCCAATAATTTTTGACATAGTTTTTATTTTTTAATGTTTTTTAATTTCGTATTTCTATTTCTTGTTTTCAATGATTATGCCAAATGCAATATCGAGCAATAATGTCATATATATTATTAATGAAAAATTATATTATTATTTCTTAAATGACATTTAGGCAGACGACTTAATATTTACATTTATCAAACACATATAATATTTATTACCATTTCATTGTGAAAAACCTGTTAAATTATAATGAAATTACTATCTCTTTTTAATATAAAATTCGTTATTTTTGTATAAAATTTTTAATAATGGAAATTATTCAACCACTAAATATAATAGGCATTATAGTTGCATATTTACTGGGGTCAATTCCAACTTCAGTTTGGCTTGGTAAATTTTTTTACGGAATAGATGTAAGAGAAACTGGCAGCGGAAATGCCGGTGCAACAAATACTATCAGAGTTTTAGGTTTAAAAGCAGGAATTCCAGTTTTGATTTTTGATGCACTAAAAGGTTTTATGGGCGTATACCTCTCATATATTTTTGGAAGAAATTTACATGATGCATATTTTGAAAACTACCAGATTTTATTGGGAGTTTCAGCGATGCTCGGTCACATCTTCCCTATCCTTGCCGGTTTCAGAGGTGGCAAAGGAATGGCAACTCTAACAGGTGTTTTAACAGCTATTTTTCCGAGAGCAGTATTAACTTTAACTATTTTATATTTTATCATATTATACATTACCCGATATGTTTCTCTTGCCTCGATTTTAACTTCAGTTGCTTTTCCGCTATTTATTATTTTCATTTTTAAAGATCATAACTCCACTGAATTGTTTATTGCTTTTTCAATTGTCATGGCAATTATAGTACCATGGACACACAAGAAGAATATTATTCGACTATTTAAAGGGGAAGAGCCAAAATTCACAATCAAAAAACAAAATAAATTTTAATTTCATTTTGTTTAGATTATCAATTTTGACTTTATAATTTTTTATTTTTAATCTTTGGAAAAAGTAGTAAATTAGCATCAAAATAAAATAGATGAAATCGGAGGAGCAAACAAAAATAAAACTCGAGATATATGCTATTTCTTACAGTCAGGCTCAAACCGGCGCTTATGCTTTGATACTTGGCGAACCATCCGGAAAAAAAAGATTACCAATCGTTATCGGTGCTTTTGAAGCTCAATCCATTGCAATTGCTATTGAAAAAATGAAATCCACTCGTCCGTTGACGCATGACTTATTTCTAAATTTTGCTGTTCAATTTGGCATAAATATTAAAGAAGTTATTATTGATCGCTTTTCAGAAGGCATCTTTTTTTCAAAATTGATTTGCGAAAAAACCGGCGAAGAACAGGTATATGAAATTGATTCACGCACTTCCGATGCTGTTGCGCTGGCCGTTCGCTTCCAATGCCCGATATATACTTACAAATTCATTATGGATGCCGCAGGGATGGTAATTGACGATGATGACAAGAACAAAAATAAAATCTCACCAGAAATGGATATTCCTGTGAAAAGCAAAAAAGAAATTAAAGATACAGGAGAATATAAAGATTTTAATATCGGCGAATTGAATAAAATGCTTGAAACTGCTGTGAATGAAGAGGATTACGAAAAAGCATCCATCATCCGTGATGAAATTAATCGTCGAAAAAAGAAAAAATAATATTGATAATTACTTAATATTATTTAGATGAAACAATACCTTGATCTGCTTACACACGTTATTAATACTGGCGTTTCAAAAGATGACCGAACTGGAACCGGCACTATTAGCACCTTTGGCTATCAGATGCGGTTTGATCTCAATGAAGGGTTTCCTTTATTGACAACAAAAAAATTACATCTCAGGTCAATCATTTACGAACTTCTTTGGTTTCTTTCCGGTGATACAAACATTCGTTTTCTCAATGAAAACAAGGTAAACATTTGGAATGAATGGGCTGATAAAAATGGTAATCTCGGTCATGTGTACGGTTATCAGTGGCGAAAATGGCCGGCATCAGAAGGAAAACAAATTGATCAAATTGCAAACGTTGTTGAATCATTAAAAAAAAATCCTGATTCCAGACGGCATATTGTCAGCGCATGGAATGCCGGAGACATTGACCAAATGGCGCTTCCACCCTGTCATGTCATGTTTCAGTTTTATGTTGCGAATGGAAAACTTTCATGCCAACTCTATCAGCGAAGTTGCGATATTTTCCTTGGAATCCCTTTCAATATTGCCTCCTACGCATTGCTAACCATGATGATGGCACAAGTTACCGGATTAAAAGTTGGCGAATTCATTCATACACTGGGCGATGCACATATTTACCTGAATCATATTGAACAATGCAAAATACAATTGACACGAGAAACTCGTCAATTACCTGAAATGCTTATCAATCCTGATAAAAAAAATATTTTCGACTTCGTTTATGAAGATTTCAAGTTGTTGAATTATAATCCACATCCACATTTAAAAGGAGCAATTTCTGTTTAATGAAAAACATTTCAATAATCGTTGCAGTAGCCGAAAATTGGGCAATTGGGAAAAATAACGAACTACTTTTTCGATTACCTGATGATTTAAAAAGGTTTAAAAAAATCACCACAGGATATGCTGTTATCATGGGGAAAAATACTTTTTTCTCTTTGCCAAAAAGACCATTGCCTAACCGCAGAAACATTGTTCTTTCAGATAATGTAAATGACAAATTTGAAGGATGCGAAATGGCTTATTCTATTCAAGAAGTATTAGATTTATGTGATAACGAAAAAGAAAATTTTATTATTGGTGGAGGAATGATTTATCGCCAGTTTTTCCCTTTAGCCAATAAATTATATTTAACAATGATCCATCAAACCGTTGCCAATGCTGATACTTTTCTCCCTGAAGTAAATTTTAATAATTGGAATTTAACAAATAGAGAAGACGTACTTGCAACGAATGAACATCCCGCCTTTTCGTATGATGTGTACGAAAAAAAATCTTAGGTTTTTTGTTTCTTCTTTTTAGCTGCCGGAAATAATACATTGTTCAGAATAAGCCTGTATCCGGGCGAATTAGGATGAAGACTAAGATCAGTCGGTGGATTGCCAACATAATGCTGATAATCTTCAGGATCATGACCACCGTAGAATGTCCACGTTCCTTTGCCGTATTCACCGTGAATATAGCGGGCTTCATTCAATGCCTTGTTATCGCCCATGATCAGCACACTTGACTTTATTTTACTTTTTTTGAACGCAGTTGTTTGTCCATAAAAACCTTTAATTACTCTGGTATGATTCTGGCAAAGCATCGTAGGCACTGGATCCCACTTGGCAGAAAAATCAAATAATGTAAAAAAATCATTCTCTTGACGTATCACTTTTTGACGTTCTTCATGACCAAAATCAATATCTGCAATTTCATATATCATCGGATTAGTCACCAATTTAAAATCAGTAAACGCAAAACATTTACTATAATCTAATTTAGATTGCGCTTGCGGATCAGGCGGATCTCCATCAAACATCACATCACAAATATCAGTACCTTCGGCTGATAGAGCAACATCATAGCTGTCTGGCGCCGAACACATGGAAAAGAGATAACCGCCACCAGCAGTAAAATCTCGAATTTTTTTTGCAACAGCAAGTTTTAATAAAGATACTTTTTCAAAACCGAGCGAATGGGCTGTTTCTTCTGACTTTTTAACATCTGCAATATACCATGCGGCGTCTCGATATCTTGCCCAAAATTTACCATATTGTCCGGTGAAATCCTCGTGATGCATGTGAATCCAGTCATACAAAGGCAATTTACCCTGTATCACTTCAACATCATAAACCACATCATACGGAATCTCTGCATAGGTGAGCGCAAGCGTAACTGCATCATCCCATGGTTCTTTATTAGAAGGAGAATAAACCGCAATTTTAGGTGCTTTCTGCAGTTTAACT
>Ga0209697_10001127_pt1 | contig 42526 bp, 21 predicted proteins | sample AliMusrvi5mmetaG_FD_184115 | JGI IMG/M metagenome (GOLD analysis project Ga0209697, IMG submission 184115) | Freshwater lake bacterial and archeal communities from Alinen Mustajarvi, Finland, to study Microbial Dark Matter (Phase II) - Alinen... | ecosystem: Environmental > Aquatic > Freshwater...
GGCTGTTTGGAATTATCGACCTTCACGGCAAGTACATTAGCCCCTTTTTGGAGCCAGGGAGTGAGATCGTACTGAAAGGTCGCATATCCATAAGGCCTTGTACCCAGAGCGTGTCCATTGAGATAGACCGTGCTGTTTTTGTAAACTCCGTCGAAGACGATGAAATATTTTTTGCCTTCGGCTGGATTCAGTTCAAACCTTTTCCGGTACCAGCCAATGCCTCCGGGCAGTAATCCTCCCTGATGACCGGAGGGATTATCGGAGCGAAAGCTCCCCTCGATGCTCCAGTCGTGTGGAAGGTCCAGGATGCGCCATTTTACATCTGCAAAAGCAGATTGTTCTGCATTCGGCAGATCTCCCAGATGAAATTTCCATCCTGCGTCGAAATTGGCCCTGCCCACTGGTTGGGCGAAGAGTCTTATGGTTGAAAGGCAAATGAATAACAGTAGTGGTGTAAATATGTACTTCATCTAGCTATGAATAATAGTGGCAGTAGTTGTTCGGGATTCACAAAGGATTTGCACCCGAACCATCCAACGAAATAAATTCATTCAAATATACGAGTTGGGACGAAGAATTGAAAGGCGGAATTTTGGGTATAAAAAGTGACCAAACGTCGATAGAAAATGCCCAAACGTCTATTTTTTTTTCATTGGCAGAAACCAATGCGTTGTTTCACAGCAAAATTGAAAGAAGCTATGAAGACAACACAAACTAGTTTACTGATGGCCGCAATGCTAATGATCCTGACCGGATTCTCTGGCATGGCCCAAAACAAGGTCTGGAAACTGGAGGATTGCATCCGCTATGCCCTGGATAAAAACATTCAGGTGAAAAAGGCAGATCTGACCAACCATCAAAACCAACTCTATTCGGACCAGGCACAGGCCAACAGGCTGCCTTCGCTGAGCGCCTCGGCCAGCCAGAATTTCAACTGGTACAAGGGATTTGACACGGCAACCGGACAGTACGGCAGCAGCAATGGATCCAACAGCACCAACTATTCCATGAATTCGAACGTGACCCTTTTCAATGGCGAAAAATTGAGTAAAAAAATCAAAGTCGCCTCCATCGATCTGGAAAGCGGTAAATTCTATTCCGAATCGGTGAAGGAATCAGTCGGAATCAGCATCCTGAATGGCTACCTGCAAGTATTGTTCAGTTATGAAAGCGTCAACAACGCAAAAAAACAGATCGAATCCACTTCACAGCAGCTGGCATTGGCCAAGGAACGGATGGACCAGGGGGTGATCTCATTGGCCGACTACCTCCAGATCAAATCAGAGCTGGCTACCGAGAAATCGACCCTTGCCACGGCAGAGAGTCAGTTGGCCATCAACAAGGTAACGGTGATGCAGCTGATGGATCTGCCTGTTGACAAAAATTTTGAAATAAGCTCTCCCAATCTGGACAGCCTCCTCATGAAAACGTATCAGCCGGATGCCCAGGAAATTTACAACCTGGCCCTGGGAATCAAACCTGAAATCAAAAATGCGGCCCTGAACAAACAGAGTGCCAGCCTGAATGTGGAGATTGCCAAGGCAGATTATTTGCCGAGTCTTTCACTGGGTGCTGGTTTGTCGAGCAGTTATTCCAGTCTGACGACTGGAGCAGATTATACGGCTCAGCTGAAAAACAAGGTAAATCCAGCCATTGGGTTTTCCCTTTCCATTCCCATTTTTCAGAAAAATCAAATAAGAACCAACGTTAGTTTGGCGAAAATCGCGGTTTCCAATGCGGAGCTCGATGAGCTGAATACCAAAAATACCCTGCGCAAGGAGATCGAACAAGCCTGTGCCGATGTGGACAAGGCAAAATCGGAATATGCTGCCAGCCAGGAGCAAATGCAATCAACGAAGGAATCCTACGATGTGACGGATGAGAAGTACAAGGTGGGATTGCTTAACTCTGTTGATTTCCTGGTTCAGAAAACAAACCTGATCACCTCCGAGAGCAAATTGCTTCAATCAAAATTCAGCCTGATATTTGGCTACAAGGTGCTCGATTTTTACAAGGGAATTCCCCTGACACTGTAACTTAACAACTCCTTAAATTTTAAAGAAAGAAATCATTTAAATACAAAATCATGAAAAAGCAATATTGGTATCTTGGATCCGCCATCCTCCTTCTCGCCGTCGGATTCTATGCATTCACACGCTTCCGCAATTCCGATCAAACCTATGTATTCGAGACGGTTAAAGTTGGTAAGGGAACCATCAGCAATGCGGTAACCGCTACCGGGACTTTGGAAGCCATCAAGACCGTTTCGGTAGGTACCCAGGTATCTGGGGTCATTACTAAACTTTATGTTGATTTCAATTCACAGGTAAAAAAAGGACAGCTGTTGGCGCAACTGGATGAAACCCCTTTGATTGCGCAGCTCGATCAGTCCAAATCATCCGTGGATCAGGCGGAGGCACAGGTAAAATACCAGAAAGCAACTTACGAACGCTACCAGACTCTGATTGTCAAAAAGCTGATTGCCCAGTCTGATTTTGACCTGGCCGAATACAATTACAAAAATGCTGTTGCTTCGCTTAAGAATGCCCAGTCTGTTTACGACAAGAACAAAATCAATCTGGCTTATGCCAGGATCTATTCCCCCATCGATGGAGTCATTCTCAACCGTGCTGTGGATGAAGGTCAAACGGTGGCTGCAAGTTTCAACACACCAACCCTTTTCACCATTGCCAATGACTTGACCCAGATGCAGGTGGAAGCCAAAATTGATGAGGCCGATATAGGTCAGATCAGGATGAACCAACGCGTCAAATTCACGGTAGATGCCTTCCCGGATCTTAAATTCAATGGAACGGTCTCTGAGATCAGGAAGCAGCCGGTTGTGACCAACAATGTGGTTACCTATACCGTTATCATTCAGGCACCCAACCCGGATACAAAATTGATGCCCGGAATGACTGCAAGTACCATCATTTATGTCAACGAAAAAGTGGAAATTCCCGTTGTCCCCGGCAAGGCACTTCGTTTTACTCCCGATGCGGTAGTTTACAGTGATTACCTGAAATCACTGCCAATGGAAAGTGCGCATGCCATGGCAAATGAGGTATCTGCCGCTGAAGCGAAGGGAGCCAAAAACAGCTATGTCTGGATCAAGAACGGAGATGTCATCCAGCGCACTGAGGTGAAAATCGGTGAAAATGATGGAATCAACTACGAATTGCTTTCCGGATTGAATCAGGGAGACGAAATCGTTCTTTCCCTGAGTGCCGTGAAAGCCAATGCAGAGGTCAAAAAGGCAGCAAAGAGCCCATTCATGCCACAACGTCCGGGAGGAACAAGGAGGTAAAAAAATACAAAATGAAAAATACAACCATAGAAGTAATTAACCTGAAAAAGGATTTTTACGTGGGAGATGTGACTGTTCGGGCACTGAAAGGAATTAACCTCAGGATAGAGCAAGGTGAATTTGTTGCCATCATGGGGGCCAGCGGTTCAGGGAAGTCTACTATGTTGAATATCCTGGGATGTCTGGATAAACCAACTTCAGGAGAATACAAGCTTGACGGGGTTAGTGTCTCTCAACTGAATAAGAATGAGCTGGCCCATTTAAGGAATGAAAAACTGGGATTTGTATTTCAGTCTTATAACCTGCTTTCCAGAACTTCAGCCCTCGAGAACGTTGAACTTCCATTGTTTTACAACGATCGGATCAAATCAAAGGAACGGAAGGAGAGGGCCATTGCAGCGCTTGAGTCCGTTGGTCTGGCCGACCGGATGCACCACATGCCGAATCAACTTTCCGGAGGGCAGCAGCAACGTGTTGCCATTGCACGCTCATTGGTCAACGATCCCGTAGTGATTCTGGCCGACGAGGCTACCGGGAACCTGGATTCAAGGACTTCCTACGAAATTATGGAACTCTTCCAGCGCCTGAATTCAGACCAGGGAAAAACCATTGTTTTCGTTACGCACGAACCTGACATCGCCCGCCTGACTTCGAGGAATATCATTTTCCGAGATGGATGGGTTACAAAGGAACAAAATGTTACCGACAGGGTTCTTGCATCTGATATGCTAAAAGCACTGCCTCCAGTTGAACTTGAAGCTTAAAATTGAAGGATATGAATTACACCAATCTTGTAAAAATTGCAAAAAATGCGCTGTTGCGAAATAAATTCAGAGCATTTTTGACCATGCTGGGGATCATCATCGGAGTTGCATCCGTTATTGCCATGTTGGCCATCGGTCAGGGGTCGAAAAAAAGTATTCAGGACCAGATGTCAAGCATGGGATCCAACCTGGTTTTTATCATGCCTGGTTCACAGCAGCGGGGCGGCGTCCAGATGGGAAATACCAGCAGCCAGTCGCTTAAATTAGCGGACGAAGAGGCAATTCGCCAGCAATGTCAGGATATTACAGCCGTTTCACCGGAGGTTAGAACGAGTGGTCAATCAGTTTTTGGAAATTCCAATTGGCCAACCTCCCTATTTGGGGGTAACATTCAATATTTTGGCATCAAAAAAATTGAGGTGGAGAGTGGCAGAATTTATACGGATCAGGAACTTGCAAGCCTGGCTAAAGTATGTTTGATCGGGAAAACGGTTATAAAAAATATTTTTCCGAAAGGGACAGACCCTATCGGACAAACAATCCGGTTTAAAAATATTCCGATGAAGGTGATAGGTGTACTCGCAGAAAAGGGTGAAAATTCCTTTGGACAGGACCAGGATGACCTCCTGATAGCTCCCTTCACCACTGTTCAGCGCCGATTTCTTGCCATCGACTACATTCAGGGAATTTATACTTCGGCAGTAAGCGAGGAAAAAACCCAGGATGCTATCACCGAATTACAGGCCGTTATGCGAAAACAGCACAAGATTCTGAAACCGGAAGACGATGATTTCAGGGTTATGTCACAGTCGGAACTTATCAAGACTTTTTCATCCATCAGCGATATCCTGACCACTCTTTTGGGGGCTATCGCCGGAATCTCCCTGCTTGTAGGCGGTATCGGCATCATGAATATCATGTATGTTTCTGTAACTGAACGCACCAGGGAAATTGGCCTTCGCATGTCGATAGGTGGTAAGGGAATCGATATCCTGATGCAATTTTTAATTGAATCTACCATGTTGAGCGTTGTCGGAGGATTGATAGGCATTGGCCTGGGGTATCTTATAAGTTCAGTCATCGGTTCTTTGATGGGCTGGCCTGTGGTCATCATGACCCAATCCGTTGTGTTATCGTTTCTGGTATGTGCTGCCATCGGAATTTTCTTTGGCTGGTATCCTGCCAAGAAAGCCTCCAATCTGAACCCTATCGATGCTTTGAGATACGAATAATAATAAAAGGACTGCTTCTCCCAAGTGGAGAGGTATTCCTTTTTTTATCCGCAGTGTGTTTCCAACTTTAACCTTCAATTGTTATCTTTGATAAAAATGGCATCCATGTTTAAAATTCGGTCCGTTTCAGATAGAAAGCTCAAGTTTACGCTCCACACCATCGCCTGGATACTGATTATCCTTATTCCATTTTACCTGAACAACGCATTCGGCGGGAATTCACATCGGCTGAACCAGTTTTATGCGCATACCTTCTCTGCTGCATTTGTTTTTTATGTGGGATACATCTGGCTGGTTCCAAAGTTTTTCCTGAAGGAAAAATACTGGATCTATCTGATCATCCTGCTGCTTGTGATCAATGCCTCCTATTTTATGACCTCTTTCATCAATGATACCATCCTTTTTGATGCTGCAGAAGATGCCAAGTTTCAGGAATTTATTCAGAAAATGGCAGCAAATGGCGTGGATTTCAAAGCTCCTATGAAAGCCTTCGGCTATTACAACCACATACTTGCCTCACTCTTAATTTCGGGTTTTGCCATCGGATTGGGACTTATCGACAAACTGAAACAGAACGAAAAAAAGCAGAAGGAGATGGAGAAAGAGAAACTGCACTCCGAACTGGCGTTCCTGAAGAATCAGGTCAGTCCCCATTTTTTCTTCAATACGCTCAACAACATCTATTCACTCATCGGCATCGACGGGCCAACTGCCCAGCAGTCGGTTTTGAAACTCTCCAAGATGATGCGTTATCTTTTGTACGAGTCGGAACATGGAGAAACGCTGATGAGCCATGAAATTGATTTCATGAACAACTACATCGAGCTAATGAAGTTGCGGCTGAATCCCAGAGTTGACTTGCAAATCGAATTCCCCGCTGAGTTTGCTGATTTCCAGATCCCACCTCTGCTCTTTATTCCATTCATTGAGAATGCTTTCAAACATGGGTCGGGTCACCGCGAACCATCCGTCATAAAAGTCTCGATGAAAATTGACGAAGACAAAATAATTTTCTTTTCCGAAAACAGCATCTGCAGAAGCCCCCAGACTGGCGATCTGCAACATTCCGGAATCGGACTGGAAAATGTCAAAAAAAGATTGGGACTTTTGTTCCCCGGGGAATTCGATCTGAACATACTAAACGATGAAACCACTTTCAAAATTTCTCTGACCATCCAAAAAGGCAATAAACAGACCTGAACCGGATCGTGAAAATAATTGTAATAACTCTCGCAGATGAAAATCAAGACCATTGCCATCGATGATGAACCACTTGCCCTGAAACTGGTAAGTGAGTACATCCGGAAGACTCCTTATCTTGAATTGGTGGGGGCTTTTGACAATCCGTTGGATGCGATTGATTTTCTTTCCAATCAAGAGGCTGAACTCATCTTCGTCGACATTCAGATGCCCGATCTGACAGGGATCGAGTTTACAAGAAGTCTGGAAGGGAACCATAAAATCATCTTTACCACTGCCTATGAAAAATATGCACTGGAAGGTTTTAAACTGAATGCACTCGATTATTTGCTGAAGCCCTTCTCCTACGAGGAGTTTCTGAAGGCTGCCGGGAAGGCCCACAAAATGGCTGAACTGGAGGCCAGTTCTACGCCGATCATTGAAGCCAACAACCAATTTCTCTTTTTGAAATCCGAATACAAGATCCGAAGAATCAACTTCAATGACATTTTATACATCGAAGGGTTGAAGGATTATATCAAGGTTTATACGACAGGAGAAGACAAACCGCTTTTGTCTCTCAACTCCATCAAATCGCTGGAAAGCAAACTACCGGAAGAAAAATTCATGCGGGTGCACCGTTCCTACCTGGTCAACCTCGAAAAGATTGAAACCATCGAACGCAGCCGCATCATCTTTGGCAAAACCTACATCCCGATCAGTGATCAGTACAAGGAAAAATTCCAGGAATTTCTGGATAAGAATTTTCTCTAAACCAGTCTTTTCGGGAGCATAGTTTACCATCCTTCCAGGATCCCGGACAGGGAATTTGAAGCATCCTCATTGGCAGGAGGTGAGAAATGATTAACTTTGATGAACCAACGATCCTGGTTGCAACAGTGATCCAAGACTGGCTGACTAAACAATGGAACAACCCAAAGGACCCAATACCATCCATCCGGAAGGGATCATCCGCAGACTAAAACAGGATGATAAGACGGCGGTTGACGATCTGTTTGCCTTTTACTATCCCCGCCTGTACCAGTTCTCAAAATCCATTCTAAAGATGGAAGGTGAGATCGAGGATGTGCTTCAGGAGGTCTTTCTTAAAATCTGGCTCAACAGACACAAGATCCAACACACCGAAACTTTCAACGCTTACATTTATACCATCACCAAACACGAAGTGCTCAATCTGATCAGGTCGAAACTGAAGGATCACAACTTTAGGGAACAACTGTATCTTTATGCCGTTGCAGAAGAATATCAGTTTCAAAGTAAGCTTGAATTTGAGGAAATAAAATCCGGTATCGACAGGATTGTCTCCAATCTCCCCGAAAAGAGACAGCAAATTTTCATACTCAGCCGTACAAATGGACTTTCCAACAAGGAAATTGCCCAACAACTTGGCATCTCCGAAAAAACCGTAGAGGATCACATTACCCACGCTATCAGGAAGATAAAGAGTTCTCTAAAGGAAATGGGAATTTTATCTCTGCTCTATTTTTATCTTTTTTTATAAATATTTCACATCCAGAGCAGGGGATGCCCCCTCTTTTTGTGTATTACTGTTGAAACTTATGAAAAGACCATTCAGCAAATATTTAAAAGGGACTGCCAATCCGGAGGAGTTCGCTTTGGTTTTGGGGGCACTCGGTGCACCGGAATCCGAAGTGGAGCTCTCCAATGAACTGATGGAACTCTGGAATGAGAGTCTGGGTCAAATTGCCGATTCCGGCGATGGAAGTGGTTTGCTGGACCGGATTCACCACCGGATTGCGCTGGAAGAATCGAATAGTGTGGCCAGAAGGATTACCTTGTACGGGAATCTGCTCAAGGTTGCAGCTGTGCTGATTGTAGGTCTGATTAGTTCTGTGGTTTGGTTGAATCAGCCAATAAAGGTGGTTGAACCCACCTATTCTCCGATCGTGGAGACGGTATCCACTCCCTATGGGGCCCGCACCAGTTTTAAACTACCCGATGGCTCAGAAGTCTGGCTTAATTCAGGATCTTCCCTCTCCTTCCCACGTCAATATGGTGCCGTACGAAAAGTAAAATTGAAAGGAGAGGCCTATTTCAAGGTAGCCAAAGACGGGAAACGATTTATCGTAGAAACAGGCCAGGGCCAGGTTGAAGTGATGGGAACCTCGTTTGACGTAAAGGCCTATCCGGAGGAAAATTTCGAAACCACCCTGGTGGAGGGAGTCGTCAAGGTCTGTGACAAGACTCGACTTCTGGCCACCCTGAAACCCGGAGAGCGGTCTGTCCTTTCTACCGCCAATGCTTTTAGCCTGAAAGCGGTGAATACGGATTTGATTACCTCCTGGAAAGATGGAAAATTGATCTTTGTGAAAGAACCCTTCGTGAATGTAGTGAGGGAACTGGAACGCTGGTACAACGTGAAAATAGAAATTCAGGGCAACCGGCTGAAAAATCTCGGATATACCGGAACCATTGAAATGGAAACCTTTGGAGAGATACTTGAACTGCTAAATACCACGACACCCATTAAATATCAATACAATAAAAATACCAGGGTATTAAAAATTGCAGGCAGATAAGACCTGCCAAAGAGAAATAGATACAAGTTATTAACTAAACTAAAAGAATGAGGGAAAACAAGCAACCAAACAAAAAAAGATAAGGTGAGAATGGCCGTTCTCACCTTATAATCAGACTAGATTTAAAAAAAAATAATTATTTAAACCATTACAAAGTTATGAATAAATTGCTACGAAAAAATGGCGATCAGCCGTTATTTTATCAATTATTTAGAAAAATGAAACTAACTATTCTTCTCGTAACGGTGTCAATTTTAAGCTGTTTCTCTGCAGAGTCCTATTCGCAGACCATGAAACTGACCATTGCTGAAAACAATTCGACACTACTCAATGTGCTAAAAACCATCGAAGCACAGAGTGAATTCAAGTTTTTCTACAATGAAAGTGTGGATGTTACCAGAACCGTTTCGGTGGAGGAAACACAAAAATCAGTGACGGAAATTCTCGATAAGGTATTGACCAATACGACCACCAAGTATAAAGTTCTTGGACGGCAGATCGCGCTGTACGACAAGGAGGAGATGGAACCTTTTTTGAGTGAACAGCCGACTGGCAGGAAGATCGCAGGAAAGGTGACAGATGAATCGCACACTCCCGTTCCCGGTGTGTCCGTGGTTGTAAAAGGCACAACGATTGGTGTGACCACCGATAACTTTGGCAGTTTTACGATGAACGTTCCGGCAAATGCCAAATCGCTGATCTTCTCTTTCGTCGGAATGCGTACCCAGGAGGTATCGCTAAGCGGAAAATCAGAATACGATGTGACCCTCGTTGAAGCGACTACCAATTTGGAAGAGGTGGTAGCAGTTGGATATGGAACGACAAAGAAAGCCAATCTGACCACCTCCGTTTCAACACTGAAAAATGAAAATCTCGATGAGCGGGCCATCTCTCGTGTTGATCAGGCATTGGTAGGTCAGATGGCAGGGGTGAACGTGAAGCAAACCACTGGTTCCCCTGGCAAGGCATTCAGTATCCAGGTTCGCGGAACAGGATCCATCAGCGCAGGCAATGAGCCTTTGTATGTAATTGATGGCTTCCCTCTATCTACTTCCTCGACCAATGGTGCCGGAAACTACGCAACCGGTAACCCGCTGGACAACATCAATCCAAACGACATTGAGTCGATCCAGGTATTGAAAGATGCTGCAGCTGCTGCCATTTACGGATCTAGAGCCTCCAACGGGGTCATCCTTATTACGACCAAAAGGGGCCAGACCGGCAAACCAAAGATTACCTACAATACCTACTTCGGGATCAACGAAGCAAGCAGGAAAGTGGATATGCTGGATGGCCAGGGATGGATCGACAGGGCAACAGAAATTATCAACGGACAATATTTAGCTGCTTATGGTGCCAAGGGTGCCAAGATTACGGATGATACCGCTGCACGTACAGCCATTGTAGGATCCTTCAGTGCCAGCTATTTTCTGGATCCGAGATGGGCGCTGGCTGATCACGCCGGATTGACCTTTATCAACTGGCAGGACCAGATCTTCAGAACGGGGAAAATGCAGAATCACGAGGTCACCGCAAGTGGTGGAAATGATATCGTCAAATATTTCGTATCGGGAAATTTCGCCAACCAGGATGGATTCGTCAAAAACACCGGATACAAGACCTATTCAGCAAGGGCCAACGTGGAGGTGAATGCCACCAGGCAACTGAAAGTGGGCATCAACATTGCCCCAACCTATTCCGTCATCGAAGACCCGGGTGTGGAAGGCAAGGATAACATCTTCCACCAGTCGCTCAGCATGAGCCCGGTACAGGAGGCTGCAGGAGGTGTTTATGCCAACGTTTTCAACAATCCCCAATATGTATGGAGCAATACCACAAACAGCGTGCTGGGCAAACTGGAAAACATAGTTGGTGAAACGAAGAGATTCAGGACACTGGCTTCCCTCTATGGCGAATACGAGATCATGAAAGGACTCTCTTTCAGGACTTCCATCAACTTTGACAATACGGATAACAACTCCCGTTCGTACGTGCCTTACACTGTCTCAAGTACCTTGCTGAGCAGAACCTTTGACCCTGCCGGGAAGGCCCTTACCTCCAATACATCGGGTACTTTCAATACCTACAAGCGGCAGACTTTTGTCAACGAAAACACCCTCTCCTATGCCACTTCGTTCAAGGGTGGTCACAACTTGAATGTACTGCTCGGACAATCCTACAATTTTGACAGAACGGATAACTCTTCGCTGGCATCCAGTGGCGGTTACACCAGCAGTGTCATTCAAACCCTGAATGCGGCTTCGGCGGTTACCGGTAGTTCCTCCTCCACCCAAAACGTTTTGTTGTCTTACTTCAGCCGTGTGCAATACAGCTACAACAACAAGTATATGCTGTCTGCCAGTTTGCGTGAAGATGGTTCCTCCAGGTTTGGAGCCAATGCCCAATATGGAGTCTTCCCTTCCGCTTCTGTGGGATGGAATATTTTGAAGGAAGATTTTATGAAGCACTTGACCGTCGCCAGCGATTTGAAAATCAGAGCCAGCTACGGTGCCAACGGAACCAATAACCTTGGTTCAGATTATGCACCTATTCCAACTCTGGTTTCCTCGGGTTATGCCCTGGGAACAACTACTGCAGCCGTTATTGGACAGTCGCCCAGCAAGATTGCCAATCCCGACCTGCAATGGGAACGGTCGGTTACCTATGACCTGGGATTGGATTTTGGCTTCCTGAAGAACCGGATCACAGGATCATTCGATTATTACAATAAGCTCAACACCAAACTGTTGTTGAACGTTCAGGTGCCTGAAGTGACTGGTTTCTCTACCTATTTGACCAACACGGGTTCTGTGAGAAACATTGGGGAAGAATTTGAGTTGACTTCCAGAAATATGGTTGGAAAATTCCAGTGGACCACCTCCGTGACCGTCAGTCACAATACCAATAAAGTCGTTGCATTGGGGCCAGGTCAGACACAGATTTTGATTCCTTCCTCCTTCGACATCTCCAATTTCATTTTGAAGGTTGGACAACCGATGAACAGCATTTTTGTCGTCAAGCAGAATGGTTGCCTCACCCAGGCAGATATTGACAACCATGCGGCGGTGTATGGGACAGAAACTGTTGGTGACCCAAGATATGTGGACATCAGCGGACCCAAAGGCGTTCCGGACGGTGTCATCGATGCCAATGACCGTCAGATTGTCGGCCATCCAAACCCGGATTATACCTGGGGAATGACCAATACCTTCAAATACAAGGGATTTGACATCAGTATCCTGGTTCAGGGACAGAACGGAGGATCCGTCTACTCCCTATTGGGTCGCGCCATCACCAGAACGGGACAGGGATTCACGGACAATGCTCCATCCTTCTATCTTGACAGGTGGGAATCAGCCACCCAGGTAGGTGCAGGTCGTGTAAGTAAAGCTTATTCCACCTTTGGCCGTATCGTAAATACCGACTGGTTGTATTCATCCGATTACTGGCGTATCCGTGACATTACCATCGGGTATGATTTGGGTAAAGTGATCAAAAAGAATATTCTGGAAGGTGCACGCGTCTATGTCACCGCAGAAAACTGGTTTGGGCACGACAAATATTACGGAGGTGCTAACCCGGATGCCACCAATACGGACCTCAGCGGCAATGCCAATTACCTGGCTGCCGGTGACTACGGTGGTTTGCCATTGGCGAAATCGATCATCGTAGGGTTAAATATCACCTTTTAATTACCTTTAAATCCATTGAAAATGAAGAAGATATTATATATAACCATCCTGGCGGTATCCATCCTGTCAACCTCCTGCAGCAAGGATTTGAATCAGATCCCGATTTCGCAGGGTACTACGTTAACCTTTTACCAGTCGCCCAGTGACTTCGTCCAGGGTGTCAATGCGGTGTACAGTGTTCTGAGAACCTATCCCGACAGATTGCTCAACCTTTCTGAAATTCGCTCAGACAATATTTATGGAGTCTCTGATTTGGGTGTTCGCGACTGGGATCCGATCAATAATTTTCAAAAATCCATGACGGGCAATGCCTATGTTGAAGAGGCATGGAGTACGGATTTTAATGGAGTTTTCCGCGCCAACGAAGTTTTGGAACAGATCAAGAAAAACGGAAACCTGATCAATTCGGCTACTCTGCAAGCCAGGCTGGAGGCAGAAACACGTTTCCTGCGTGCCTTTTACTATTTCGATCTGGTCAGATATTATGGAAAAGTTCCACTGATCGACCATACGATTATTGCGTCTGAAGCAAACACCATCCCACGCAGTGCAGTAGCAGATGTCTATAAATTGATTATTTCAGATCTTCAGGCAGCGATCGCCGTTCTGCCTGCAAGCTATACCGGAGTGGATGTAGGCAGGGCTTCCAAATATGCTGCGGAAGGATTACTGGCTCAGGTGTACATGGCCAGGTCGGGCCCGACCTACGGGGTAGAAGGTCCCGGTCTCGGACTGAGTGAATGGAATCTTGCCCTGCCATTGATCCAGGATATCATCAGCAGCGGACTATTTACTTTCAATTCCAGTTTTGCCAATATTTTTTCCTATTCCAACCAGAATCCAACTGTGAATAAGGAGGCGGTGTTTGATGTAATGTATGTGACGGGAGCCAGCGGTACCTCTTCCATTTATGGAGCTACCTATCCAACAATTTTGTGTGCAAATATTTACTTTAAATCAATCAACGATACGAAATCGAACGGAGCCCTGGAGGCCATTCCGGTATCCAATGACTTGATCAGCAAATATGCCGCAAACGATGTGCGCAAAACCTTTGCGATCCATACGGCCTCTTACAACAATTCTGGTAGTACGGAAACAAGACCATTCTTCCAGAAGTATCTTGATTTCACAAAGATTCCATCCACCAGCCGTTTTGACTGGGGGATCAATTTCATCGCCATCCGATACACGGATATTTTGATGATGAAAGCTGAATGTGTACTGAACGGTGCACCTGGATCACAGGCAACCGATGTGGATGCCATCGTGAATCAGGTTAGAACCAGGGCAGGAGTCGGAACACCCGCCTTGTCGGGTGTTACCCTGACACAACTCTATGATGAAAGAAGACGTGAGTTCGCAGACGAAGGCAGCCGTTGGTTCGACCTTCAACGCAGCGGAAACCTGATCACCATCATGAACAGCTGGATGACGGTGGATGATGCTACGAGGAAACAGATGAATCCCGTAGTGGCCGGATACATTGTTTATCCGGTTCCGCAATCCCAACTGGATGCCATTCCCGGACTTTACACACAAAATGCCGGATATTAATTAGCTGATACCAACAAAAGGCTGACATTCTGAATAGTTGAATGTCAGCCTTTTTTATTTTTAGCAGGTTGATAAGACCAGGTTGCTCTATTTATAATCCGGAAAGAAACTTTTCCCTGAGTGCCACCTTGTTGATTTTCCCGACGCTGGTCTTGTCTATAAATTCGGCCCTCACGACCTTCATGGTAATGGCTTCTCTGGGGAGTACCCCTGAATCTACGCTGGCTTTCACGATTTGAACGATCTCCCTGTCGTCAAAATTGGAATTTGCCTTTGCAACCACAATGGCCAGGGGAATTTCGCTCCAATTGAGATCCGGAGCGCCGATGACGGCGACCTCCGCCACTCCCTCGTGTTTGGCGATGACATCTTCAATCTCCAGAGAACTGAGCCATTCACCTCCCACCTTGATGACATCCTTCGACCGGTCCGTGATCCGGATGCTTCCTCCCTGATTCACGCAGGCCACGTCGTTGGTATGCATCCAGCCACCCTCCCATAGTTTTTCGGAGTGGACGTGATCCTTCAGGTATCCCTGGGTCAGATAGGGGGCACGAACGATAATTTCCCCAGGAGTCTTGTCGTCATTCGGAACTTCAACTCCTTCCGAATCCACCACCACCATTTTCGCCAACCCAATCGGCCGGCCTGTACGGCAACGAAGATCGGCCTGTTCTTCCGGAGAAAGCTCCAGTTCTGCGATGGTGAGTTGCGAGAGGGACAATACCGGACAGGTTTCGGACATCCCATAGCCTGCAAAAACATCTATTCCGCGCTTCATTGCCTCGAGGGCCACCGCCCTGGGCAATGCTGCTCCTCCGATGATGCAGGACCAACGGGAGAGGTCGCACAGCTGAGAGGAGGGATCTTTCAACAGCATATTCAATATGGTAGGGACACAATGGCTGAAAGTTACCTTGTGAGTTTCGAGCAGATTCAGGAGGACGGCAGGTACATATTTCCCGGGATAGACTTGTTTGACACCCATAAACGTAGCAATGTACGGTATTCCCCAGGCATGAACGTGGAACATTGGCGTAAGCGGCATGTAGATGGATTCCCTGTGAAACCTTCCTTGTTGTGAATTGGCAGCAAGAGCGGCGGTGGTAGTGAGCGTATGGAGCACCAGCTGTCTGTGCGAGAAATAAACCCCTTTTGGCAAACCAGTTGTCCCTGTAGTGTAAAAAGTGGTGGCCCTGGTATTTTCATCAAAATCCGGAAATTCGAACCTGGGAGATGCTTCTGCAAGCATTTTTTCATATTCCCCTTCGAACTGGAAATGATTTTTGGCGATTTCTCCCCCTTCGTCTATGAGGATGAATTTCCTTCCTTCCGCGATACGACCGCGAATACCTTCGAGCAAGGGAAGGAATTCAGTGTGACAAATGATCACATCATCCTCTGCATGGTCAATGGTGTAGACCAACTGCTCCTGGGATAGCCGGACATTGATGGTATGCAGCACCGCTCCCAGCATCGGAATGGCATAATAGGCCTCCAGATACCGATGTGAATCCCAATCCATGACGGCAACCGTATTACCCGGTTTGACCCCGATGGAGGTTAGGGCATTGGCAAGCCGGTGAACCCTTTCCTGCCAGGATTGATAGGTAAGGGTCAGCTGATCCTTGTAAATGATCACCTGATCCGGATTCTTCCACATGGGGGCAGCAAACAGCTGTTTGATCAGTAACGGATATTCGTAGGCCGATTGGGTCCTGTCAATCAAATTGCTCATAAAGGGCTTGTGTTTTGTTCTTAATTATTGCGTTATTCCGGTAGAAAGTTGAATGCTCCAAATTTAAACGAAGTTTTTAGAAAACAACAGGGTATATTTTGGAGGTGGAATCCCTTCAATGGGGAGGGCATTTCCTGTAAAAATTTGACGGTCATTTTTTTTATCTACCCTACCAGATAAGAAAGTAGTTTATCTTTCACTATCTTGCTTTGTCAAAAAAGAGTCCTATTTACTAATTTGCGATCAGTCTCAAATGCCTCCATTTTGTATGGTCTCAGCTGAAGCAAAGGAATTGAACTGCAAGATTTCAACAATAAATTTTAAAATTTTCACGTGATGATCAGGTCGGTAAAATCGAAAATTGAGAATCGAAAATTTATAGCAACAGTCTTCCTCTGTTTGCAATTTGCTATGGGTATTCAGGCCCAGGACTCCTCCTTTCTCTCCAATCCATACAGATTGCTGGAAAATATGCAGCTGTTGGAACTGAATCAACAGGAGGGACATACTGTTTGCATTCCTGCCAAGAACGTTCAGGAGGCACTCGGTCTCCAAAAATTGAAATCGGAAAATGTGCTGATGCTGAATGGCAATTGGAAATTCCTTTTTGCCAATACCCCGGAGGGTACACCCAAAAATTTCTTTCGTTCCGACTTCAGCGACAAGAACTGGGCAAACCTTCCAGTTCCTTCAAACTGGGAGATGCAAGGCTACGGCGATCCGCTGTTCAGAAACGTAGCGCAGCCCTTTCACGCCAATCCCCCTTTCGTGCCGCGTGAATACAATCCAACCGGTTCCTACAGGAAAACCTTTGTACTGCCTTCCGGCTGGAAGGGAAAACAGATCTTCCTCCGGTTAGAGAAAACGGCTTCTGCCTCTTTTGTCTGGATGAACGGCAGAGAGGTGGGCTACAACGAGGGTGCCCAGGAACCTGCGGAATACGATGTCACCAACTACCTGAAACCTGGTGAAAATGTACTTGCCGTCAACGTTTACAAATACGCTGCCGGAGTCTACCTCGAATGCCAGGATTATTGGCGACTGGCAGGAATATTTGATGAGGTCTGGCTGTATGCCACACCACCGGTTCATCTTTTCGATTGGTTCGCTACGACGGATCTCGACGAAAATTACAGAGATGCTACCCTGAAGGTGCAATGCACCCTGACCAATCAGTTAAAAACTGGCAGAACAGGTTACAAGGTCCGTACCTCCGTTCTGGATTCAAAAGGTACCATCGTGAAGAGCTTCTCCTCCGAACCGTTTCGGGTTGAGTCGCAGAAGCCCCTGACCATTTCATGTTCCTCTGTCGTGGCAAATCCGGCAAAATGGTCTGCGGAGTCACCGAGTCTCTATCATTTGGTGATGGAGCTGATCAATGGGGAAGGTAAAACGGAAGAGGTGATTGCAGGAAGGATTGGATTCAAAAAGACAGAAATCCGCCACCAGGTCTTTTACCTGAACGGCAAGGCGATCAAACTGAATGGGATCAACAGCCACATGCAGCATCCAGAATCCGGTCATACGATGGATGAAGCTACCATCCGAAAGGATTTCGAAATACTGAAGCAGTTCAACATCAACTGTGTGCGAACCTCTCATTATCCACCCGTCTCGAGGTATCTCGAACTGGCAGACGAGTATGGACTCTACATCGTGGATGAAACTGGCGATGAGGCCCATGCGACCGAATATTTGTCAGATAACAAAGCCTGGGAACCCATGTACCGCGAGCGGGTCCGGAAAATGGTGCTGCGCGACAGAAATCATCCCTGCATCCTCTTCTGGAGCGCAGGTAATGAAAGCGGGGAGGGATCCAATATTTGTGCGGTCGTGGAGGAAGGTCGCAAGTTTGATGCCACAAGATACTGGATGTATGGAGGCAACGCCTTTTCACACCGGTGTGAGGAGATCATAGGTCCGCGCTATCCGACTCCTTTCGAACTGAAGACGCAGGTTGGAATGGTGCCTGAAAGCGTGGACCCAAGACCTTCCTTTATGGATGAATACCTCTCCGTAGCCGGGAATGGCGGGGGCGGACTGGATGATTATTGGGAGGTCATCTACAAATATCCGAGAATCATGGGTGGTGCCATCTGGGATTTTGTCAGCCCAGGGCTGAAGGAGCCGGTACGAAAACTGGATGATTCATCCGGAAACGGAATTCCAGTACACATCATGGGGAATGCAAAAATAGTGAAGGGTCATCTGGGGAATGGGATAGATCTGAACGGCCACGATCAGTGGGTGGAGGTGTATCAGGACAAGAAAATAGAGATCACGGGAAATGAATTGACCCTTTCACTCTGGGTCTTTCCGCGAGATCTGATGCGGATGGGAGGTACCCTCATCACGAAGGGGAATTATCAGTTTGGGCTGCAGCAGGCAGGAGCAGACTCCATTGATTTTTATGTTTATACCGGGAAGAGGGTCCTTCTTCGGGCACCGCTACCCAAAAACTGGTTGCAAAACTGGCACCATGTGGCAGCTATTTACGATGGAACCTCCATCGCAATTTATGTCGACCACCTGAAATTGGCCGAAAAACCCGCCAAAGGGAACCTGGTGAATTTCCCTTTCCCCCTGAACATCGGAAAAAATTCGGAGCTGGATGGCCAGGGTACTACCGGTTATTTGTGCGACGCCATCATCGATCAGGTAGCTGTCTTCCCCAAGGTAAAGGAGGTGAATGAACTTTATTATGGAAAGCCCGAACTGAAAAGGAGTGCGGCTCTTTGGCTCGATTTTGAGAAGGAACAAAGAGACGGAGAATTTTTCAGTTATGGAATTGGGGCAAGAACTTATGGAAGCATCTGGCCCAACAGGATTCCGGAACCTGAAATGTGGCAGATGAAGAAATCGGCGCAACCCCTCTCCGTCAGATGGAGCGAGCAGGATAAATTGGAAGTTGAGGTGAGGAACAGAAACTTTTTTACTGATATCCAGGGGTTGGATACACGATGGAATCTGGAGGAGAACGGAATTTCCCTGGCTTCCGGAAAGCTGGATTTGAACGTTGGTCCACAAGCCATCCAAACGGTGAAACTACCCATCGAAAAGCCGGTTCTACAGGCAGGCGCGACCTATCTGGTTACGGTCAGTTTCCATCTGAAAGCACCGACTCCCTGGGCTCCCAAAGGCTTTGAAGTTGCCTGGGATCAGCTTGAATTGCCCTGGAAACTTCCGGCAGAAAAGACAACAAGGGCTTCGCAGGATCAACCCTTAAAATTGACGGAAGATGAAAAGTCATTGATCATTCAAGGCTCAAATTTCGATTATGGTTTCAACAAAACTGATGGCAGTCTTCAATCCATTCATTTTCAGGACAAATCGTATCTCAGGAGCGGTCCGCAGTTAAATGTATGGCGCGCTCCGCTGGCCAACGAGCAGGACGACTGGACCACCTATTCGGTGAATATCATTCCCAAACCGGAGGGGTATGGAAACACCATTTCAACGGCCTGGTATGCACTTGGTCTCGACAGAATGAAATATATCCTTGAAACTTTTGACCACCGGCAAATCAAGGATCAGGTGGAAGTTCATGTGCATCAGGTTGTCCTCTTTGGGCACAGCGACAATGCCGGATTCGAAAACGACCTGGTCTATCTGATCTCTAAGGATGGAACCATGGAAATCAGTCACGACATCGTTCCCAATGGTAAAATGCCGGTGTGGTTGCCCCGGATTGGCACCAGCTGGATCCTTGACATCAAGCTGAGTCGGGTGGAGTGGTTTGGGCGCGGACCACAGGAAAACTACCCGGATCGGAAAACCGGCTACCGGATGGGTCGTTATCAGGCTACGGTGGAAGATCTGTTTGTTCCCTATTTGTTGCCTGAGGATTGTGGCTTAAGAACAGATAACAAATACGTCAGGTTTCTTGATCAAGAGGGTGCCGGGATCGAACTCTCCGCGGAACAGCCGTTTAATTTCAATTGCTATTCCTATTCCACGGAAAATTTATCAAAGGCAAAGTATACTTATCAGCTTACGAAATCGGACGGCATCACCTTTAATCTCGATTACCAGACTACAGGGGTCGGTTGCACGGCGAGGGCAGTTTCCGACAAATACCAGACAATTCCCAGGGCGACACAATTCACCACTACCTTAAGGCTGGTGAAGGGTAGCAGTATCAAGTAGTCTCTGCGGAATTTGTGTTGGAAAGAAAATGTTTGTTATTTTTTCAGTAGAAATTCGAGGGGAACATGCAACCTCCGGCTCCAGGCTGTTTCGCTGTGGTCATCTCCGGGATAAAACCTTGTTATCCAGTTTTTGTTGGTATATCCTTTGGCTTTCATCACTTCATCGGCTTTTTGCTGCAAGGGAGGATACATGGCGTCCAGCGTTTTGTCGCCGTAGTCGAAATAGATTTTGTGTTTTCTGGGATCCGGCAGACTGGATTTCAGGTAGATGAAAAATGATTCGGGTATTGGATTGTTTTCTACGGTAAATGATCCGGGCCAGTGGGTACTCATGCAGATTGCACCTCCGAATATTTTGGGATATTCGCAGATGGCGTACATCGAAATGAGCCCTCCCATGCTGCTGCCGCCGATGAAGGTATGTCTCCTGTCTTTGTAAACACTGTAATTTTTGTCTATGAATGGTTTGAGTTCGGTTACCAAAAACTTCAGGTAATTGTCGGAATGCGGCTGGAATTTTTCTATGGTGTTTCCCATGGATTGCAGCTGTTTGGTAGCCAGCGCTTTTAGTTCCGGCGTGAGCGATTCAAAAGGTTTTTGCGGAAAAAATTCGGGATGCCTGCTTTTCCCGCTATTCCAAATGCCAACGACGATCACTGGTTCTATCTGATTATCCCGGATAAGCTGGCTGATGACGGCATCAGCGTCCCAGGAGCGATGGTTCCAGGTAGTCAGGGAATCAAAAAGCATCTGACCATCGTGCATATAAACGACGGCATATTTTTTTGAATTACTGTAACCATCAGGCAACCAGACATCCACGTTTCTGGTATCGATAAATTTTGACTTGAAATTCTCGATACGGTGAATGCTTCCGGAAACGACCCTGGGGAGGTTTTGGGAATGAAGCATGGCCGCCATCGACAACAGCACACTGATTAAAACAATTCTCTTCATAACAGGGTATTTTTTTTCTGGATGGAAGCTATTTTGCTAAATTTATTGCCGACTGTCTCCTTCGAGGTTTCACTTTTTGGGGTCAATTTCTGATAATGACATCACACAAGGGGTGACTGCTATCCAGAGAAGGGACGCAGCCGATCTTCATTCCTGCAATTCGAAATATTTTTTGACGAGCAGAGTAAATTCGTTGATCGAAATTGGTTTGGAAAGAAAATCGTTACAACCTGCCAGGATGGCTTTATCCCTTTCCCCTTTTAGATTCAGGGCTGTTTGTGCAAAGATGATCACCTGCTGATTAAATGTCCGGATAATTCTGGTCGCCTCGTAACCATCCATCACGGGCATATGAACATCCATAAGTATAAGATCGATGTTCATATGCGTTCGACAGGCTTCCACGGCATCCAGTCCGGATTTGACCCTGATGATCTCTTTACCGAAGGAGTGAATCAGCCGGGTGAGATAAAAATTGGATACATTGTCATCCTCTGCGATCAACACAGTAAGTTTCCGTATGTCCATATCTTCCAATTTCTCGACCATGAAGGAGGAGGGACTTATTCTTTCAACCATTTGGGGTCGGTAGGGAATGGTAAAATAGAAGGTGGATCCGTGTCCGAATTCACTCTTCACCCAGATCCTTCCCTTGAGCATGTTTACATAGGCTTTTGTGATGGCCAGCCCCAAACCGGCACCTTCGAAATTTCTGGCAAGCGATTCGCTCGCCTGACGAAACCGTTCAAAGATGATTTCCTGCTGGTTGAAATGAATCCCCACACCCGTATCCTTCACATAAAATTCAAGCATATCCCCTTTTTTCACGTACCCCAATTCAATGGATCCCTTGTCTGTGAATTTGAGGGCATTTTTAACAAGATTGGTAAAGATGGCATAAATTTTCTCCCGGTCGGTATGCATGGAGGACTCCTGGTCCTGCAGCCCTGTTTTATACAAAAGTTCGATCCCCCTGCTCTCTGCTTCCGGTTTGAAAAAGGTATGAATGTAACGGATTTGATCGTTGATGTTGGTATCGGACTGTACAATCTCAGTTTGCCCTGCTTCTACTTTTGAGATACTGATGATGTCGTTGATGATGTTCAACATCCTTTTCCCGCTCTCCTCAATTATTTTTATGAACTCTTTTTGTTCCTCTCCGCTCAGTTTTGGTTCTTTCAGCAATTCCACAAAGCCAAGAATTCCATTCATGGGTGTACGAATTTCGTGGCTCATGTTGGCTAAAAAGGCAGATTTCAGCAGGTCACTCTCTTCTGCTTTCTCTTTTGCGCGCTGAAGTTCCTTCTTCTGTTGAACAAAATCGCTGAAGAGCATACCGATCTGTCTGAATTCCCCGGGACTGTTCTTCAGATCCCCAATCAATCTGTCATTTTCATTTTCTGATTCAAGGATTTTTCTGATCCTTTTCAATGGATTGGTCATCCAAACCCTTGTGGTAACACCAATCAGCATCCATATGATAAAGATGGAGATCAGCATGGTCAGAAACATATAAAAAGAGATGTGCCTGTAAAGTTCCAGCAAATTGGAAGATCGTTTGAAGGCAATGTGCGCAATCTCCTTTTTGTTCCAATCATACAACGGCACAGAAGCCGTAGTATGGTATGCATCGTAGGTTGATGCCGAATCCGTAGCCATCACCAAACTCGCCTGAGCACTGCTGAGATTGGATTCGCCATTCAGAAAATCCTGATCCCAGTTACGGCCAATGAAGATGTACCCATTGGGATTGGCAACTACATGAGTCAGGTCATCATCCGGATGAACAGAAGCCGAAGAGATCTCGAACAGTCCCTCGGAGGTATTCTGGAAAAAACTCAAAAACCGTTTCTCTTTCAATTTTTTCAGGATCTCCCTGGAGATGATGGCGTGTATCTGAATGGATGGAACCGAAGCCTCGTGCACCAGATTAAAGGAGGAATCGTACACACAGACATAGTCTGCCCAAAAGGATTTTAAAATGGTTGAAATGTTGTTGTTGAACCAGGCAGTATCATTTTTGATAATGCTCAATGAAAAATCATCCCAGAAAAAATAGTCTTTGGCAACCTGCTTTAGAGTCTCTGTTTTAATGTCTATCAATGAGTTTACCTCGTTTTGGAATTGAATCTGGGATTCGCTGAGGATAAGCTTCTCCTGATTCTCAGTGGTCCTGTATAGCATATACAGCAGCAGCATAAAAATCAGTCCGGTGATTAAAAGCATTAAATTGATCCGGGTCTGGATGGTGTTGAATTTCATGAAGATATTTTAGCGAAGACCTCGGTCTTGTTTATTATTCAGAATAATTTTTGGCTAATGGACATTTGGCTCCATCCTAACAAACAGCTGTAAGCGGGATAAATTTCCAAAATTTTGTGGAATTTATTTCAGCTTAGGTTTAGGTCTTGGAGCCCAATATTTACTTGATGCCATCTCGATGATGCTTTCACTGCAGAGATGCATCCAGTCGTGGCCGAAAAATTAATGTAAGGGAATTAATATTACCGGAGCCAATGCCAATCTGGTGAAACTGCGAATACCAATGTTTGGTTAATAAAACTGCAAACTACTTAGCAAATTTATATAATTATTATTAATTGTTCATCCTTGTATGGATGGATTAGGGAAGGCTTAAACTTTTTATCTACCGCCCTGTTATATACAACGATTCACGCGCATCAGGGGTTCCGGCAACCCATACTTGTTAACACAAATATTTTTCTTAGCTTATCGTTCCTCCTGATTTTAGGGTTATTTAAAAAATAGATTGACTTCAATTTGGCGGTAGATTCTGAAAAGCAGTTTATTTTTTCTTCATCAACCATACCTCCGAAACCAGGGTTCCCCATCCACCTGAATTTCGCCATTGCTCTACACTTACCCGGTCGCCCACGGCTACATCTTCAGCCTTTTCCAGCCGGATGGTCAGGTCCCCATCTGAAGTAGCACCTAACGGGATGTTGTAAGTGAAAAAATCGCTCATCAGATAAGGGAGTTCAACTTTCCTGGCTAACAATAAATCATCGGCGTAGATCGACTGACTCTTTTGGTTCATTCTGGGGGCATAGCGATCTTGGTACCATGGTCGAACAAAGGTGAACCTGATTTGGTAGTGTGCTTTTGGATCAAGGTCTGTGTAATGAAGCGTTACCCCCTGCTTTTCGTTCTGTGTGAAGTGCATGGAGCGCTGGGAGGGGCGATTCCCTTCTGAAAGCATCTGTGAAACGTAGGGTTGTCCATGATCGTAGGGATAGCCGGAAACCACGTGCGGGGCGATGTTGGAAGTTCCAAGGTTGTCGTAGAAACCACCTTCTCCGGGGTTGTCATAATCCACCACCATGGATAGCAACTCTTTCCGTTGGACTGGTTTGGCCAATTTAGCTCTTTCCAGCTGACGCTTCAGCCATCCTAGTCCGATGAAGTCGTGCTTCAGGTTGAAATAGCCTTCATTGCGATCTCCAAAAAGTCGGTTGCTCTCCTCTCCCAGTATTCTGGCCTCTTCTTTCAGTGCGGCCATCCCGGGGGTCTCTTTCAGATCAAACCAGGTCAATGACTCTTCGATGGCTTTTTCGCTTTGCCCATTTTTGATTGCCTGGGAGATGCACTTTTCAATGCGCGACTGCAATTGCATTTGCTGATCCACGCTCAACTGAACATACCTGTCGAGCGCCCCCTTTTGCATGTACATCCGCCAGAGCCAGTCCTGATCCATTATTCGATTGGGTATGCGTAAACCGGCCTCCTTAACAAGATGATAATATTCATCAATGCCCGCTTTTTGTGGCAAGGGGTTTCCCGGTTGTTCCTGCAGATTTTTTTCCAGGACAAAGAGTGCTTTTGCCATCAGGGGTGCGGACTCCTTTCCAAACCAGGTTCTGCAATATTCATTCACCACCTCCTCCAATGTAGTCCTGGGCGACCACAACAACCGCTGCCACATCCATTGGTTGAAATGGTCGTGGTGCCCGCTCGAATGGGTAATATCGCCCACTCCGTAAGGCATCAGGTCATTGAAAACGCGGAAATAGTTCTGGGGACAAGCATAAAACGTTAGCCGGTTGTATACCATGGTAAGGTACTGATCGGGCCTTCTTTCATAAATATCATGGCCCCAGTGTGGCGGGAGATTCCCGTCGCGGTCGGCTCGGGGATACATTTGGATGAAGGCGTGTTGTGCATATTTCCAATGAGTGATTTCGTTGTAATACAAAAGTTTTTGCTGCGGAGGGAGTTGGTGCAGGAGCTCTTTTGGATAGAGGCTGTAGGGTCCGTAACCGGGATAGTTGAATAGATCCATTCGATGGGTCTGCCTGTGGCCAGGTTGCCAGGAGGTCGCATCCGATCCCGGACCATAACCCCAGGCCCAAAGCCATTCGCGTGGCTTCTCCTGCAAATAGGAGAAGATAGCCTGATCGTCGGCATTGTCGAATTTTTGATTCGTAAAATAGATTTTGGTCTCGGGATGGTACCGATGGATGATAGCTGCCATTTTTTCGACGGTCTTGATAAAAGTAAGTCCGTAGGGTTTGCATTTGTCGCATTCGCATCCACCTCCGTCGCCTCCCCAGAATTTTACCAGGTCGAAGGCCGGCCGATCCCTGAAATAGTCGTCACACAATTGGAGCATGTAATCCTTTCCTTCCGGAACGGAGAGGCATACGTAACCGGTACGGCCGATGGACTCCTTTGCCTCCCATTCCAGGGGAATCTTGCCGGCAGCAGTGTTGGCACCGAATTCACCCTGGGTCATCAAACCAAACGATTTGAGGAAATCATATTTGGGGCCATAACCGGTGGAAAAAATATTGGCTCCGGCCAGGGCATAATCTAAAATGACACGCTGCGTCTCTTTTTCAGTCCAATCGCGCACTTTGGCCAGATTTTTAGCTACGTCACTTTGTCCTACCTGGGTACCCCGAATCTCAAATGCGGGAGCCGTCCTAACCTCCAGGTTTTCCGGAAGCTCCAAAATACCATTTTCTACAGTTATCTGCCTGAGCAACTCCCCTACCGCATACAGGCATCCCCTTCGGTCAACCCCGGCGGCGAGAACCAAATTCCGGGGACCGACTTTCTTCAGCAGAAATCCTTCTGCTCCGGGTTCAAGATTGGTCAAAGGCGGAATCTGCAGATTTTTTAGCCAGACATTCAATTCGTCGTGCGTTGCGGGTATTCCGATTAAAATGAGCAACAGATCCCCGTTTTCAGACAGGGACATGGTTTTTTTATCCAGCCGTACCTCTTCGATTCCGGCCTCCCTTAGCCGGTCGGACAATAAGCCGGCAATATTCAGTTCAATGGTACTGGCCTGCGGTGAAGGTTGAATGAGGACTCTTTTGTACGAAATGGCGTAGGACCGGTTCAGTGTGCCTGAAATAGCAGACACGAAGGGGAGCATCAAGATGAGAAACAAGATCCGTTGCCAGATCCCGGACCAAAGGCTGAAGTCCAATAATTTTTTCATGTAACGTAGTTAAATAGCATATTTGAAGCAGCAAACCGTAGATTCGAATCCGGACAATCCGGAAATAACAGAGTCAATAAAAGCCTTCTGAAGCAGCTCGATTCCCTGATCCAAAATCTTTGGGATGAATTCCAGTTGCTTATTGCCCTAATTAATTCAGTGCCATAAAAATACTTTTTTAATGCATAATAAGAAAAATTAGCCTCCATTCCTGGAACCATTTTATGTTGCACCCTTCTTATTAACCTCAATCAAAATCCTGGGGAATTAACAAGTTGATTAGTCGGATATAGGATGTAGTAAGGTCATAGGCCGTCCTCATTTTGTAAATTGAGGTGAAATATTTTATTTTCAGCCGGTTATATTTTGCTGTTCTTATAAATTATGTAAGATATGAATGAATATGATAAATGAACGTTTAAATATGCGTATATTTAAACGTTCATTTATCGGAAGTTTGTACTTTATAGGGGAGTCGCTGTATCGTGTAATGAAACTCAATAATATGACTGGAATCCTTATCATTGAGCACAGAAAGGATTGGATAAAGTCAATGTCCGAGGCGATTGCCTTGACCCTTCCGGATTCGGAAATTCACCTGGTTTCTGAACAGGATGCCATCAAAGATTATGTTACCTGGAGTAATTTGGAGGTCATTATACTAGGGACACCACAGCCGCCACAGGTGCGTTTGGAATTGTGCAGACAGCTGAAGCAGCATGACCGACTTAAGGCGGTACCCCTCCTTTTCCTGGTTTCTGCAGGGGAAGAGCCGGAGACCAGAAAAAATGCCGTGGAGGCAGGTGCAGATGCCTTTCTCACCTTTCCACCGGAGCTTCCGGAGTTGGCACTTCAAATGAAGTTGATGGTTAAGATTTCCCGCTTCAATCAAATGTCTGGTGAACGTGGGAATTTTTCCGTGGGAAAATCCCCACGCCTTAAACCCTGCGATGCAGAGGGACGAATGCACACAGAAGAGATGAAACGTTTGGCGGAAACTCCACTAGGGGATTCGCAGACACTTTTTGAGTCGATTCTAGACAGCACAACAGATATGATCTGGCTGGTCAATGCCGATGATTTTGGATTGTTGAAATGGAATACTGCCCTTCACGATTACTTTCTGAAGGAACGTGGAATTGAGATCGAAATTGGAATGACCCCTTCCGAACTTTTTCCTGAAGACTCCTATTTTGTTCCATTTTGGATAGATAAGTTCTCCCGGACCCTGGTGGAGGGCTCCTTGATGCTTGAATATACGACCTATTCGAAAACCCGGATTCTCCTGCTGAATTTGGGATTGCTGATGCATGAAGACCAACCCTATGGGATCTCAATATTTGCCAAGAATATCACAGAGCAAAAATTTACAGAGGAAAAATTACAAAAATCGAACAGGTTGTATGGGGTTATCAGCCAGATCAACCAAGCCATAGTTCATATCAAGGAGAAGGATCTCCTTTTGAAGGAGGTGTGTCGCATCGCCGTCGAGGATGGTAAATTCAAGATGGCCTGGATTGGTTTCCTTGATAAGAACTTAGGCGCCATCAAACCATTTGCATTTGCGGGTCATGAGGACGGATACTTATCTGTCATCGAACAAATATCAGTCAGTGACATTCCCGAAGGACGTGGACCGACCGGCAGAAGTTTCAGGGAGGGAATTTATGTGCTTTGTGAGGATTATGCGAAGGATACTGCCGTATCCATCTGGAGAGAAGAAGCGATAAAACGGGATTACAGATCTTCCATCTCCCTGCCTATCCGGGAGTTTGGGAAGATTGTCGGAACTTTCACACTCTATTCGGACATCCCGTACTTTTTCGATGAGGTTGAGATTTCCCTGCTTACCGGGATTACCAATGACATCAGCTTTGCGCTCGAAAGCATCATTCAGGAACAGAAGCACTTGTGGGCTGAGTCTGCACTTTCGGCAAGCGAGGAGCAGTTTCGTAATATTTACAACAATCTTCAGGATGCATTTTTGCAAGCAGACCTCTCCGGCAATTTTACCAGAGTAAGTCCCTCTGCCTTGCGCATATATGGTTATGATTCAGAGGATGAGTTAATTGGAAAACCTGCCAACATGCTTTATGCAAACCCCAATATCAGGGAAAGTATGATTGCAAGGCTTAAAGAGAAGGGCAGGGTGGATGATTTAATTGGCGAAGCCTTGAGAAAGGATGGCAGCACCTTCTGGGTATCCATGAATATTCAATTTATTTACCAGAATAATCAGATCTCGGGAACTGAAGGCGTGGTGCGTGATATTTCGGAACGCATAAAGGCAGAAGAAGAGATTGTCCGTACGAATTTGCGTTTTCAGACGATATTCGAACAGGCTCCGATGGGAATTGCATTGAGCAATCCGTCCACAAGAGAGCTGATAGAAATCAACCAGAAGTTTGCTGATATAGTTGGCCGTTCGAAGGAAGAGATCATAGAATTGGGATGGATAAGTGTTACCCATCCCAATGATCTACAGGAAGATTTGGTCCAATTTGAAAGGCTCAATTCAAAGGCGGTTGATCATATTCAATTGAAGAAACGGTACATCCGTCCAGATGGCTCTTCCGTGTGGGTCAATCTGATGGCTACGACGTTGATCACGGAAGATAAAGGCCATCCCCAGATTCTTAGTATGATTGAGGATATTACCGATCAAATTAACAACGAAGACAAGATTCGTATTCTGACCAGTGCGGTGGAACAGAGTCCCGTATCCATAGTGATCACCGGATTAGATGGCGAGATTGAGTATGTGAATCCAAAATTTTCTCAAATTACGGGTTATAGTTCGGAAGAGGCCATCGGTCAAAATCCCAGAATTCTCAAATCAGGCAGCAAACCAAGCGAAGATTACAAAATCTTGTGGGAAACCATCACCTCCGGGCAGGAGTGGCACGGAGAATTTCTCAATGTAAAAAAGAATGGGGAGCACTATTTTGAATCAGCTTCTATTTCGCCAGTCTTTGATGAGTATGGCAAAATAGCGCATTATATTGCTGTTAAAGAAGATATTACGGATCGCAAAAAGAAGGAAGAGCAGATCAACACGTTAAGTGCAGTTGTGGAGCAGAGCCCATTGATGATCTTAATCACCGATAGGAGCGGCAAAATTGAATACATCAATTCTGAATTCTCCAGATTCATGCAATATACTTCTGAAGATATTGTTGGAACCACACCCAGAGTCTTCAAGCAGAAACTTCATACAAAAGAATCCTACGACAAGATGTGGAGAACCCTGCAAACAGGACAGGTCTGGCAATCAGAATTTCAAAACCGGAAAAAGGATGGAACCGTATTCTGGGAAAATGTTACCATTTTCCCTTTGATAGAATCCAATGGCCTTACCAGCAACTACATCATCATCAAGGAGAATATCAATGAGAAAAAGGAACTGATCAGCGAATTGATCGCTGCCAAAGAAAAAGCAGAGGAGAGCGACAGGTTGAAAACATCCTTTCTGGCAAACATGAGTCACGAAATTCGTACTCCCATGAATGGTATTCTGGGATTTACCGAATTATTGAAAGAACCGAATCTCTCCGGAAATGAACAAAAATTTTATATTCAGGTCATTGAGGAAAGCGGGACAAGAATGCTGAACCTGATGAACAACCTCATAGATATTTCCAGAATAGAGTCGGGAGAGATCAATGTCTTTTTCACCTCCTATGATATCAAATACAAACTTGAACACATTTTTGATTTATTCGTCAGGGAGGCGGAAATGAAGGGGCTGGAATTGAAGCTGATCAATGATTTTCACAACAACGATCCGCTGATTAAAACCGATGCACAAAAGCTGGATACAATTGTGATCAATCTGGTCAAGAATGCAATCAAATTTACAACGGAGGGTTGCGTTGAGTTTGGATGTGAATGGAAGGAGGATCATTATCTGTTTTATGTCAGGGACACGGGTGTTGGGATCGATTCGCAATACCGCGAAATTATTTTCGACAGGTTTAGACAGGCCAGTGAGTCTCTGAGCCGTCCCTACGAAGGAGCGGGTTTGGGATTATCCATATCCAAGGCCTACACCGAAATATTGGGTGGCAGGATTTGGATGGAGAGTGTCGTTGGACAAGGTTCTGTCTTCTATTTTACCCTTCCGGTAGAGGAGTTCCTCCCCTATACCGGCCAGACTTATTCAGATCATTTCAGGGCTATCCCCTCGGGCCTAACCAAAGGACAAAAAATATTAATCGTAGAGGATGATGACATTTCGATGAACTTCCTCGAAATTGTCATAGGTACCATCACCAGTAATATATTGAAGGCCAGATCCGGCTTGGAGGCAGTCGAGATTGCTGGAAAGAATGCGGATATTGTCCTGATCCTGATGGACATCAAAATGCCGGTCATGGATGGTTTGGAAGCAACCAGACAAATCCGCAAATTCAATCCGGAGGTGATTATCGTTGCACAGACCGCTTATTCGCTGACCGGCGACCGGGAAAAAGCCATAGAAGCCGGATGCAACGATTATCTCTCGAAACCTATCAAGAAGGAGGAACTCGAGGCAAGGCTGAAAATGCACCTGAAGTGAATGTAGATGCCGGATCCAGTTGCACAATTTGGCTTGATTTTTGTTATTTTAGAGTCAATTATTTACCAATTGACAGTCCACAAAGATGAAGCCAATAGTTCTTTCTGTTTTTATTTGTCTCCTCGGATTTTCTGCCTTTGCACAAACTTCGCAGTCAGGATCAATTTCAAAAGATCCATCTACGTTGGAATTGGGTGTAAACTACAGCTCCAACTCGGGAATTTATGGAATTTTTAACAGCGTTTCTGCTCAGCCGGTTACCTCTTCGGATTTTAATTATTATGGAGGTAAAGGATTAATACTGGGAATATCTGGACAGTTGATCGGGAACAGTAATTCCACCTCCATCACAAAGCCATCAACTGAAGTGGACCTGACGGGGGGATGGAATCTGAATTTTTTTGAAAACGCCTTGTCAATCAACCCGTCTTACAGTCACTTTTTCATTTCTACTGGCGCTGCGACGGCAAAATCGATGTTCTCAGACCAGGCAGAGCTGGATTTTTCCGGTTCATTCAAATGGTTCAAGCCTTCTGTTACCACAGACTACCTTTTTGGTACCAAGAAGGCATTAAATCTTAACTTTTCCCTTGGATTTGAGGCCAGGGCAACCAATTTCCTTACGGAGGGAAATACTTTGATCATGAATCCTTCCTTTGGGGTCAACTATGGAAATCTCTCCTGGTCGTTATTGGTTCCCAAAAATCTTGTACAATTCCTGACCCCGTTACGGGTTACCTATGGGGACAATCTGACCATTCAGCAACTTCTTGCCAAGGGAACGACCGTCGTGAAGAAAGCAACTGCGAAGCAACTGGCCATCCTGAATCCTTTGTCTACCCTCGGAGAAATATTTACTGCAACCAGTGGATACCAGGTGAATTCGTTGGAGCTTAGTCTTCCCTTCACCTACAATATAAACAAATTATCAATAACCACAGAATTTGCTCTTTCCGTGCCAAGAAATGTACCGGTTTATATCAAGAGCCAAACACTCTTCCTATTTTCTGCTGGTGTCAACTATTCTTTTGACAGGTAAAATCTTTATCTTCAGTTCGAATTATTCATTCGGATAGCAGGTGAAAGGCCACAAATCCAGGTTACCTTCACACCAAAACAAAAAACGCAGCTATGTATTTGGATCAATATTTTGAGCAGTCAGCGAATCAATATCCGGATGCTGTCGCGTTGGAACAGGGGGAGAAAAGAATCAGCTATTCGGAGGTGGAGGCGACTTCAAACAGGCTGGCCAGGTACCTCCGTCAGCAGGGAATCGGCCGCGATGACAAAGTCATCCTCTTGTTGCCACGATGTGCAGAGGTAATCATCGTTATGCTTGGGATATTGAAAGCTGGGGCTGCCTATATTCCGCTGGATCCGGAAATTCCGGCAGACAGGTTGAATTTCATTCAGGAAGATGCGGAGGCAAAGATGCTGATCACTTCCGATGAAATTCTGGAACGGATTGGAATAGGCTTGAAATACAAATCCCTCTTCAATCTCGACAGCCAATGGGATCAACTCTCGGTCTATTCGTCGGACCATCTGTCTATTGGTGACCGGACTCCAGATGATCTTTGCTATCTAATTTATACATCAGGAACGACGGGCAAGCCCAAAGGGGTGATGCTGGAACACAGAAATGTAGCCAACTACCTTCAGGGAGCGCTTGAAATCTATCCGATAGACACCACCTTTCGCGCCTTGCAGGGATTCTCAGTATCCTTTGATGCTTCTGTGGAGGAGATTTGGGTACCACTTGCGGCAGGCGCCACCCTCGTTATCGGGACTTTTGAGATCATGCGCTCCGGGGATCAATTTTCAGCCATTCTGAACAGGTTAAACATCACCTTCCTCTCCTGTGCCCCGACCCTGTTGTCGATGGTAAAAGAGGATATCCCGGGATTGAAAATTTTGATCTTCGGCGGAGAGGTATGCGCTACCGACCTGGCAAAGAGATGGTGCAAGCCCGGCCGGATGGTCTACAACACCTACGGTCCGACAGAGGCCACGGTGATTGCTACCTATGCTGTCTTAAACGCGGAAGATGAAGTGACCATTGGGAAGGCTCTGCCAGGATATGAGGTGAGGATCGTTGGAGAAGACCTTCAACCGGTGGAGGAGGGGCAGGAGGGAGAAATTCTGATTGGAGGGGCCAGCATCGCGAGGGGTTACCTCCACAATGAGGCACTCACCCTTCAAAAATTTGTGGAAACCTCTAAAATAAGTGGCATTCCGGAACGTTATTACAAAACGGGTGACATGGCCCGATGGGCCCCCAATGGGGATATTGTCTATTTGGGAAGAAAGGATGCCCAGGTAAAAATTCGTGGGTTCAGGGTAGAACTTGCAGAGATAGAAGAACTTATTTTGCAATGCAGGGGAGTTCAGGCGGCCGTGGTGGCGCTCCATGCAGAGACACAGCAGCTGGCAGCTTTCGTGGTAGTGCAAACAGGAGAACTGCTGGACAGGGCGCAGGTTACTGCCCTGCTGAGATCCAGTTTGCCCTATTACATGGTGCCTTCTACGCTCGATGTGCTTGCCTCCTTGCCAATGACAGCAAGTCAGAAAGTCGACAGGAATCAGCTTCCACCTCCCCGAATCCCCTTGTCTCATTCAGATCAGCGGGTGATCCTGCCACCCGTTTCGGACCTGGAAGTGGAGTTGGTCAGAATAATAGGAGAAAATATCCATCGCACAGATATTTCGATGGATGACAATTTTTTTGATGAATTGGGAGGACACTCCCTGCTGGCGGCACTGATCGCCTCCGAGATGCGAGAAAACCGGATGTTTGAACAACTATCCGTGGCCGATTTTTACAAGTATCCGGTGTTGTCGGACCTGGCCAGGGAGTTGGAGAAAAAGCGCCCGGCTTTGGGTGAAAGTACCACCCGGGAGCGTGATATTCGCACTCCATCTGCCATGGCCTATTATACTTGCTCATTTTTTCAGGGCATCTCGATGTTGTTCATTGCACTGATCTTCGGGATCGAATGGCTCGGGCCCTTCTTTGTTTACTCCTATTTTTTCCAGGCCGATTACAGCATCCTGGATTCGCTCCTGATGATGCTTATCAGTTATTTTACGCTTCTTCCAACCATTACTTTTTTTGCGATAGCATTTAAATGGATGGCCATTGGGAAGATACGGCCCGGAAAATACAAACTGTGGGGAAGTTATTATTTCCGTTTCTGGCTCGCAGACAAGCTGGTAAATATCTCACCCATCTCCTATTTCACTGGAACGCCGGTGATGAATGTTTTCCTGAGGCTTCTTGGTGCAAAAATAGGGAAGGACTGTTACATCAACACCTCCTCCATCTCTGCATTTGACCTTTTTAAATTGGGCGACAATGTGAGCATTTGTACCGATTCACACATCAAGGGATTCAACATTTCAGACGGATATATTCATATTGGAACCATTGAGATTGGAGATGATTGCTTCGTGGGAACAAGGTGCTGCATTTCGCAAAATACCCGCATGGAGCCTAACTCATCGATGGAAGACCTTTCACTACTGCCAGAAGGTACCACCCTGCCTCGAAATGAGAACTGGGGAGGATCCCCGGCTACAAAGATCGGCATGAATCAGAAACAGGAGAGGACCCGACTTTGGTCTACAGTTAACTCACTTTCCTATCTGGTATCGGTATTCGTCATACCTTTGATTACGATGATTGCCTATTTCCCGGGAATGATGGTGATTGCCCATTTTGACTATCACTCTGAAACCTGGTTGGAACTGTTGCCTCTAATCTTCGTGGTTGGTATTTTATTTGTTCTGATACTGGCCCTGATTATTGTCGTGCTGAAATGGATATTGCTCGGAAATATCAAGGAGGGTAACTACAAGGTAAACAGTTTTTTTTACCACAAAAAATGGTTCTTTGATCAACTGATGAAACTGAGCCTTCAGGTACTTGGAACACTTTATACAACGCTTTACCTGCAGATCTGGTTCAGGATGCTGGGGGTTAAAATGGGGAAAAGAGTAGAAATTTCGACGGTCGAGTTTATCTCTCCCGACCTGCTGGTAACCGGCGATGAATGTTTTCTGGCGGATTCCGTATCCATCGGAGCCTGCATCGTACGCAACGGATACATACACATTGCAAAAACATACATTGGCAACAGGACCTTTGTAGGCAACAGTGCAGTGATTAGTCCGGATACGAGGCTGGGTAACGATGTTCTGGTGGGCGTACTTTCCAAACTGAGCGAAAAGGATCTACCCGTAAAGGATGGTACTTCCTGGTTCGGATCGCCAGCGGTTTTCCTGCCAAGACGAGACATAAACACCGAATTCTCCGCAGAGAGAACCTACAAACCTTCCACAAAGCTATTTATTCTTCGATACAGCATCGAGTTTTTTCGGGTGATCCTGCCGGCGGTTCTGTTCATCACCTTTGCCTCGCTGATTGCGAATATCACCTCCTACCTGCAGGTGGACCTGGATCTGTGGGCGTTGATCCTTCTTTTCCCATTTATGTACCTTGGGGCCGGGGTATTGGGAACCTTTATAATGGTTGTGTTCAAATGGATCATCATCGGGAAATATGTGCCCTCCAGGAAACCCCTTTGGAGCAATTATGTCTGGCGAAGTGAACTGGTGACAGGATTGTATGAGAATTTTCTGGTACTCTTTTTCCTGAATATGTTGACAGGCACACCATTTGTCAAATATCCGCTGCGTTTGCTTGGCTGTAAAATCGGGAAACGGGTCTGTATCTATACCACCCAGATCACCGAGTTTGACCTGGTGAAAATGGGCGATTATTCCGTTGTCAATGATAATTGTACCCTGCAAACCCACCTCTTTGAGGACCGTGTGATGAAGATGTCGTTTGTAGATATCGGGAAAGGCTGCAGTGTAGGCGGGATGTCAGTAGTACTTTATGATTCGGTGATGGAAGACCGGTCGGTTCTGGAACCACTTTCTGTTCTGATGAAGAGCGAAACCTTGCCAGCAAATACCGTATTCATCGGGGCACCGGCCGAGAAACTTATGACAGGTTCACCGAGTATCCCTATCTAGGTCAGTTCACTTTTTTGGTGCTGTGAAAAAAGAGCCAAGGAGCTGAAATTCAGTTCTCAAAAATGCCGGTAAACTGTGAACTTATTTCACGGCAATTCGTATCATTCAATCAAGAAGGAAGGGTGCGGTTTAATTGTTGGGAAAAACCCTTGTTGCAAGGGAAGTTCGACCAGCCGTTGAAGATAACTCTCTTGAAATTTATCGGTTAAATCCCTTCCCCGGTGGAACATGCGTTAAAACTTGTTGCATCTTTCATCTGGAGGAAAAAATTGGTTGTCGCTTCTTCTGGTTGAAGGTCCCGACACTGAAAAGTGCCGGTTCCGATTTCGGATCAATTAAATTTCGAATTATGACAAATTCTGTTTCCGGGATCTTCTTGTTGATGGTCACCCTATTCTCTTTTTCATCCGTCAAGTCACAGGATAAACCTCATTTTGTCCCGTTAAGAACTTTGCTGAAGCAGGCTGTTTCCAACTATCCTTTGCTCAAATCCAGGTATTATGAAATCCAGGCAGCCGAAAAGGGAGTTGATGCGAGCAAAAGAGCCCTTGTTCCGACTCTGGACGCATCTTATCAGACAAATTTTGCTACCTACAACAACATCATTGGGATGGCTACTTCTGGTTCAATGGTGCCAATCAGCGGTCCTCCCTCCACCGGAAACAATTACAAAGGGGTGATAGGCAGCAGTGCCGGGCTTTTGCTCAATTGGCAACCGATCACCTTCGGACAGCGCAATGCACAGGTCGATTATTCAAAGGCAGGATTAATATTTACAACGGCAGATACCCAAAATGAAGTTTTTCAGCACGAGGTTCGTGTCATCAACGCCTACCTCGATGCCTTGGTTGCCAAAGAGATGGTAGTGGTTTACGAAAAGAACAAGATCCGGACAGAGTCTAATTACGCCGCGATTAAATCGCTGGTGATGAGTGGCATAAAGCCCGGTCTGGATTCCTCGATGTTCAAGGCCGAACTGTCCAGATCAAAAATCGAATTGCTAAATAGCAGAAGTTATTGGCAGCAATCTGTGATCACCCTTTCCCAGTACCTTGCTTCAGACAGTGCCATCGATGTTGCCGATAGCAGTTATTTCTCAAGGCTCCCACAGATCTCCATGCCTGCAACGCTCGATTCAGCCAGGCATCCCCTTTTGTCACTTTACAGTTCGAATATTTCGCTGAGCAAGGCAAAAGGTAAGATGCTCTCCCAAACCTTGCTGCCTACCCTTGGTCTTTGGGGGACTACTTTTGCAAGGGGCTCCGGAGTCCGCTTCGACGGTACTGCCAATGCCTCCGATGGACTGAATTTTCAACGGTACAATTATGGAATTGGTCTCCAGTTGAGCGTGCCGTTGTTGCAATATGCAAGAATCAGTCCCCAGATCCAGCAACAGCAGTTGCTTGTGAAATCGAATGAGGAGAAATTGAAAGAGGTCTCGCTGCAATTGCGCAAGCAGCTTGAAATGGCAGATGCGACCCTTTACAATGCGTGGAGCGCAGCCAGGGAAAATCCTGTTCTGCTGGAATCTTCTGATTTTTCCTATCGGGCCATGTTGTCAAGGTACCAGTCCGGGCTGGCCAATTTTTCAGATTTGGTGCAGGCACAATATTCCCTGGTAAGGGCGGAGGCAGAAATGAAAGCTGCCTATGTCAATGTTTGGAAAGCTTTGCTGATAAAGGCGGCTGTTGAAGGGAACCTAAATTTATTTTTAAATCAGGTAAATTAAAATGAATATCATCAAGGGCGCCCTCCAAAAGCCGGTAACAGTATTGGTCGCTGTATTGGCCATTTTGTTCTTTTCCGCCGTGACCATCCGGAGCATGAAGATCGATATCTTCCCGAAGATGGGATTACCTACCATTTATATCGCCCAACCCTATGGCGGGCTCTCTCCCGAACAGATGGAGGGTTTCATAACCTCCTACTACGAATACCATCTGCTTTACGTGACTGGTGTGAAATATGTGGAGTCAAAATCCATCCAGGGATCAGCCTTGATCAAGATTGTTTTCAATGAAGGCTCCGACATGTCTCAGGCCATGGGCGAAGTGGTGGGGTATGTCAACCGTTCCAAGGCATTTATGCCCCCAGGGACAGTTCCACCTTTTATCACCCGTTTCGATGCCGGAAGTGTGGCAGTGGGTCAACTGGTCTTTACCTCCTCCACCAAAACCCTGGGCGAAATTCAGGATCTGGCCTTGTTCAAGGTTCGACCAATGTTTTCAACCTTGCCGGGAGTTTCGGCGCCACCTCCCTTTGGCGGGAATCAAAAGACTATCATCATCAAGGTCAATCCTGATAAGTTACGCGATTACAGGCTTTCGGCAGATGAAATTGTTCAGACCCTTGCAAAATTCAATGTGATCTCCCCGGCAGGAAATATCCGTGTGGGCGATGAAACCTTGATTACCAACCAGAATTCAGTGGTCGAAAACATTAAGGAACTGGAGAACATTCCGCTGAAACAGTCAGATGGTATTTCTGTTTATCTAAAGGATCTGGCAGAAGTTTCGATGGGTGCAGATGTAACAACCAGCTATGCCTTGATCAACGGTAAACGTTCGGTGTATATCCCGGTTACCAAGCGCGCTAATGCCTCTACCTGGGAGGTGGTCAACCGGGTCAAGGCTGCCTTGCCCGATATGCAGGCGGCAGTGCCGGATGACATCAAGGTTTCTTACGAATTCGACCAATCGGGTTATGTCATCAACGCCTTGAAGAGCCTGATCTTTGAAGGCCTCCTCGGTGCGCTCCTGACCGGACTGGTGGTCTTGCTATTTTTGAGAGACCGCAGAAGTTCCCTGATCGTGGTTCTAACCATCCCGCTTTCGATACTCTCCGCCGTGATCTTCCTGAATGCCTTTGGCCAGACAATCAATATCATGACACTTGGCGGATTGGCCCTGGCAATCGGCATCCTGGTGGATGAGGCAACTGTCACCGTTGAAAATATTCACCACCACCTCGAGTTGGGGAAGAAGAAGCAAAGGGCTATCCTGGATGCTTCCCTGGAGATCGCCCTGCCGAAATTGCTGATTTTATTGTCTGTGTTGGCGGTGTTTGTGCCTGCATTTTTTATGTCAGGGATTCCCGCCTCCATGTTTTATCCGATGTCGCTGGCCGTTGGTTTGGCGATGATCTCCTCCTTCCTGTTGTCTCAAACTTTTGTTCCAGTTGCCGCCAACTGGTTCCTGAAAGCGCAGCAGAAAATTTCACCAAACAGGCAATTCGACCAATTTAAAAATCAGTACATCGGCTGGATGAAAAGGATGGCCCCTGCGTACGGTAGATATTCCTACTTTGTTTTGTTTGCATCTGTGCTGTTGATTGTACTCTTGTTCCGGATCAATGGAACGGAAATTTTTCCAAAAGTGGATGCCGGTCAGGCGCAACTTCGTCTGAGATTGCCCACGGGTACCCGTCTGGAGCGAACGGAAGAGGCCACCCGAAAAATCCTCGGATTATCCGACAGCCTTTCCGGTAGGATGGTGGAGATCAGCTCTGCTTTTGTGGGTACGCAGCCATCAAGCTATCCGGTTGGTTTGATCCATCTTTGGACCAGTGGTCCGAATGAGGCCGTGATCAAGATCAAACTGAAGCAAGAGGCCGGAATTCCCATCGAAGAATTCAAGGAACAACTCAGAAAAAGTGTCGTTCGAACGATGCCTGAGGTAAAAATTTCCTTTGAACCCGGGGATCTGACCGAACAGGTACTGAACATGGGTTCCACCAATCCACTGGAGATCGCGGTACTGGGCAAGAACCTGACCCAATCGGCAGTCATTGCTGAAAAGTTGAACAAAAAACTGCTGGCTGTTGATTTTCTCAGGGATGTACAGATTGCCACACCCCTAAATTACCCCTCTTTAAAAATTGACATCGACAGGGTAAAGGCCGGCCAGTTTGGCCTCTCTGTGGATCAGATCAGCAAATCGGCTGTCGTGGCGACCTCTTCCAGCCGTTTTACCCAACCCAACTACTGGCTGGATAAAACTACCGGAACAGCCTACCAGGTTCAGGTGGAATATCCGCAATACAAAATGAACTCTCCCGAAGAGCTGGAAGTGGTTCCCATCGCCTGGAATGCCGGTAATCCTGTCTACCTGAGAGATGTGGCCACCTGGAAGAAAACCACCTCGGTAGGGGAATACGACAGGATCAATCAACAACGTTTCATCACCATTACAGCCAATATTCATAATAAAGACATGGGTACGGCCCTGAAAACAGTCAATTCGGCCATCGCTTCCCTGGGTGAACTGCCCAAGGGAATGAAAATCAATGTGCGTGGACAGGCGGAGTTGCTGGATCAGACCATGGGAGAACTTCAATCCGGCCTGATCATTGCCATTGTCGTCATCTTTATGCTACTTGCCATCAGTTTCCAGTCGTTCAGACTGTCGCTTGTTACCCTTTCCATCGTACCGATTGTGGTGGCAGGCTCCTTTCTCCTGATCTTCCTGACGGGACAGACCCTCAACATCCAATCCTACATGGGGATCATCATGGCAGTTGGCGTTGCGGTATCCAACGCCATCCTGTTTGTAACGAATGCGCAGAAATACAAAAAATTGCTTGATCCGAATGCCTTCCTGAAAGGTGCCTCCAACCGACTGCGCCCCATCCTGATGACAACTGTGGCGATGATTGCCGGGATGATCCCGATGGCCATCGGACTGGGTCGGGGCGGAGACCAAACCGCCCCATTGGGGATCGCAGTGATTGGCGGACTACTCTTTTCTGCCTTAGGTACCCTGGTATTTTTGCCGCTGATCTATTCAAATGTCTCTGAAAGGAAACCCTATCAGAATCTTTCCCTGGATCCGGAAGATGCAGACAGCAGCTATTATGAAGCCGTCAGTTCATCTTCCTGAAAGGAAATCATTCCGTAAATCCTTCACGGTAGTTTAAATAGCTATGAAGATTGAAATATGAAATTTTAACATGACTCCCAAAAAGAAAGTATATGCAAAGTCGAATTGTCATTCTCTTCTTTATCCTGGCCTTCAGCACTTCGCTGGTTAATTGCTCCCAACAAGAGAAGAAAAAGGTTGGGCCAGGTTCTGCGCTGGATTCGGTTGCAGTATTCAGCCTGAAAAAACTTCCACTTCTGAAAAAAATCACCTTCCCGGCGGAATTAATTCCGATGGAGAGAGCCGAAATCTATGCCAAGATGCAGGGTTTTGTCAAGGAGTTAAAAGTAGATATTGGAGACCAGGTTAAAAAGGGAGAAATCCTTGTCATCCTGGATGCCCCTGAATTGATTGCCAGCTATGCCCAGGCTTCCGCGGAAGCCCAAACAGCCTATGCCAGACAACTTACAAGTACGGACCGTTACAAACGATTCTTAAATGCTTCCAGGGTAGCCGGGACCATGGCACTTGCGGAAATGGAAAGTGCCAAAAATCAGATGCTGGCCGACAGCAGCGCCGCCGAAGCAGCGAAGTCCAAGTTGAGCGTCAACAATCAGCTAAAAGAATACCTGGTCATTCGTTCCCCATTCGACGGCATCGTGACACAGAGAAACGCCGACAGGGGTAACTTAACCGGAACCTCCGGATCAAAACCAATATTTGTCATAGAGAATGTGGGTGTGCTGCGCCTGCGTATCCCGGTTCCTGAAACATACAGTGCCGCCATTTCAGATACGTCGGTGGTGAATTTCATTGTGGATGCCCTACCGGGGAAAGTCTATCAGGCCACCCTTTCCCGCAAATCGGGAAGTATCAGTCTTTCCAACCGGACAGAAACCTGGGAGTTTATTGCTCAGAATCCGTCAAAAATGCTCAAGTCCGGTATGTATGCCAATGCCACCCTCAGGTTGGGAAGGGAGGAACTTTCCTTTTTGGTTCCCTTCTCCGCCATCGTGACCAACCTGGAAAAGAAATTTGTCGTTCGGCTAAAGGATGGCCAGACAGAATGGGTGGATGTAAAAACCGGGTTCAACCAAAATGATAAAGTTGAAATTTTTGGCGCCGTGCAGGAGGGTGACTTTCTCCTAAGCTCGGCAAGCGATGAAATTAAACCTGGCACAAAATTGAAAGCAAAAGGTTCAAATAAATAGCTTACTCCCAGAGGGCAATGATCTCCTCCGTCTTCAGGAGAATGGCAAGATTTTTCATGTTTTGAAGGGAACGATTGTGGGCTTCCTGGTCGTAGGAAGAGACGGCATCCGTCAGGATAACAGGGAAAAATCCACGGTTGGAAGCATCCCTGGCACTGGATTCTACTCCGAATTCCGTAGCGATTCCCGTAAAAAGGATGGTAGTAATTCCTGCATTCCTCAGCAACATTTCGAAGTTGGTGCCAATGAAAATGCTGGC
>Ga0209697_10001134_pt1 | contig 42402 bp, 31 predicted proteins | sample AliMusrvi5mmetaG_FD_184115 | JGI IMG/M metagenome (GOLD analysis project Ga0209697, IMG submission 184115) | Freshwater lake bacterial and archeal communities from Alinen Mustajarvi, Finland, to study Microbial Dark Matter (Phase II) - Alinen... | ecosystem: Environmental > Aquatic > Freshwater...
TCGTGACAGCGGCAGCGGCGGCGGCGGCGGCGGTGGTCGCTGGTAAGCACCACGCTGATTACCTGCTGACTGACACCCAGTTTTTTGGCGGAACCTCGTAAGGGGTTCCGCTTTTTCGTGTGTCGGCCCGGGGGCTCGCCGGCAGAGGCGGCGGGCAAGCCTGACAGGCTGATGAGGCGCTCCAGGGCCGCCTGCCTCGAGAAAACGGCGCCCTTATTGTGCCGGCAATACCTGACCAAGCCCTGCGTACGCGAATCATGCTGGGGGATTCAGGATTAAGCTTGCCGTACAAAGTGGATTTTGGTACCCGTGACAGCGCATGAAGGGTTTGTTCACTCAAGGCGTGGCGGTACTGTTTTCGGAGTCGCCCAGTTTGGCACAGCTTCGTGCGTTGTTGGATGATTATGAGATTATCTCGGAGAATCCGCTGGGCACCAGCCAATGGCAGATGGAGAGCGCCTCCTTTCGCATTGCCTGCCTGCCCGAGGTGAATGGCGTCTGCCTGATGGATGTGGTGCCGCGCGCATGGCCGGACCACCTGGGCAACAGTGAGCGTGAGCCGGCGCTGCATTCCGCCTGGGCTCTGGGGCACTTTGGGCCATTTGCGGCTACGGGCAGCCTGTCGCGGGCGATCGAGCATGCGCACCGTTGGCCGCACGCGGCACAGCTGGCACCCCAGCACAATGCATTCGTGCGCATGCGTATCAGCTACGCGCTGGGTTCTGTGAGTGAGGGAGTGGCCCTGCTGCCGCCTGATTATGATCCTTTGCCCGAACTGGAATGGCTGATCGCGCTCGCCCGGCATATCACCCGGCACCAGCGCGCAGTGGCTTATTTCAATCCCAATGGCGAAGTGCTGCTATCGCCGGAGGGACTCCAAAAAGTGCTCGATGATGCCGCTCTCGGGGAGGCCCCCCCGCTGGATGCGATGATCAACGTGAGGCTGGCCCATTTGGAAGGCTGGCAGCTGGTGGATACCATCGGCCTGGCGCAGCTCGATTTTCTCGATCAGGAGATCGTCTGCCCCGATCAGATCTCTTCCAGCGAGGAACTCTCTGCCTTTCTGTATGATGCCGCGTACCATATGGTCACCACGGAAACGCCCATCATCACTGATAATTCAACCATTGGCCCGGGCGGCACGGAGTGGGTGGCAGAGGCGCGGGTGGCGTCGCTGCGCGAGCCGGTCAGGACGATTCTTCACTGGACCGAGACGGAAGGCCCCTACGAGCCCGAACACTTCGTCATGCCCGCCTTGGAGCCATACGACCAGGCTGCCGCCGACGCTGCGGCGGCCAATCAACCCTACTCTGCCTTCGAAGACCCGGCGACGTGGGAGGCTGTCCCCACGCCGACGCTGAATGCCAGCACGGGGTCGCAACATTCTGCGTCGATGACCGGTGGCCGGATCAATGGCTGGCTATGGGTGTGCCTGATTGTTCTGCTTGCCGGGATGGGGTGGCTCGCGTGGCGCTATCCCTCGATCGGGTTCTCCCCACCTCCGGCTTCGTCCCGGCAGACGCCGTGGGATGAAGCGGCCGCGAACGTCCTGGGCGAATGGCAGCCTAGCGCGGATCTGGATGCCAAGGCCCAGGCTGCCCCTTTGGGCGGCTACCACACCCTGGTTGGGGAAGGCAAGGCGGGCTCTGGATTCATTATGCGCTATGGCACGGCCCAGATATTCTGTGGCGTCACCACGCTGCACCAGTTTGACGGCCGGACTCCGGCGGGCCTGGATGGTCCGGTGGGCCTGAAGGTGCTGCTCGACACTGTGAACGTGCTCAAACTGAACGATGTGCAGGTGCAGCAGGTGACGGATGTGAGCCGTCCTTTCGAATGCCTGGACTATGATCCCAGCTTCACTCTCCGGCCGGGCGACGATTTGCTTGTTTCCACCGCAGATGGCGAATCTGTGAAGGGTAAAATGGCCGACAGCCTGCTCGTGGTTGACCAGTTTACATCTGTCCCCGGGCACTCCCAGGAGTTCACGATCAAGCTCGCCAGTTCGTTTGATTCGAAGGGCCTCGCCGGCACCCCGGTGATCAAGGTGTCAACGGGCAAGGTCGTTGGCGTGCTGCGATCTGGTGATGCCACCAAGAAGCTGGTCGTGTTTCAAACCTTGAGCTTGGGATCCTTGCCAAATCCCGCAAAACCGTGATGGACCGCGGCCCGATTTGCCATTCCCCACCTTGCCCCACCCCTCAATCATGGTGAACGTGCCAGCATGAGTTCGAACGATCTGCTGCACTTCCGGCCCCTGTATCAAACACGGGTGTGGGGTGGTCGTCAGTTGGAGACTTTTCTGGGGCGTTCGCTGCCGGATGCGCAGCCCTATGGCGAGGCCTGGGAGCTTGTGGACCGTGAGCAGGAACAAAGCGTGGTCGTGGCGGGGCCCCTGGCCGGAACGAGCCTGCATGCGTTGTGGGCGGAGCGGCGGACAGAAATTTTTGGCGAGGCATACTCCGCTCATTCCGCCGCGCGCTTTCCATTGATGATCAAGGTGCTGGACTGTGCGGATGACCTGTCCATCCAGGTACACCCTCCGGCGGCCAAGGCCTCCCTGCTCAACGGCGAGCCCAAGACAGAAATGTGGTACGTGGTCCACGCGGATACGGGGGCGCGGATGTATGCCGGACTGGCCCGCGGCGTGACCCGCGAGTCCTTTGAAACTGCCCTCGAAGACGGTTCCGTGGCTCGCTGTGTCCATGCCTTGGAGCCGGCGGCGGGCGACAGCCTGTTCGTGCCCAGCGGCCGCCTTCATGCGCTGGGACGTGGCTTGCTCGTGTATGAGATTCAGCAAAACAGCGACACCACTTACCGTGTGTTCGATTGGAACCGCGCAGGTCTGGACGGCAGGCCGCGGCAACTGCATGTGCGGGAGGCGATGCAGTGCATCGATTTTGCTGACGTGGAGCCGGCGCTTTGTCGTGCCGGCGAGGGCGGTGAACTCGCTGCCTGCGAGCACTTCGTGGTCAGTCGGCGCCAGACCGGTCAGGGGTGTGTCATGAGGCCCGGACGCTTCCGGCTGATCATGCCGGTCACTTCCACACGGTGGGGCAGTGCCAGCCTGGTGCCAGGGCAGCTTTCATTGTTGCCCGCCAATGCTGCGGTGGCCGGCCATCCTGAGCCGCGGGGCGAGTGGCTGGAAATCGAGATGCCAGTGGCGGGGTAAGGCTTCCCGATGCGGAAGACAGAAAAATTGGGGGACAGAAAGATGGAGGGATAGTCTTCTGCTTTTCGAAGCCTTCATTCCGCCATTTTTCTGTCCCCCAATTTTTCTGTCTTCCTCCTCCGTCAATCGCGCAGCAGTCCGCGCGCGATGATGGCATCCACGGGATTCAAATCATCGGTGAACACGACACCGTCGGTCGGGCGGCGGTTGACTGGAACGAAGGTGCTGGCGATGCGGTTTTCCCAGCTGCTGGTGCTGTAGCTGTTGTCGGTGAAGAGCGGCCGCCAGTTGTCATTGCCGGCCAGAATCATGACGTTCTGCGGCATGTCGAGACGACCGGAGACGGCGAAGATCTCCACCTGTGGGAACACCTCCTGCAAAGTCTTGAGCATGCCGGCGAGCAGTTCCGCACGCGGCCCCTCCACGGCGGTGATCACGTTCATGAGGAAAATGCCCTGCGGGGTCAGGCGCTCATGCAGGAGCTGGAAAAACTCTTTCGACGCCAGATGCACCGGGATCTGGCGGATGCCGTTGTAGGCATCGCCAAAGATGAAGTCCCATTTCTTGCCGTCGCTCTGGTCCAGGTAGCGCCGCGCATCGCTGGCGTGGGCCTGCACCCGAGGGAATTCGCCCAGCTTGAAGAACTTGCGGCCGGTCTCGATGACGTTGGGATCGATCTCCACCACGTCCACCGTAGCCTGCGGGTACTGCCTGGAAACCTGCTCCGGCATGCCGAACGCACCGGCTCCGATGAAAAGCGCATTGTCGAGTTTGAAGCCGCTCTTCATCATGGGCAGCCGCCAGAATTGCTGGTAGTCGAGCACCACGTCGCCATCGCTCATGCGCATGCCGCCTTCGGTGGTGGAGTCCAGTTCCAGATAGCGCGTGACGTTGTCACCCGCGCCTTGTTCCGTCACGCGGATGCGATGATAAAAGGATTCCTGCTGATGGATGACATCCGCGCCCAGGTTCTCCTGCGTGGTGGCTCCGATCAGCAGCGCGATGAGGCCGCCGACCCAGACGGGAAGCTGCATGCGCGCATTTTGCCGGGCGAGGTAGAAGGCAGCCACCGCCAGCAGAAACAGCATGACACCGGTGCAGACAAAGATGCTGGTGCGGCTGTAGTGCGAGACGAGGTAGAAGCCGGACAGAAACGTGCCCACAAAACTTCCCAACGAGCCGAGCATGCTGATGGTGCCGGCGGCAAATCCCACGTGCGCATCCTTGCCCAGCAGACTGTAGAGCCGCAGCGAGGCTGGCGACACGGCGCCCAGCAGAATGCCTGGAAGGGCGAACAGGACCAGGGATATGAACACCGGCCCGGCGATGAGCCCCATGTTCTTGGCGGAAGGAGCCACCAGCGAGAAGATGGCCGGCACGAACATGGTGAGGACCGAAGCAGCGGCGAGCAGCCAGCCTAGCACGGAGAAATCCGCACGTTTATCCGCCAGGTAGCCGCCGAGATAACCGCCCGCACTGAAGCAGATCAGGATCACGCCGATGAGCGAGGTCCAGGTGAAGACGGAGTTCCCATAGACGGGAGCCAGCAAACGGTTGGCGCAGATTTCGATCACCATCATTGCGGCTCCGGCGAAGAAGACGATGAGCGCCAGGGTAAGGCGGGCGAGCCGGGGTGGCGACCCGGCAGGGGAATGGGTGTGCTTGGCAGGCTGGGACATAAGCAGGGAGCGCCTATGCTGCCGCCGAAACGTCCGACTACAAGCGCGATCAATCCTGATCAAACGCCAGCGCGATGATGTGCCAGCCGTCCTGGGCCTTGATCAGCGTGAAATAATCGGTGCCCGTGTGCACCTCGCTGCCCTTGGTCAGCTTCCAGGTGACTGAAGCCTGGGTGATGAGCCTGCCGGGCCTGATGTTCATCTCCAGCGGCACCTCATTCATGCGCACCGGGGATGATTGATGCGCCATGCGTTGGCTGTGCAGGAAATCGGTCAGCCCCATGGCGTCCGCGCGGCCTTCCTTGGTCACGAAAGTGACGTGGGCCTGCTCGCTAAAACACGCCCCATAGCCATCCATGTCCTGGGCGGACCAAGTGGCGAAGTAGCGCTCCAGAAACGTGCGCAGCTCTTTGTCGTTGGCGCTGGCCTTGCCGGTGCAGCACGGCACCAGCAACGCGGCGACCAGTATCAGCAGCAGGCGTGGGCCGGCACTATTCACTGAAGGACTCCTCCTCCACTCCCATCAGTGCGAGCAGGCGGTTCAGATCCTCCACCCCGTAGTAGTCCATCTCGATGCGGCCCTTTTTCTCGGCGTGATTCACTGACACGTTGGTCGTGAAATGTCGCGTGAGCCGTTGCTCGACGGCCAGGATGGCCTGCCGAACTTCGACCTTCAATGTATCCGCAGCCTGGGGTTTGGGGGGCGGGGAGAGCAGTTGTGCGGCCAGCTTCTCGGCGGCCCGCACGGTCAGGCCCTTGCGCACGATTTCATCCGCCGCCGATTCCTGATCCGCAGCCGTCTTCAGGCTCAGCAGGACCTTTGCATGACCGGTGCTGATGCGGCTTTGGGAAACCATCGTCTGCACCACGCTGGGCAGGTCCAGCAGGCGCATGGCATTCGCCACCGTGGCGCGGTTCTTGCCCACGCGCTGCGCGATGTCTTCCTGCCGCATGCTGAAATCTTTCGACAGGCGCTCGTAGGCGTGCGCCTCCTCAATGGCATTGAGGTTCTCGCGCTGAATGTTTTCGATCAGCGCCATTTCCAGCACGTCGCGGTCCGAAGCTTCGCGCACGATCACCGGAACCTGCGCCAACCCCAGCTCACGCGAGGCGCGCCAGCGGCGCTCGCCGGCAATGAGTTCCAGCTTGCCATTCACCTGGCGTACGATCAGCGGCTGAATGATGCCGTGCTCGCGAATCGACTCCATGAGTTCGCGCAGGTGCTCCGCCTGGAACTCCTTGCGCGGTTGCAGGGGGCTGGGTATCACCTGTTCCAACCCCACCCGGCGCACCATGTCTCCGGGCAACGGCTGCGACAATGCTGGTGGTTTGACGCCACCTGCACCACCCGAGGGCGTGCCAATGAGCGCTCCGAGACCTTTACCAAGCACTTGTTTAGCCATAAGACGTTGAGGTTAGAGAGTTGCGGGAAAGGTTCAAGCACCAAGGTTTACGACAGCACGCTCACAACCCCGGCAATCTCATCATGCAGGCCGGAGGGAGCTCGCGTGCGCTTCGTCGGCGCTCTTGTGCCGGGCTTCGCGGTGTGCCAGTTCCAGATCCGCCTCGACCATGATGCGGACCAGTTCCTTGAACTTCACCCGGGGCTCCCAGCCGAGCTGGACGCGGGCCTTGGAGGCATCACCCACCAGGAGTTCGACTTCGGCCGGGCGCTCATAGCGCTTGTCGTATTCCACGTGCTCCTCCCAGTCCAGATCGAGCAGGCTGAAAGTCTCTTGCACGAACTCTTTCACCGAGCGGCACTCGCCGGTGGCCACCACATAGTCGTCCGGCGTGTCCTGCTGCAGCATCATCCACATCATCTCCACATACTCCTTCGCGTAACCCCAGTCGCGCTGGGCATCCATGTTGCCCAGGTAGAGCCGCTTTTGCAGGCCCAGTTTGATGCGTGTGGCCGCGCGGGTGATCTTGCGGGTGACAAAGGTTTCGCCCCGGCGCGGGGACTCGTGGTTGAACAGAATGCCGCTGCTGGAATGCAGGCCATAGCTCTCGCGATAGTTCACCGTCAGCCAGTGGGCATATACCTTGGCGCAGGCATAAGGTGAGCGTGGCCAGAAAGGGGTGCTCTCGATCTGCGGCACCGCCTGAACTTTGCCGAACATTTCCGAAGAGGAGGCCTGATAGAAACGCACATGGCCGGCCAGCCCCGTTTCACGGATCGCCTCCAGGATGCGCTGCGTGCCCAGCCCCACGATGTCGCCGGTGGACTCCGGGATGTCGAAGGACACCCGCACGTGGCTCTGCGCGGCGAGGTTGTAGATCTCGTCGGGCTTCAGTTCATAGAGCAGCTTCACCAGCGCCACCGAGTCCGTGAGATCGCCGTAGTGCAGGAACAGCCGCTTGCCGTTCACATGCGGGTCCTGGTACAGGTGGTCGATGCGGCTGGTGTTGAAGGTGGAGGCGCGCCGGATGATGCCATGAACTTCATAGCCCTTGTCCAGCAGGAGTTCGGTCAGATAGGAGCCGTCCTGGCCTGTGATGCCGGTGATGAGTGCGCGCTTCATGGTGTGGAGAGCGCGAGAGTGGCAGGTGATCGCCCGTGCGTCAACGCGGTGGTGGGAAAAGGACGCCAGAGTAAAGGCGTTCCCGGTTCAGGGTTCAGGGTTCCCGGTTGTGGTGCGCGGTGCGCTTTACTGTGCGGGCAGCCATCGTGTTCGGAGCCGGACGCAAGGGTAGGGCGGCCCGTCCCGGGCCGCCGTCGTTGCGGGCCCGCGGATTCATCGATGATCCCATCGCAGAATCGAAGCCCCTTGGCCAGCCGTGACGACGCGTTGGGTCTTGCGCTCCGCAGCCTGCACGCTGCCTGCCGTGTGGAGCGAAAGCCCAGCCCCGCGTGAGAAAGAAGCCAGAAAGGCCTTGCACAACGAATTCGCTGCGGCACACTCACAGCCCACATCCAATCGCGGGATGGAGCAGCCCGGTAGCTCGTCAGGCTCATAACCTGAAGGTCGTTGGTTCAAATCCAACTCCCGCAACCAATTTCAAAGCCCGTAGAATCTAGGTTCTACGGGCTTTTTGGTGTTTGGGCCGGGAAAGCCTCAAATGCCCGAAAATGCAGAGAAATGCGCCAAAATGAGAGGTTTATTGCACGGGTAGTTGCACGGGTAAACCGGGCGGTCGCCAGGGCTGGCACCTGGGGGAGGTGATTCTGGGGCTATTTGGCGACGGGCACCCGTGCAACAGTTTATCGCACGGGTTGATTCTGTCGGGTGCACCGGGTTGTCGAGGGTGGCCCGACTATGAGCACCAGCTTGCTTCTGTCGGCGCGTGCCGATTGAGTGCGGGGTGGTTTTCGCATCCGACAGCGTCACGCCGTTTACTGCAACCTTGCCCTACTATCGTTCAGGGGGAGGTTTGTGTCTGTTGTTCCTGATGATTTGGGGGGCGTCGTTGTGTTGGGCGTTTGCGGAACGTTTGGCACAAAACGCCCTGACAACTCAAAGTGTCCAGTATGCGGGGCCAGGACCGAGGTTGCCACAGCACGCAACCGCAGGCGCAACGGAGGGAAGACATGCTGCACAAGCACTATCGCGGCCTGACCACGCCCACCGAGGCCGCGAAGTTTTGGAAGCTTATGCCCTCCGTTGCCAAGGCGGCAAAGAGGTAGCCACCCTTGTTCATGCCGTTGCCGCTCTTAGCCCTTGATTCCAGCAGAAAGAGCAGTACCGCGAAAACTCGACCGAGCAATCCGGCGTTGCTTAAGCGATTCAAAGAAACCCTATCAACTCTCGTGGCTACCTTTTCTCAGCGATACGGTTACACTTCCATTGAAGCTGCTTTTCAACGCGAGCGAGCCGATGAACGTCTTCGCACGCGTTTGTGGAACGTCTTGGTTGAGTATATGTGGGGCCATTTTGATAGACATGTACACTACTCTGAAGCTCGCAAACGCATTAATTCTCTGATTGATCGGTTGTGGGTTAATTATCTCGGTCGAGACTCGGAAGAGCATCCATATTTCGACTCAAGATGCGGGCACGTCAAATCTCGCTTCAAGACCTGCGCGTGGTACGAAATGTACGACCTTCTTGAGTTTCTACTACAGGATGAAACGACACTTCTTGGTTCGGCGGCCTGCCTAGCTTTAAATACTGTTCTTGAGGAGGAAAATGCAGCTTACAGGGTCGTGGGCACTCAGATTGTCGAAGTAACGGACAAAAGCGAAATCGCCGCGATAGAAGAGGGCTTGGCCCACCCTGATGATCCTGTTCGAACACATATCGAGTCTGCTGTCAGATTGCTCAGTGACCGGAAAGTGACCAACTATAGGAACTCCATCAAAGAGTCGATCTCGGCAGTCGAGTCGATGTGCTGCCGCATCACCGGGCGAAACCAGCTTGGAGAAGCCATCAAGAAGATCGAGAACCTTCACCCTAGTTTGAGGGATGGTTTCTTGAAGTTGTATGGGTTTACTTCGGATGCAGGAGGGATTCGCCACGCTCTGATGGCGGAATCAAATGTTACCTATGCGGACGCCAAGTTCATGCTGGTAGCGTGTGCGGCGTTTGTATCTTACCTGCCCACTCTTCAGGTAAAGTCTGATGACGATTGACTCGCAGTGGATGAACCGGTGAGCGGGGATTGCGAAAGGTCAGCGGGAACGAGCCAGCTAGCTCCATGACCCGGATTGGCGGAAGCTGGCGCATGTAACTCGAGCCGTTCGTTGCGGGAGCGGATCAGTGCTGCCTTGATGATGGGCAGACCGTGGCCAGGGTCGCGTGACTCTGGGAAGCCAGTGGATGCGGGATTCGTGACAAGATGGCAGGATGTGGGGGCAGCCCTGCCGCGCCGTGTTCCACCGCAGTGGCTTTGCACCAGCGAATGCGCGCGTCGCCGTGCTCCTTACCAACAAGGAACCACCGCCGAGCAAAGGGGGGCGTGGTGAAGAGGCTCGCGCCTCTCGCCTGGTACATCAGGTCAAGCGGCTAATCACCAAATGCCCCATTTTTTCAGAAGTATGGCTACCGCCGTGAGCCTCATAAACGATCCCTTCGCGCCGCCGATGAGGCTCGTGGCAATAATATTGAGGGAGCGGCAGGTGATGGCTAAGTGGATGAACGGCCTGGAGTAGTCCTTCTTGAGCATCGCCTTCGCATCTTGCTTCATATCGCGAATGGCCGGGATGATTTCGTCGCGCTTCTCAGGGGCAAGAAAGCAAACAAACCGCTCAAGCACCAAAGGCTGAGGGACGCCTGACGATGAACGATTCTGAACCACGGGAGCGGTCGGAGTTATGGACTCTTGATCTGACAAAGTCCGCTTTTGGATTGGAATACCGGCCTGTTGCTCATAGAATGCGCTAAGGAGCTTAGCTGCTTTTAGTTCGCGTCGGCTGTTTTCCAATTCATGCCTCAGACGATACTCGTTCAGCCGCAGGCGGTTATAGTACCAGGTGCCGGTACACGCAAACACGGAGGTCACGAACAAGAAGTAAAAGTTGTTGAACACCACCGGACCGTTGCTCATCCCGCGCAAGGCCACGGCGCAGTAACCACCCACACAGAGCGCGGCATTCAGGATGCTGTCCCGGGTACGCCAGCGCAGCAGGACCGAGGCGCCCACGAGCACCAGGTTGAGTCCGGCATAGTAGGTGGACACGCCGCCCTCGGTCGAATCCATCATCCACAGGATGGCAAGCAGCGGCAGCAGCGCTACCAAGTGGCCGAGAATGATCAAAGGAAGGCCGTCCGGCATCCTTTGCAGGGCCAGCAGCACGCCACCCAGCAGCAGGGCGCAGACGAGGCGGATGGCTAAGAAGTGCAGGGCGTAGCCATGCAGTACCACCAAGTCCACCGTGCTGCCGGCAAGCATGAACACCAGGGCAAGCGCGGCGGCAAGACGGAAGTTGTCGACGCGAATTCTCTCCTCGCTCATTTCAAAGCGATCCAAAAGATCCCCTTTAAGGCGAGTGCCATCTTGTGTATTCAAGCTGGTACCCCCTTGCCACCGAGGATTATTCCGAGCTGTCGCACGTGATGTAAGGCCTTAAACCCATGGGCGCTGATCTTGAAAAAGCGAATTCGACCGTCCTCATCCTCATCATCGCGCGACTCCACCCAACCCGCTTCTTTGAGACGGCGCATAGCGCTGTAGAGTGTGCCGAATGAAATCGTTTTCTTGGTGGTCTTGGCGTACTCCTCGGCCAGCTCGCGCCCAGTGATTTCCTGCCGCCCCAGAGCCTCCAGAAGTTGCATTTCAGTATCTGATGGCAGTTTCATGCTATAGTATGCAGGTTTGCACACTATGCAAACCTGCACTCTAAATGTCAAGGGACTCTTTTCCGGCAACTTCCAGAATCAGAGAAGGTTCGGACCGGCCACATGGCTTGCAAGTTGACCTGGGACATGGGTGACAGTTGGGAGTCGCTTCTATGTCAGTGATCTCCGCCTCCTTGTATTTTTGGATGCGGGTGCCTACACTCAGCGACAGCGCTTAATCCTGAACTGCAACCGCCGCCCTTGCCCTGCCCCTCATTGCCTCGCGTATGCCTTTCACCCTGCCTCCCGGCTACACCCGCATCAAGAGGGTGACAAGCTTCGATGAACTTGTCACGAGCGCCTTCGTAAATGGAGTCAATGGCCTCTCCTGGCAGCACACGATGCCTGGCGATTTCAGCGGAGTCATGGAACGTCTTGGCGTCTGTGTGGGGATGCGGGTTCGCCCGCTGTACGCTACAGCACCCGTCGTTGACAGCATGGCCTCCGGGCTTCACAGAGTTCGGCATGACACCGAATTCAGCACACGTCCGCATCGCCGCCCTTTTCGCCGCTTTTGCTGTGATTTTGGGGGCTTTCGGGGCGCACGCTCTGAACGGCGTGCTGGTGGCGAATGGCACGCTGGAAGTGTGGAAGACGGCGAGCCAGTATCACCTCATCCATGCGCTGGCACTTCTGGTGCTGGGATTGGTGGGCGGCACGGAGAAGCTTGTGACCTGGAGCTGGCGCTGCCTGGGGCTTGGCACGGTCATCTTCAGCGGTTCGCTGTATGTGCTGGCCTTGACCAACATCAAACAGCTGGGGGCCATCACGCCCATCGGCGGTCTGTTGATGATCGTGGGCTGGCTGCTGGTGGCCGCGCGCCGCTGGCGCTAAGGCCATTGCGCTTGTACTACTTCGTTGGGGACGGCTCCTTTTTCGGGGCGGGCTTTTCGGAGGGGAGCACGGTGATCTTTGGCAGCGGATCGTTCCTGCCTGCGTAATCGTTCCAGGTCTGTTGAATGATGGCGGTGGCGGGCATTTTGCCTTTCACGATCAGGAACCGGGCCTTGAGGGTGAGCACCTCATCCTTCTTCACGCTGGTCTTGAAGAATGCGCCAAAGCGGCCGTAGTCGCGGTAGGCGGAGATGCGGGCGTCCTTGGGATTTGCGGGGTGGTTCAGGTAGACCACGCTGTAGTCCTGGTTGTTGAGGGAGAAGGTCTCGCCGAACCAGGGGTAATCGAGGTCCTTGTGCGGCTGGGCGTCTTCCTTGGGAAACACATACACGCCCTTGGTGCGGTCCACTTCATTGGCGGGCCGGAACTGCAACCCGGCGTGCTCGGGGTCGCCATCAAAGGTGGTGTCGCCGGCCACGGCCTTGAGTTTCGAAGTCACATCCACCACGGCATAGGCCGGAGCCACGGGGGGCAGGAAGGTCATGGTGCGCTCTTCCTCGATGATCACGTCGCTGCCTTCGCCCATCCATTTCACCAGCGAGGTGATGCTGCCCTTGGGCGGGTTTTGGGCCACGAGTTTTTCATGCACCTGGTCGCCGCCTTTCATGTGCCAGCGGTCATAGGTCTTGCCGTTCACGCCAATCTTCATCCAGCCGATGAGGATGCCGCGATGGTGGGTGAAGTCGCCGCCGGCCCCCTTGGTGATGGGCGCCTGGCCTTCGGCATCGAAAATGTGCAAGTAGGGCTTGTAGGTTTCGAGGCGCTTGTCGGGTGTGGAGATGTCGTGCTCCGTCATGTAACGGCCGACGATTTTGCCGTCCTGAAGGATGTCGATGTGTTTGCCCGGGGTTTCCTGGATCGAAAAATCGGCGGCGTGAGAAAACAGCGGCAGCGCGAAAACGGCTGCGATAGAGCGGAATAGGAGAGGGTATTTCATGAGGGCGCGATGAAAACGGGCGGCCCGGGAAGAAGTTGCAGAGGTTTACTGACGAGTCAGTGGCCTCTGCCACGGACTCGTCGGTCTGCCGCCTGTGAAACTCGATGCACAAGCGCAATCCCGTGGTATGGATCCCAGCTCACCGTCATGCCTTTTCCGCCCCGCCCTGATCGCCCCTTCAATCGCCACCGCCCCGGCTCGGCGGCACCTCGTCCGTCGTTTAGGCCGCCGCAGCAGCCGATGGGGCGGGCGCCCGCCCGCCTGCCGAGTGCCTCCGCCCCGCCGCCTCCAGGCAGCGAGTCCTGGCCGCAGCCATGGGCGCAGATGAAGTATTTCTCTTTCAACCCCTCGGTGTATCCGAACATGCTTTCTGCTGTGTCGCGCGAGGCAGTGGCGGGCGACCTGATCCATGTCTACGACAAGGACGGAATGCCATTTGGCACGGGCTTTTTCAACCCGAAGGCGAAGGTCGCGGTGCGCGTGATGCAGCATGGCGCGGAGCCTCTCACCGAAGAGGACCTTGATGCACGTGTGGAGCGCGCGGTATCATTGCGCCGGGATTTGCTGAAGCTGGATGCGCACACGGATGCCTACCGCCTGATCTTCTCCGACAGCGACGGTCTTGCCGGGCTCACGGTGGATCGCTACGATGCGACCCTGTCCATTGAAGTGACCACGCTGGGCGTGTGGCTGCGGCTGTCCCGATGGCTGCCGATCATGCACCGCCTGACCGGTACCACCCAGCATGTGATTCACGTCGATCCCGATCTCGCGCTGATGGAAGGCATCCGCCTGGCTGATGTGCCGGAGGTTGACGATCCAGCGCCGACAATGGTGCGCATCCGCGAGCACGGCATCCGCTATCACGTGAGTTTTGAAGACGGCCACAAGACCGGCTTCTTCTGTGACCAGCGCGACAACCGGCTGCGTTTCGGTCAACTCGCCGCCGGCAGGCGGGTGCTGGATTTGTGCTGCTACACCGGCGGTTTTTCCCTGGCCGCCAAGCTGATTGGCAAATGCGAGGACATCACCGGCGTGGACCTGGACGAGAAGTCCGTGGCCATGGCGAAGAAGAATGCCGACCTCAATCAGACCCGCATTAACTGGGTGTATTCCGATGCCTTCACCTGGGGACGGCAGATGATTGCCAACGGCGAGCAATGGGACGCGGTGGTGCTTGATCCGCCGAAGTTCCTGTTCAGCCGCGATCCTGAGGATGAGGACGCCAAGAAGGGCCGCAACAAGTACTACGACCTCAACGCCGTGGCGATCCAACTCCTCAAACCGGGCGGATTGTTCGTCACCTGCTCCTGTTCAGGGCTGCTGAGCCTGGAAGAGTTTGAGGAAATCGTCTGCCGCGCCGCCCATCGCAACAAGCGCAAGTTGCAGATCCTCGACCGCACAGGCCCCGGCATGGACCATCCTGTGATGTCGAACTGCCCCGAGAGCCGCTATTTGAAGGTGATCTGGGCGGTGGTGGTATAGGGAGTGGGTTTTACCATTCCTTTACAAAATTCGTCGTAGAGGCTCGCAAATCATTAACACTCAGGGTGTTGGCTGATTTGCGCAGCTTCTATTCCGATGAGACACCCGTTCCTTCACAGCCCATGCCTCGCGGCAGTGACGATTTTGGCGTTTGCCCTGCCTGCGCTCGCCGATCCGATGCTGTCGTCCTGGCAGACGGGTAATTCCACGAAGTACGCGCGGATCTACACGAGCACGACGAACCGGACCAATGGTGTATCCACCACGACCTGGACTGGTCAGACTTCGCCCACCTATGCCGGCGTCCACGAAATCGATTATTCGACGAGCTGGGTCTATATCCGGAACACCGGGCTCGCTCCGTATGTCATGGGGCCGTGGAACAATCCCAACCTGCCGCACAATCAGGGCACCAGCACCGGCGCGTACAGGTTTCCGCGCACCCCTGTCATACCCGGCACCAAGACGCTGACCGGCATGGGCTCGATCGGTTTTCTCGTGGATGGCGTGTCCATGTACAACACGGCGGATGGATTCTCATATTCGGTTTCTCACAGCCAGGATGCCACGCCCGTGGCAGGGATTGGTGCCGGTGATGGCATTTGGAACCGGGACGCCTTGCCCAACGAAGGCGGGTCGTTCGATTACGCTCTCAATCATCCTCAACCGAGCGGCCAATACCATTCCCACGCCAATCCGATCGGGGTGCGTTATTTGCTCGGCGACAACGTCACATACAACAGCTCCACCAAGGCGTACTCGGAGACCACCGCCACTACGACGTTCAATCACTCGCCGATCGTCGGCTGGGTGAACGACGGCCTGCCGCTCTACGGGCCGTATGGCTATGACGGCGGCAGCACGGGTGCCACCGGCATCGCGAACGTCAGTGGCGGATCAGTGCTGTCGGTGACCGTGGCCACGGGAGGCAGTCTCTACCAGAGCCCGCCCAGCGTGAAATTCAGCGGCGGGGGCGGCAGTGGTGCCTCGGCAACGGCGGTGGTGACCAGCGGTGTCGTGACGGCGGTGAACATGCTAAGCTCCGGCTCGGGGTACACCTCGGCTCCCAGCGTCATTATTGGCGGCGTGCGGCGCATGATTTCTGGCTACGTGAAAAGGGACGGCACTTATGGCACCACCAACTTGACCAGCACAGGGCGCACCACTCTGCCTGCCTGGGCAGCGCTGGCTCAAGGCCGGTCTGCCACGCTGTCCTCGGGTCAGTATGGCCCCAGCACGACCTACACAAGTGGCACCGGTAACAATGCACTCACCTATACCCTGGGTCACTACGCTGAGGACTACGACTATCTCGGTGATCTCGGCTTCACTCAGGGCTCCTCTTCCACAGTGGGCAGCTACACCGCGTCGTTCGATCTGAACAAGTACAATGCCCGGTATTGCGTCACCCCGGAATATCCCAACGGCACGTGGGCCTACTTTGTCTCCATCCAGGCTGACGGCAACCCATGGTATCCCTACAGTGTGGGCCGCTGGTACTATGGCAGCCCCACGGGAGGCAGCACCACGACCACCGTCATGGCGACGGACGGCGCGACGCAGTTTTTCAAGGGCGCTGCCTCTTCTATTGAAAGCTGGCCCCCTTCTTCCGTCGTCGTCGCCAGCGGCAACGTGACCCTCTCCTGGAGCGCGGTGGAGGGCGGCACGTATCAGGTGAGCGCCTCCCCCGATCTCTTGACCTGGACTCCGCTCAGTCCGACCGTCACGGCCACCAGCAACACCGCGTCCACCATCGAAACGGGTGGAGCCAGCGCCAACACCAGCCGCTTCTACAAGGTGACCCGCAGCAGTCTCGCAGCCTACGATGCGACAGGCTACTGAACGGATTGCGGATTGCGGATTGCGGATTGAGACGAAAGGGGAGAAACAGTTTAGGCTTTGCTTTGAGAGTTTTCACACGGTCTTTTATCATCCCATTCCCGTCTCGCATGATCCGCATCCACCCTCGCAAGTGCGCCGGCGCACTCCTTGTCCTGCTCATTTTGCTTTTTATCCCGGCTGTCCGCGCCGTCGAGACTGCCCCGCGGTTCTTTGCCGCCAAACCGGGAGCGCTGGCGAAGGCCAGGGAACGAATTGCCGGAGGTGACAAAGACCTGACCAAGGCATTGAATAAACTCATCAAGGATGCGGACAAGGGTCTGGCCGAGAACCCGCCATCGGTGGTCGAGAAAACGAAGGCACCGCCCAGCGGCGACAAACACGACTACATGAGCCTGGCCCCGTATTTTTGGCCGGACCCGAAGTCCAAAAGCGGTCTTCCCTACATCCGCCACGATGGCAAGGTGAACCCCGAAAGCCGCGATCCGGGTGCGAACGACAGCCTGCGTATTGCCCTGATGGGCGGCTCCATCGAGACGCTGGCGCTGGCTTACTACTTCACCGGCAAGGAAGACTATGCGGCGCAGGCTGCGAAGGTCGCGCGCGCATGGTTTCTCGATCCGGCGACCCGGATGAATCCGAACTTCAAATACGCCCAGGCAGTACTTGGCAAGAACGACGGTCGCGGCACCGGCATCCTCGAAGCGCGCCACATTGCCATTGCCGCCGACGCCATGGGGTTGCTGGCGGGTTCGGCGGCATGGACACCCAAAGACCAGGAGGCCATGAAGGCCTGGGAGGCCACCTTTCTGCAATGGCTGCTCACGAGCAATTCGGGACGTGATGAGCACGCCGCAAAGAATAATCATGGCTCCTGGTTCGATGTCCAGACGGCGCGGCTGGCTCTCTGCATCGGCAAGACCGATCTCGCTGCCCGCATCGTCAAGGAGGCGATGCGCAATCGGATCGCCGTTCAAATTGAAAAGGACGGCCGGCAGCCGCTCGAACTGGGGCGCACCAAGTCATTCAGCTACTCCTGCTTCAATCTCGAAGCCCTCAGCGAACTCGCCACGCTCGGCGAGCACGCGGGGGTGGATCTCTGGGGCTTCGTCACCAGCGACGGTCGCAGCATCCGGCGCGGCATCGAGTTCATGCTGCCCTACGTGGATACACCCGCCAAAGAATGGCCTTACGAGCAGATCAAGGAAACGAGCGATACCGCCTTCCTGCCGATCCTGCGTCAGGCGTCGCTCGCGTATAAAGCCCCTGAGTTCGAAGTCATCGTCGAAAAAGCTGGTGACGCCCGCAGCAAGCGGTTCCAACTCCTGTTTGTCAAGTAGAGGGCTGGCATGCCGGAGTTCTGAGACTTTCTGTTTTGTCCGTTTACAGGAGCGATTCTGTGGTCATCAGTCGCCTCCCTGGCTCCTCGCCAGGGGCCCCTCAGATGCTCGTCATGACCACCAGACCCGACCCCAAGTTTCTCGCTCTTCTCACCGATACTGCCTCGAGGTTCGAGGCCCTCAATGTTCACGGCCACGCTCTGGAGTCCCAGGCCGGACCTCTCACGGCCGCCGCCTCCAACTTGAGCACCCAGTTGCTGGCTTTTCGGGAGCAGCTTGCCGCCGCCCTCCAGGCCAAGACCGCTGCCGATCTCGCTGCCAAGCAGGCCGCTGCCGAAGCCAAGGCGCAGGCGCTGGCTGACAAGGAGGCTGCCAAGCTGGCCGCCGCTGAGGCGAAGGCCCTCGCCATCAAGGAAAGGGCCGAAGCCAAAGCCAAAGAACAGGCTGAGCGTGAGGCCGCCAAACAAGCCGCCGACGAAGCCAAGGCGCAGAAACTGGCGGAACTGGAGGCCGCTCGTCTGGCAAAAGCGCAAGCCGACGCCGAAAAGGCCGAGGCCAATGCCCGTGCACTCGCCGAGAAGGAGGCAGCCAGACAGGCCGCTGCGGATGCCAAAGCACAGGCACTGGCTGACAAGGAGGCTGCTCGTCTGGCGAAGGCGCAAGCCGACGCTGAAAAGGCTGCGGCTAAAGCCCTGGCACTGGCGGCGCAGGAGGCCGCCCGCCTTGCCGCCGCTGAGGCCAAGGCACGGAAGCTGGAGGAGCAGGAAGCGGCCCGCCTTGCCAAGGCTCAGGCCGATGCGGAGAAAGCCGAAGCCAAAGCCAGGGAAGATGCCGAACGCCAGGTTGCCAAACTAGCCGCTGCTGAAGCCAAAGCCTTGGTGCTTGCTGAGAAGGAAGCCGCCAGGCAAGCCGCTGCGGAGATCAAGGCCCAGAAACAAGCAGAGATGGAGGCTGCCCGTCTTGCCAAGGCTCAGGCTGACTCTGAGAAAGCCGCCACCAAGGCCCAAGAAAAGGCTGAGCGCGAGGCGGCCAAGCAAGCCGCTGCGGAAGCGAGGGCCCGGGAGCGTGCCGAAAAGGAAGCGGCTCGTGTCGCCGCCATTGAGGCCAAAGAGGCCGCTCGTCGCGCCAAGGAAGAAGCCGCTGCCGCCAAGATCGCTGCCGAAAAAGCGGCTAAAAAAGCTGCCGAGCGCGAGTGGATCCGCCAGGGCAAAGCCGTGGCCAAGGCATCCCAAAACGACGAGGTGGTCTGGGTAGACCAAGGCGACGACTGATCCCGGCGTTCGGTTGAAAGGGGACAATCTCCCGTGTTTTTGGTAACATCACGAGATGTCTGCCGTTCGAGATTGCTGAGATTCCCGACAACCACCTCATGCAACACCTTCTCAGCGCCCTGCTGTTAACCGCCGTCACCGCCTTGCATGGCGCAGAGACCCTTGTCTACAAGAAGGCTGGCGAGCGTGAGCTGAAGCTGTTCATTGAGAAGCCGGCGGACTGGAAGGCCGCAGACCGGCGCCCTGCCATCGTGTTTTATTTCGGCGGCGGCTGGGTGGGCGGCAGCACGGTCCAGTTTCAAAAGCAGAGCGAGTACCTTGCCACCCGCGGCATGGTCGGCATCCGCGTGGGGTACCGGGTGATTCCCAAGGGCGACGCTGGACCGCCGGTAATCTGCTGCGCCGATGCGAAGTCTGCCATGCGCTACGTGCGCTCCCATGCGGCGGCACTGGGCATCGATGCCCACCGCATCGCTGCTGCAGGCGGTTCGGCCGGCGGTCATCTGGCGGCATTCACGGCGTTGGTTCGGGGACTGGACGATCCTGCCGACGATCTTGCGGTCTCAGCCAAACCGGATGCGCTGGTGCTGTTCAACCCCGTCTTCAACAACGGCCCCGGCCAGTGGGGGCACGAGCGTGTGGGCAATCGCTACCTGGAATTCTCCGCCGCCCATCACATCACCAAGGACGCCCCTCCCACAATCGTCTTCCTCGGTGATCACGACAAGCTCATCCCTGTCAGCGTGCTGCGCGAATTCGAGACCAGCATGAAAGCGGTGGGGGTCCGTTGTGAGGCCCAGGTATACCCCAATGCGGGCCATGGGTTCTTCAACCGTGACCCGCATTACACGCGCACGCTGATCGAGGCCGACAAGTTCCTTGGTTCGCTCGGATGGCTCAAGGGTGAGCCGACATTGCAGGCCCCATAAGAGAGCGGGCTCATGGCCCGGGCGTGGAGCCGTTTGTTGCGCGTTCTTTGGGAAGGCCGTTGCTTGCGATGCAACTGAGCTCGCAGAAGAACCCTATATATCTTGATGCCGGAAAGAAAGCCGCCCACGATGCCTATATGACATCGCAGACTTCATGAAACACTTCTTCATTGCTCTCGTCACATTGCAGTCCGTTGTCCACGCAGCGGAGCCCGCCGCTCTCAAGGACAAGACGCTGGTGGTGTGGGTCGCGCCCGCGAACCTGACGCAGCGCGGGGGCGGCGTGTTGACCATTGATGACCAGAAGACACACTTTGACGGCATCGTTTTTGGCGAACTCACGGTCGCGAAGTGGATGGCGGGCAGTGATTTCTACCGTCGCACATCCAAGGATCAGGGCGGCTGGTCCACGGAAATGGCGAAGGCCGACACCTTTGTGCAAATTGCCATCGTGTACCGTGGCACCCAGGTCACGACCTATCGCGACGGCAAGGAGTACTCACGGCATGCGAACAAGGAATCGCTGGAATTTGGCAAGGACAGTGCGGTGGTGATGGGCTTGCGCCATCTGGAGGCGGGAGATGGGGCGTGTTTTGCCGGGGCGATAGATGACGCACGCATCTATAACACCGCCTTGAGCGCTGAACAGATCGCGGCCATGAAGCCCAATGCGCCATCCGAGCCGAAGCCGATGGCGTGGTGGAACTTCGAAAACGGCAAGGCACAGGACGTGATGGGGGCATTCCCCGAAGCCAGGCTGGTGGGCAACGCCCATGTCGAGGCAGGGAGACTGGTGCTCGATGGCAAGGGCAGCTACCTGATCACGCCGCCCTCAGTTGCGATCGCAATCAAGCCGCATGTCGCGGCGGGGCCGGTCGTGCACGATCCGATGCCGGTGTATCACTTCACCAGTCCCACCGGGAAGGACTGCAGTCCCTTCGATCCCAATGGCGCGGTCTTTTACAAGGGCCGGTATCATCTTGGCTACATCTTTCAGGACAACGGCCGACACTACTGGGGCCATGCTTCCACCAAGGATCTTGTGCACTGGCAGATGCATCCGCCGATGCTTGCGCCCGGCCCGGAGAGCGGCATCTTCAGCGGCAACGCCTTCGTGGACAAGCGGGGTCGCGTGGTGCTGTCTTACCATGGCCTCGGCGATGACAAGACCCATTACCCCGCCGGCAACTGCCTGGCGATCGCCCAGGACGAGGACTTGAATGTGTTCAAGAAACTGGCAGCCAATCCGGTGATGAAGAATCCCGGCTGGGACCCGCACACCTGGCTCGAAGGCGATACGTATTACTCCATCTCCGGCGGCAATCCGGGCAGCGGCAGGGTGGCGTCGCTATACACTTGCACGGACGACACGCTGGCGCGGTGGGACTTGCTTGGCCCCTTGATGAGCCATGACATGCCCGACGTCTTTGCCAACGAAGACATCTCCTGTCCCGACCTGTTCAAGCTGGGCGGCAAACACATTCTGCTGTGCATCAGCCACGTGCGTGGCGCGCGCTATTACGTGGGGCGTTTCGAGAACCACCAGTTCCATCCCGAAGCGCATTTCCGCATGAACTGGCCCGGCGGCACCTGCTTTGCGCCGGAGACGCTGCTGGATGGCCAGGGGCGGCGGATCATGTGGGCGTGGGTGCTTGGCAGCCCATCAACGATGAGTCTGCCACGAGTGCTCACCATGGGCACCGATGGCGTGATGCATATCGAGCCGCCGGAGGAGCTCAGCGCGCTGCGCAAGAACGCGCAGTCATTGAAAGACATCGACGTCCCCGAGGACAAGCCGGTGGCGGCCCGTGGCATCGCTGGTGACTGCAAGGAACTGTTAATCACCCTCGATCCACGCAAGGCCGCCACATGCGGGGTGAAGGTGCGCCGCTCTGCCGATGGCGCGGAGGAGACCGCTATCACCTATGAACCGGCGCGGAAAGTCCTGCGCATTGAGATGGACAAGGCCTCTCTCAACAAGAGCACGAAGCCACGCACCTACGCGATGACCTTTATGCTGCCCAAAGGTGCGGAGAATCCCGAGGTTAGCGCCCAGGAAGCGCCGTTGGACTTGAAACCCGGCGAACTTTTGAATCTGCACATCTACCTCGATCACTCCATTCTGGAAGTGTTTGCCAACGGCCGCCAATGCCTCACCCAGCGTCTGTGGCCCACCCGCGCCGACAGCACCGGCATCGCGTTCTTTGCGCGCGGCGGCGCTGCCCAATTGAAGTCGCTGGAGGCCTGGGATATGTGTTCCACAAGCCTCAGTCCGCTCAATCTGGCGAAGCACTGACCCCGCCGGGACTCACCTCATGAAAGCCTGCGCCCTTGCCGTCTGCCTCATCACCAGTGTTCTCGTCGCAGCCCAGGAGCCGCCGGGCAAGCTGTACACAATCCCGAGCTGGGGCGATTACGCGGTCGTCTATGCGGGAGGCATCGATCCTGCGATGGATTCGGCGCAGGGCATGGAAAACATGTTCAAGTTTTGGAAGGCGCGCGGATTCACCGGAGTTTTCCTGCGCAGTGATTTGCAGCAATACGCGCCATTCATCGAGCGCAACCCTCGCGTGCAGATGAACGCGCCGCTGGCATTGATGTGGAAACACATTGATGATCTGGCGGCGAGCTTTGATTACTTCGCCGCGGCACAGCAGGCAGCGCAGCGCTCGGGGCTGGAGTTCTGGGTGTATCATCCGCACATCTACAGCGATGGCGCGCCCAAGGAGGCGGGCGTGCCGGGACCAGGCCGCATGGTGCCCTGGAACTATGTGTCGAAGGCAATGCTGGACCATCCGGAGATCGTGACGGTGGACCGCAAGGGCAACAAATACTGGATGGTGTCCGAGTACGCCTACCCTGAGGCGCGCCGCGCCAAGGTGGCCGAGTTCGTTCACATGGCGACCAAGTATGGCATCAAGCGCTTCATCGCCAACATGCGCAGCGAGGTCAGCCAGATTCAGGCTCCGGCGGACAAGGCGGATCGTTTCGGGTTCAATCAGCCCGTGGTTGACGACATGCGCCGTCTCCATGGCGTGGATATTTTGACCGATCCCCGCTTCGATGTCGATGCGCCGAACTTTGATGCCCATGATCCCATGCTCGGGAAGTGGCGCGATCTGCGCGGCGGTTATCTCACGCAACTGTACCGTGATCTGCGTGCCGGGCTGCGTGCCGTCGATCCGCAAATCAAGATCGCCATCACCCTGGCGGGTGAATACATTGGCCCGCCGCTGGGCAACTGGCGCACGGACTGGCGTACCTGGGTCGATGAAGGGCTGGTGGACTACCTTGTCGCACCCGTGTTCTTTGAGGCTACGCTCGATCACGATGCAGACAAAAAAGGCTACCTCACTAACGCGCGCGCCGGTACAGGCACCGTGTCTCATGAGGCGTTGAAGGCCTTCATCGAGAAAAGCAGGCATCCCGAGATCCAGATCATCGCTGTCGGCGGTCCCCCCTATTTTTTCACGCCGTCACCCGTGCCAGCCGGTGCGGATGGCATGCAGTGCGACGCCTGGTATGGAGCTTATCATCTCGCGTGGTATCAGCGCTGGCAGCAGTGGCACAACGATGTGCGTGAGTTTGGACACATCCGCTTCATTGAGCAGAATTTCGATGCGGTGTCGCCCAAGGACTTTGCGATGCCTTCGGGTGGCTGGGGCGGCATGGCGTATGATCCCAAGTTGAGGGCCTGTGCAGGTGCCTGGTGGCGGTTGGGCGATGGCAGTGACACCAAGCCCTTCGCGCAGTCGCTCTACAGGCATGGCAACTCTGGGCAGGCCATCCAGCTCACGCGGGCAGCCGATGGCAGCGGCACGCTCACCGGCTGGCACAATTCCTCACCTGATCGCAGCAAATACGCGGCTGCCGTGGACACCTCGATGACCAGCGGCCACTGCACTTTCGAATTCTGGCTGCGGCGCAAGTCTGCCGAAAGCGCCGTCGCCGCGTATCTTCAGGGCGACAACCGGGAGTTCGAGGTGGGCCTGCGTGTCGCACCCGGCGACGGCAGGCTGTCTTACTCCATCGGCACCGTCCGTGGTGCCGGCAAATGGGTGGAGACCCGCAGCACGCTGCCTGAGGGGCAGTGGCAAAAATTCTCCTTGGACGTGGACATCGATCACCTGAACTACAGCGGGCTGATGGGGGATGGCAAAACGACAGCGCTCTGGGGGCCGGTGCCGCTCAGCGCTGCCAAGGCGCGAACGGTGGAACTGCCGGGTGTGAACCTGCCCATCGCCGTGCCGGTGTTCAAAGAGTTCAAGAGCGTGCTGTTCGTCCCGGAAGGCGTGCCGGGCAATGTCACCCATCTCGATGACGTGGCGGTGAATTGGCGGCCTGCGATGCCCTTCGTCGGGCGCGGGCAGGTCGTGGAGTTCAGTGATGATTTCGAATCGTATGCACCGGGTCCGCCTGTCGGTTCGGCTGCCTTGAACGCGGCCTGGCAACTGCCTCCCGATGCCCGGGTTGCCAACGATACCTCGTTTGGTCTTGGAGCGCAGTCATTGCACGTCGCCGGCGGATCCACGATCACAGCCAGGACGCCGCATCCGTTGAAGACCGGGACCCGGCTGATCCTCGATCTGGATGTCTTCGTGAGGTCGGGCGAAAGCAGCCCCTCCATCATGCCCGGCGCGGCGACGCTTCATCCACACCGAACGAGCATTGGCTGGAAGGGAGCCAAGGGCAGGATGATCGCCGGCGTCATGACTGGCGACGGGGTGTGGCGGCTTTGGAATGGCACCCGGTGGATCGACAGCAAAACCCCGGTCCACTATGATGTGTGGAATCATCTCCAACTTGCGCTCAACGAGAGCGGTGGTTACAGCACCGTGGTTCAGCCTGTCGGCCAGGTCGCGGCCGTCATCGGCAAGGGACGTCTGGTGGAGGCGACGCCTGGAGCGGAACTCACGCTCACCATCGACACCTCCGCCACCCCCGGACACGTCAGTTGTTATGACAACGTGCTTGTCACCTCGGGCCCCAAAGCGTCGGGCCTAGCTGCCGAATTGCTTCCGGTGTTGACCGTGCCCGTGCGGGTCCATCTGATGCACTCGGCCACGCAGGCGAAGTTGAACACCACGCTGACCGAGGCGGATGTGCAGCGCATTTTCGGCAAGGTGAACAAGATATGGGCGCAGGCGGGCATTCATTTTGCGGTCGAGCCAGTGGCGTACACGCAGGCACGCGAGCTTTCTGGGGCCGGGAAGCTGAAGCAGGATTTTGCTCTCATGAAGGCAGCGGTTCCGAAGGAGAGCCTGAGCGCGACGGCTATCAATGTGTACTATGTCAAGGAGGTGGGACCGAACGGCTTCTACTACGGCGAAGCCATCGCCGTCAAGGACACGGCGGCATTGAAGCAGGTGCCGGGCGGTCTCGATGAGCCGATCCCGCGTGTGACAGCCCACGAAATCGGGCATGCCCTGGGCCTGCCGCACCGGCAGGATGACACCAATCTGATGGCCTCCGGGAAATCCGGCTACCTCTTGAATGGTGAGGAAATCCAGACGGCACGGGCAAAGGCCGGCGCGTATCAGGTACGCGGGGAGGGAGGGTGATGCCGATTGCAATTGTTAAATGGGTTGAATATCAACCGAGCATTCGGTGTGGAGGCGTGCGCAGCACCGTGGGGTGCGGATGCTTGCAGTCGCTGTGCGCAGCCAGCTTGCTGGCGTCAAAGGCCCCATGCTGTTGTCTTGGCCGACCGCAAAGCCAGCCCAACGTTCACGTCAGCAAGCTGCCTTCCGACAGCGGCAGCAAGCTGCACGCATTGCCTCGTTGCACTCGCCCTCCGGGCAACCTGCGGCTGGCTATCTCCGCTTCGCTACGGTTCCACGGTGCACGCCTCCACAATAAACACCGCCCCTACATGATGAATGCCTCATTCCACCCATTTATTGGTGCAATTGGTATGAGTGGTTGAGATGCGATCTGGTGGTGGCTGGCAGGTCTTTGCTTCCAGGGCATGCAGGGTTCTGTTCGTCCTTCAGACCGGTCTCAATAAGAGCGTCAACTTAAGCGTCGCCATCGCTGAGTACAGCTTGCTCTTCCTCCCTCGTCAAAACCCGCCATTCGCCTGGCTTCAGCTTCAAGTCATCAACCGTGAGGCCGCCGATGCGTACGCGGATCAGGCGTAGCGTGGGGAAGCCGACGGCGGCGGTCATGCGCCGCACCTGGCGGTTTTTCCCCTCCGTGAGTTCCAGCTCAACCCATGAAGTGGGGATGCTGGCACGATGGCGGATGGGCGGAATGCGCGGGGCGTGCGCGGGGTCGGGATTGAGACGGGCCGCTTTGGCGGGCAGGGTGGTGAACTCCTTCAAGCGCACGCCTCGGCGCAATTGGGCGAGGGCGTCGTCAGTGATGATTCCTTCCACCTGGCTGTGATAGGCGCGCGGGTGCTCGCGCCTGGGATTGAGCAGCCGGTCGGTCCAGCGCGCCTCATCACTGAGGAGGATGAGGCCCTCTGAATCGCGGTCCAAGCGGCCGATCGGGTATACATGGGCAGGGAAGCCAAACTGCGCGAGCGTGCGGTGGCTGGGGTGCTCCTGGGTGAACTGCGAGAGCACGTCGAAAGGCTTATGGAAGGCGATGAGCACTTCGAAATGCGGATTGCGGATTTGGGATTGCGGATTGGACGGCTCGCACTGAGCGCTCCACCACTCCTTTTTTACTTGGCGTAGCGTCCTCCCCGCGGTCCGGTCATCCACTTCCAGGCGCTTTCGATGTGGCTGCGGGGATCCTTGTACTGCGCTTCCCAGCCGAGCACGGCCTTGGCCTTGGCGGGATTGCAGATGAGCTCCGGCGGATCGCCGGCGCGGCGCGGGCCATACTGCACTGGCACGATGCGGCCCGTTACCTGTTCGACGGTCTGGATGATTTGTTTGACGCTGAAGCCGCAGCCGGTGCCGAGGTTCACCGCCGTGGTCTCGTGGCCGGCGCGCAGGTAGTTCAAGGCCAGGGCGTGGGCGCTGGCGAGATCATTGACATGAATGTAGTCGCGAATGCAGGTGCCGTCGGGCGTCGGATAGTCGGTGCCAAAGACGGTGAGGGCTTCGGCTTCGCCGGTGATGGCCATGAGGATGCGCGGGATTAGATGGGTCTCGGGATTGTGGTCCTCGCCGATCTCGCCGTCAGGATCGCAGCCGCTGGCATTGAAATAGCGCAGGAACACCGCACGCAGGCCCCAGGCGGTGCCGCAGTCCTTGAGCACGCGTTCGAGCATCTGCTTGCTGGCACCGTAAGGGTTGACCGGTTCCTGGGGATGGTTCTCATCCATGGGCACGAACTGCGGATTGCCATAGCTGGCGCAGGTGCTGGAGAAGATGAACTGTTTGCAGCCATGCTTCTGCATGGCTTCGAGCAGGGTGAGCGGCGCGGCGAGGTTGTTGCGGTAGTACTTGAGCGGGTCGGTCACGGACTCACCCACATAGGCAAAGGCGGCAAAGTGCAGCACGGCCTCGATCCGGTGATCGGTGAACAGCGTGTCGAGCAGTCCTGCATCGTTGATTCCGCCCCGGATGAAAGTGATGCGGTCAAGCGGCAGCGCCTCCGTGTGGCCAAAGACCAGGCTGTCGAGCACGATGAGGCGCTCGTTGTGGGCGAGCAGATGCCGGACGGTGTGCGAGCCGATGTAGCCTGCGCCACCGGTGATGAGTAGGGAGCCTGGTTGGGACATTGGAAAGTGTTCCAAGCAGAAAGCCCCGGCGCAAACACAATCATGCACCCCGGCAGGGTGGGCATGCTGGGCACAAAATGTCAGGTTTTCGTCATTTTCATATTCGGGCGTTGTCTTGACCGTAGCGGTTCGGCTCGCTACGCTCGCTGCCACTTATGGACAGCGTTAGACTCGGAATCGTCGGCCTCGGTAACATGGGCAAGGCCCATCTCTCCAACATTCGCGCGGGCAAGGTGCCTGGACTGCGGGTCACTGCACTGTGCGAAAGCACGGGCACGCTGCCCGAGCTGCAGGACGGAGAATCGCCCTTCTCCAACGTCAGCGAGATGATCAAGTCCGGCAAAATCGACGCGATCCTGATCTGCACCCCGCACTTTTCCCACACCACGATCGGCATTGAAGCTTTGCAGAGCGGCCTCCACGTGCTGGTGGAAAAGCCCATTTCTGTGCACAAGGCGGACTGCGAACGCCTTATCGCCGCGCACACGGACAAGAGCAAAATCTTCGCCGCCATGTTCAACATGCGCACGAATGCCTGCTTCAAGAAGGTGAAGGACTTCATCGACAGCGGCGAAATCGGCGCCGTGCGCCGGGTCCATTGGGAGGTCACGAACTGGTTCCGCACCAATTATTACTATGCCACGGGCGGCTGGCGCGGCACCTGGAAGGGCGAGGGCGGCGGCGTGCTGATGAACCAGTGCCCGCACAACCTTGACCTGTTCCAATGGATGTTCGGCATGCCGCAGCGCGTGCGCGGCTTCTGCCAGTTTGGGCGCTTCCACCAGATCGAGGTCGAAGACGATGTGACTGCGGTGCTCCAGTACGACAACGGCACCACGGCCACTTTTGTGACCAGCACGGGTGAGGCTCCGGGCCGCAATGTGCTGGAAATCAGCGCCGAGCAGGGCCGCATCACGGTGACTGACGGTGCGAAGATCCATTTCCAGCGCAACCGCCAGCCGATGAGCAAGTTTTGCATGGAGGCGGAGGCCGCGTTTGCCATGCCTGAGAGCTGGCATATGGAGATCCCGGTGGACGCCAGCGGCGGCCAGCACGTGGAGATCCTGCAGAACTTCACTAACGCCATCCTCAAGGGCGAGAAGCTGCTGAGCCCGGCCGACCAGGGCATCCACAGCGTGGAACTGGCCAACGCGATCCTGCTTTCCACCTGGCAGGACAAGACCATCGAGCTGCCCATGAGCTCCGCCGATTACGAGCGCCTCCTGACCGAGAAAGGCAACGCCTCCACGTTCCAGAAGTCCAAGGTCGTGGCCAAGGCCACGGCGGCTGACTTCGCCGCCAGCTTCCGCTGACCGGTCGATGAAGCCATCGCCTTGTCTGAGGGCGATGGCTTCGGGGCAGGCATCGTTAGAAGTTCAGACGCAGGCTGCCGTAGATGATGTTTTCGACCACCGAAGCGTGGACATCTTTGAGCACGTCATCGCCAAGCCGGACTTCGAAGTGGGGATGGTCGATGAAGGGACGCACGGCAAGTCCGGCATCAAGTTCGAGCAGCCGTGGAGTCACGCCATCCTGGGCGGTGAACCGGCCATCGCCATAGAGGTAGGAGCGGATCGCCGCCAGGTCATAGGTGGCATAGGCGCGGGCGAAGGCCCCGCTGTGGAAGGTTTGACCATTGAGACCGACCATCTGGCCTGGTGCAGCACCGATGCTCAGGAAGCTGAGGCGACCCGTGTCGTAGATGTCGGCATCGCCGAAGTAGCGGCGCAGTTCCACCTTGCCACCGTCCTCGCCACCGCTGGAACTGGTGAGCGAGTTGCCGCGGTTCAAATTGTTCAGGGCGTACACCGAGCCGCGCAGTTCAAAGCGTTCGAAGACGTTCCATGCCAGGCCGTAATCCAGGTCGTACTCGCGTTTGCTGAAGTCGAAACCACCCTGGGCCTTGTTGGTCACGCCCGGAGCGGAACGTTGCGCCCACAGTTGAGCGTCGGCAAAAATATAGAGCTCCTTGTTGGGCAGCAGGTCGACATTGACGTCAAGCTGGGCTGAAAAGAGCGGCTTAAAGCCAACTCCGTTGGGGGCCATGTGTGTGCCGCTGAAGACGAACGGAAGCTGCAGGTTGCCCCACACGTCAGGGGCTTTGGCGGGCTCGACGGCTTGTTTGCCATCGTCGGAACCCTTCACTGCCGGAGTGCTGCTGCCGAAATTGATGCGCACACTGCCATAGATGAAGCTGCGTGTGACGTTGGCCTGGAGATCCCGACTCACGTCATCGCCCACCCTCAGTTCAATGTTCTTGTGGGATTGGAATGGCCGCAGGGCCACGCCCGCATCGACCTCGAGGATCTTGGACGCGCCCGCCTTGTTCTGCATGTATTTGCCATCGCCAAAAATGTAGGCACCAAGGAAAGGCAGGTCATACGTGGCATAGGCGCGTGCGAAGAAGCCCGGCTTGTAGGTCAGTCCATCCTCGCCGATGAGGGTCTTGGTTGGCGCATAGCCGATGCTGACGAAGGAGAGGCGACCATCGTCATAGACGTCCGCCTTGCCGAAATAGTAGCGTCCCTCCACGTCGAATCCGTCATTGAAGCCGAAGGGGGTGCTGGTGGTGATGCCACGGTTGACGTTGTTGTTGGCGAAGACGGCTCCGCGCATCTCAAAATGATCGAAGGGTTGCCATGCCAGCCCGATATTGAGGTCGTATTCACGAGCGCTGGCTTGCTGGCTTTGGTGCGTCAAGGGGTCCGTGGTGCGGTTCTGCATCCAGTACTCAGTCTCGCTGAAGATGTAGAGCTCCTTGTTCGGCAGCACCGCGAGATTCAAGTCGAGGCGGGTCGATGCCAAAGGATGAAAGGGGGTGCCGTTGGGACCCATGCGGGTGCCGGATGGGATGCCGGTAAAGTCCAGATTGCCCCAGGCATCCGGCCCGATGGAAGTCGCGGTGGAGGGTGCGGTGGAGGGTGCGGTGGCGGCAGGGGTTGGAACTGGTTGATTGTCGTCAGGACCGGCCTCCACTGTTCCCGGACGGAATTGGCTCGCCACAATGACCGCGAGGAGTGCGGTGCCCCACCTGATTTTCGAACTACGGACTGTGGACATTGGCTGGCGTATCATGGAGAGGGAGAGGGATCAGGGTTCACCGCGAAGGAATCCAGTATAGCAGGCAATCCCAGGCGACCAACGGGAAACGGGATCAAAATGCGATCCCGTTCCGTCGCAACGATGGTGATGGGAACATCAAAGGCTGTCTAGCAAAAGATGGATGACAGTTTGTTCATCCACGCTCAATCCCGAAAACCGCGACTCAATTCAGTAAGGCCGGTGGAACGCGTGTGACCGGCCGTGGAAGCCATCGCTGTATCCCTTGGCATAGGCTTCCTGGTTGAGAGTGCTGGTCCTGGTCGTGGCAGGCTTGTGGCTCCAGTCATCCAGTCTGCCGCTGCGGTACCCGGCATCATAGGCCATCTCGTTCACATCCCGTTCTTCTTCCGGGTGTTGATGGAACCCGTCCTCGTAGCCTGTGCTGAAGATGGTTTCGCCTTCCGTCACCTGTTGAAATGGAATGAGCTTCTGCCTGTAGCGGGTCCAGTCCTGCGGCAGCGGGGTGAGCCTGTCGCTGAAGCCGCGGTTCCAGGCCACGTCGTAGAGCTGCCAGCGCTGTTCCGGATTGACTGGCGGGGGCTTGTCGTCGCGGCAGGCTCCGAGCGTGAAGCCCATGGCAATGGCGAGGATCAGGCACCCTCTTTGCCAAAGCAAATTCGGCAGAAGCGGGAGGCGTTCGTCTCCCGCATTCTGCCGAATCATCGAAGGGTGTTGTGTCGGTTTCCGAAGGGATCCGTCCAGATCAGTGGCCGGGACCGTCAAGGAAGCAACTGATGCCGATCAGGGCGCCTATGGAGTTCAGGCCTTGGTTGCGGATGGCCGTGTTGGCATTGGAAAAGTGGCGAAACTCGGCCTCGAGCAACAACGCGCAACGGGGGCTGAACATCCAGCGCACGCCGACGGCGGTCTCAAGATCGAACGACAGAGGTGCGCCGATCAAGCGTTGCACCCCGTTATCACGTGAGGCGTCGCTATACGCACCGCCAAATCCGAGCTGAGCGAAGGGCACGAGGCTCGCGCCCGGCTGGACAAAATTGCGCCGCAGCACCGCCTCGGACCCCACAATGTAATTGCCGGGACCGTCAAAAATGGGGCCGCCGAAGGCACCGAGAAGCAGCTCATTGTTGCCGCGGAAGAAGCCGCTGCCCTGCACGTCACAGAGCATCCAGCCGTAATCGACCTGGGCCAGGGCATAGTTCAGATTGGGCCGTCTGGCATTGTTGGGCGTGCCAATCGACCAGAAACTTGAGGCCCCAATATCGATCTCGTTCGCACCACTGACATAGGGAAACTCGGACGGGGGGACAGTTTGGATCTGCTTGCCCGAAGCGGGCGAAGGCTCGCCAGCGAAGAGTGACGAAGACACGGCGAGGAGGCTGGCGGCGGCCAGGAAGGCCTTGGAGGTTTGTTTCATGAGAGAGGCGGAGTGGTTGCCTGGGGTTGGGTTTGGAGAAAAGGCGACCTTTGGCGAAGGTTTGTGCCGATTGATGAGGCTTTGCTTCAGTGGAAGGAAGGACTTGTGATGCCGGGCGAGGGCTTTTTGGGGTGCGGCCACGGTGATTACGATTCCGCGCCACATTGGGCTGCACGGGAGTGCTTTACGTGCAGCGATTGCCCTTTGTAATCAAATTCCATCGGCTCCGCCACTGTCTTTATTTTTTGTTTTTACAAACGCAGCCGGTTCACGGCTTTGTCAGTTGTTCCCGCAACTCCAAGGCTTCACGGAAATTGGGCTGGGCGTTGAGGGCTTTGAAAATCTCCATCCGCGCTTCCTCCTTGCGGCCGAGCCGGGCGAAGATGGTGGCGCTGGCATAGGGGATGGAGGCATCGTGGGGGTTGGCGCGAAACCCTGAATCCAGGGCGGCGAGGGCTTCGGTGGTTTGTCCTTCACTGTTGAGGGCGAGCCCCAGATTGTACCAAGCCCGGGCGTTGGCCGGATCGAGCCTGGTGGCGTCGCGGAGGGCAGGGATGGTCTTGGCGAGATCGCCCGTTTCGGCCCAAGCGAGACCCAGTTTATAGTGGTACTCCGCCTCCTTGGGGTTCAGGCGGATGGCTTCTTGAAGTTCGTGAATGCTGGCCTGGGTGTTGCCTGCCACACTTTGCATGAGGGCGAGATCATGGTGAAAAGGCGGGGAGTTGGGGTCCCATTCAATGGCGCGTTGCATGTGGGTGATGGCCAGCGGCACATTGTGCCGGGCAAAATCGAACTGCGCCTGCTGCATCTGGCCGCTGGGCTGGTCGGCATTGATGGCGAGCATGTGCTGCAGTTCCCGGCCCGCAGCTGAATTCAGGTCCACGCTGTCGCGCAGAGCCCAGGCGGCGCTGGTGCGGACGCTGCGCACAGGGTCGTTGGTGAGCGGCTCGACAAGAGTGCGCAGGCCGCCTGGGTCGCCCTCCAGCAGGGGTTCCAGCGAACGCACGGCGCTTGCACGGACGAGCGGATGCTCGTGCTTGAGCTGTGCTTGCAGGGCGGTGCGCACCTCGTCATTGCCCAGCCAGCGGTCCAGCAGCAGGCAGGCGCTGGCTTTCCAATACGGGGTCTCGTCGCCCTTGAGCAGAGCGAGAAGGCCCTCGCGGGCGTCTTCATCGCCACGCTTGGCCTTGGCCAGAACGGTGGTGCGCTGGCGGCTGCGGCGCTGCATTCTTGGACCGTACCACTTTTCCACGGCGGCGAGAGTGAAGGCCGCATCCTTGTCCGTGTGGCAGCGGTTGCATGCGTTGGGAATGCCGAACTCCTTGGTCATGAGCGGATCTGGAATGGTGAAACCGTGGTCATGGCGGGAGTGGCGCTGCATGTACACGGTCTGCGGCATGTGGCAGTTCACGCACTGGCTGCCGGTGCTTTCGGGCTGATGGAAGGTGTGCGTGGCGGGCAGGATCACCGGGGCATTGGGGAAGCCGCCGGCGGTGTGGCAGCGCATGCACAGGCTGTTGCCAGGGAGGATGGGCTTGCTGGTGTGCGGATCATGGCAGTCGACGCAACGCACCCCGGCGTGGTGCATGCGACTGCCGAGGAAAGCGCTGAACTCATAGTCCTCGTCGCGGATCTGGCCGTCGGGGTAAAAGATGTCGCTGTGATCGGGGATGGCCAGGTAGTGATGATCGAAGAAGTTGTCGCCGGGCTTGAAATCCCCGGTGAGTTCGGTGCGCCGGGCATGGCACATGGCGCAGGTGTCGAGGGTCTGGTCTTTCGATTTGGGGTTTTGGATTTTGGCTTTGGGGTTTTCTGCGTGGGCTTTCATCGGGCCGTGGCAGGCCTCACAGCTCACCGTGGCCTGGGCCATGGTGGTGTGGAACGTGTCGGCAGACGCATCGTAGTTCTTGCGCACCCGGGTGTTGTGGCAGCCGGCGCACATCGTGTTCCAGACCATTCCGCGGCCCGTCCAGTGACCCCACTCACCGGGCTTGCGGTCTTCGTCGCCATACACATTGAACCACTCCGCCTTGTGCGGGTCCCAGGTGGCTTCCAGGGTGTGAACTCGCCCGCCTGTGCCGTTGACGAGAAACTGGCGCAAGGGGTCGTGTCCGATCACGCGCTCAACGTTGTAGGTTTCCACCTTGCCTCCGAAGCCCAGGGTGGTGACCTTGGCGGCTCCGTTCAACCATTGCACCGCAGTGGTCTGCGTGCCGTGCTTGAACGTCCTGGCCGGATCAAAGGCGCTCTGGTCGAGTTGAGGGCGCACGGGGCGTTCCGCCAGGCCATGGTGCGAGGTGGACCACTTGTCGAAGGCGGCGGCGTGGCAGCTTCGGCAGGCGGCGTCGCCCGCATAGCCGGCAAAGGCCCGGGCTTCGTCCTCCACGATTGGGCCGGTGGGCGCGGCGGCGGGCACCGGTGCAGCGACGGGCGTGTACCCGGGTGGCTTGGAGCACTGGCACAACAGCAACGCACCTCCGGCCACCGCGAGCATGAGCAAGGGCGCCCGCCAGGATCGTGGGAGGTGGGGGCGGACTGAATTCTGTTGGCTCATGCAAGGGTGGACCGGTCCGATCGATGCGGCCAGCCTGACTGATGCTGCGATGGGGCGGCAACCCTGAGGGGCACCCTGCTCCTGCTACTTCGCGGAGACGTAGTCAATCACCAGCACCTTGTCCAGGTAGGGACGCAGGACGGCTTTGAATTCGTCGTGGGCGGGGTGGGGGATGTAAACGTCCAGGCCGGCCTTGTCATTGAAGGTCACTAGGAAGCAGTGCGTGAAGCCCTCGTTCTTGTTCTCCGGGCTCACATTGGTGCCCCACTCGTAGCCCGTGATGGTGCTGACCTTGGTGCTGAGGGTGCGGAAGGCGGTCTCGACGGATTTGACCTGTTCGGGAGTGGCGCTGTCTTTGAACTTGAACAGGACGACATGACGATAAACGCCAGCATCCCCGGCTTGGGCTGAACTTTGGGACATAAGGGTGAGCATGCCGCAGGTGACGGCGACGAACAAGGCGAGACGTTTGATGAGATTCATGGGAGGGGAGGATAATGGGGAAGACCGAGGGGGAAAGCGCGAAGTGCGGGGTGTAGGATCTGCGCACTTCAACGGTTTCGCATGGGGCCGTGTTGCGCGATGATGCAGGACCTTGAAAACTTTAACAGATCCATCCCCGCCTCCCGGCCAGCCTGTTTTCGAGGCGCGGCAACTGCGCAAGGTCTATCACACCGGCGAGCTGGACGTGGTCGCGCTCAACGGCGTGGACATCGAGTTTTTCAACAGTGAACTGGTGGTGCTGCTGGGCGCCTCGGGCAGCGGCAAATCAACGCTGCTCAACATTCTCGGAGGATTGGATGTGCCGACCTCGGGCGGACTGAGCTACAAGGGCTGGGATCTCACCAATGCGGATGAGCGCACCCTGACGCTGTTCCGCCGCAACTGCGTGGGATTCGTGTTTCAATTCTACAACCTCATCCCCAGTCTCACTGCGCGCGAGAACGTGGCGCTGATCACCAGCATTGCACGCGACCCGATGACGGCGGAGGAGGCGCTGGACATGGTAGGCCTGGCGAACCGGATGGATCACTTTCCCTCGCAGCTCTCCGGCGGTGAGCAGCAGCGCGTGGCCATTGCCAGGGCGATTGCCAAAAAGCCGGAGGTGCTGCTCTGTGATGAGCCCACGGGTGCGCTCGACATCACCACGGGCATCACGGTTCTTGAGGCGGTCGAACGCATCAACCGTGAACTGGGCACGTTGACGGTGATCATCACCCACAATGCCAGCATGGCGCAAATGGCGGACCGGGTGCTGTATTTGTCCGACGGCCATCTGGTGAAGCAGCGCCGCAATGAAACAAGGATGCCAGCGCGCCAGTTGGACTGGTAAGGCAGCGAGGTCTGAAAACCAAACCCTGAAAATCCCGTGCTGATCCTGCCACTCGACCGCAAGCTCCTGCGCGACCTGTCCCACATGAAGGGCCAGATGCTGGCGGTGAGCCTGGTGATGGCCTGCGGGCTGGCCATGATGATCATGACGCGCTCGCTCATCCTCACCCTGGAGGGCACGCGCGACGCCTATTATCAGCACAATCGAATGGCGGATGTGTTCGATTCGCTCAAGCGCGCGCCGCTTTCGATGGCGGACCGGGTGGCGGCCTTGCCTGGGGTGACGGCGGTTGAACCCAGGGTGGTGGTGGATGTCACCCTTGATCTGCCGGGCCTGGCGGAGCCTGCCACCGGGCACATCGTCTCCTTGCCGGAAGACCGGCCGCAGGTGCTGAATCAGCTTTTTCTGCGCAGCGGCCGCCTGCCGCGCGTGGACCAGCGGAGGGAGGTCGTCGTCAGCGAATCCTTCGCCAAGGCCAATGCCTTGCGCGAAGGCGACAGCGTGGTGGCCGTGCTCAACGGCCACCGCGATACGCTGTTCATCACGGGCATCGGCCTGTCGCCCGAGTTCGTCTTCGAAGCCCGGGCGGGCGAGACCCTGCCTGACAACCGGCGCTTTGGGGTGTTCTGGATGAACTACCGCGCGGTGGCGGTGGCCTACAATCTGAACGGCGCGTTCAACGACCTCTGCATCGACCTGGGGCCGGGGGCGAACGCGGCCCCGGTGATCGCCGAGGTGGACCGGATGCTGTCGACCTATGGCAATGCCGGAGCCTACACGCGTCGCGACCAGCCCTCGGCCCAGCGCTTGAACGATGAATTGACCGTGCTGCATGCGCTTTCGGTGGCCTATCCCATCGTGTTCCTCAGCGTTGCCGCGTTCATGGTAAACGCCGTGCTGGCGCGCCTGATCCGGTTGCAGCGCGAGCAGATCGCCCAGCTCAAGGCGCAGGGGTTCTCGTCGTGGGAGGTGGGCTTTCATTACTCGAAATTCGCCTTCGTCATCGTGGCGCTCGGAACGGTCATCGGCGGCATCGCCGGACGCTTCATGGGCGGCAGCCTGGTGCACATGTACACGCTCTTTTTCCGCTTTCCGTCGCTGGTGTTCCACATGGACTACAGCTCGCTGGGGCTGGCCTTGATCGTCAGCACCTTTGCCGCCTCGCTGGGCGTGGCGGGCGTGGTGTGGCAGGCCGTGAAGCTCCCGCCTGCCGAGGCGATGCGCCCTGAGCCGCCCGCGGACTACAAGCCGTCGTTGTTGGAACGCATCGGCGTGGCGCAGCGCTTCAGCCCGACGTTTCGCATGGCTTTGAGAAACATTGAGCGCCGCCCGGTGCAGTCGCTCTTCACCATTGCCGGCCTGTCGCTTGCCACCGGGCTCATGGTCCTGCCCGGAGCGATGAGTGACAGCATCGACTACCTCCTGACCTACCAGTGGAACATGTCGCAGCGCCAGGATGTCGTGGTATTTCTGACCGAACCGGGATCTGGCCGGGGTTTTCACGATTTGCAGCATCTGCCGGGGGTGATCAGCGCGGAGCCGATCCGCTCCGTGCAAGCGCGGCTGCGCCGTGGCCCGCGATCACGCAAACTGGCGGTCACGGGCATGCCGCCGGGCTCGGATTTGAACCGGTTGCTGGATGCCAAAGGACGGCCGCTCGACCTGCCTGAGGACGGGCTGGTGATGTCATCGAAGCTGGCCGAAGTGCTCGGTGCCCGGCTGGGCGATGAGGTGCAGGTGGAGGTGCTGGAAGGCGCGCGACCGGTGCGCACCGCCGCCATTCGCGGTCTGATCGACGATTTTGCCGGTGTCGCCGCCTACATGGACCTGGCCAGCCTGCGCCGCTTCATGCGCGAGGGCGAGACGATCAATGGCGCGTATTTGACCATCGACGGCACCCAGTGGGACAAGTTCATGCGCAAGATCAAGGACACGCCGAGCTCCTCGGTGGTGCTGGTGAAGAAGGAACAGCTCGCGGCCTTCCGCAACACCACCGGCCAGAGCATCGGCATCATCAGGACGCTTTACTTCGTGCTGGCGGTCATTGTCGCGTTCGGGGTGGTGTACAACAGTGCGCGCATCGCCTTGTCGGAGCGCAGCCGCGACCTGGCCACGCTGCGTGTCGTGGGATTCAGCCAGAGGGAGGTGGCTGGCGTGCTGCTGGGGGAACTCAGCATGCTGGTGCTCGCCGCCCTTCCCACGGGGCTGCTGCTGGGCCGGGGGCTCACCACCGTCATCTTCTCCACCCTCAGCACGGAGACGGTGCGCATGCCGTTGGTGGTGGCGCCTTTTACCTACTCGGTCGCCGTTATCGTGGTGCTCACCGCTGCCCTGGCCTCGTTCTGGGTGGTGGCGGGCATGCTCAACAAGCTGGATCTGGTGGGCGTTCTGAAGGCGCGCGAGTGAGAGGGGCTGGACGGGGATAATTTGAGGCTTTTGAGCCAGCGTCAACCTCCCCGCTTTACACACCCGCCGCACCGTGCAATATGCGGCGCTTTTTCCGGTCTGAACGATCCTTGTGGATAACTTGGGCAGCGGAGTCGGAAGGAGCACTCCCCAAGCTTCTTTTTCGACTCCACACACATGCCCAAAGACACCAGCATCCGTCGCATCCTCGTCATCGGTTCAGGCCCCATCATCATCGGCCAGGGCTGTGAATTTGACTATTCCGGCGTTCAAGCCTGCAAGGCCCTGCGCGAAGAAGGCTACGAAGTGGTGCTGGTGAACTCGAATCCGGCCACGATCATGACCGATCCGGAGTTCGCGCATCGCACCTACATCGAGCCGATCACCCCGGAAATTGTCGAGAAGATCATCGTCAAGGAGAAGCCCGACGCCCTGCTGCCCACGCTCGGCGGCCAGACGGCGCTGAACACCGCCATGTCCCTCTGGAACAGCGGCTTCCTCACCAAGCACAACGTGCGCATGATCGGCGCGAATGCCGAGGCCATTGAGAAGGGTGAAGACCGCCTCAAGTTCAAGGATGCGATGCTCAAAATTGGCCTCGACCTGCCCCAGTCCGGCGTGGCCCACACTTTGGAGGAGGCGCGCAAGATTGCCGAGGAGATCGGCTCCCTGCCGCTGATCATCCGCCCTGCCTACACGCTCGGCGGCACCGGCGGCGGCATCGCCTACAACAAAGAGGAGTTCGAAACCATCACCGCCCGCGGCATCGACCTTTCCCCGGTCAGCGAAGTGCTCATCGAAGAATCCCTGCTCGGCTGGAAAGAGTTCGAGATGGAGGTCATGCGCGACAAGGCGGACAACTGCGTGATCATCTGCTCCATCGAGAACCTCGACCCGATGGGCGTGCACACCGGCGACTCCATCACCGTCGCCCCCATCCAGACGCTCACCGACCGCGAGTTCCAGATCATGCGCGATGCCTCGTTTGCCTGCATCCGCGAGATCGGCGTGGAAACGGGCGGCTCGAACATCCAGTTCGCCGTCGAGCCCAACACGGGCCGCATGATCGTCATCGAGATGAACCCGCGCGTCAGCCGCAGTTCCGCCCTCGCTTCGAAGGCCACCGGCTTTCCTATCGCCAAGATCGCCGCCAAGCTCGCCGTCGGCTACACGCTCGACGAGCTCAAGAATGACATCACCCGCGAGACCCCCGCCTGCTTCGAGCCCACCATCGACTACGTGGTGACCAAGATCCCGCGCTTCACCTTCGAGAAATTCCCCGGCGCCGATGCCACGCTCACCACGCAGATGAAGTCCGTGGGCGAAGCCATGGCCATCGGCCGCACCTTCAAGGAGTCCCTGCAAAAGGCCCTGCGCAGCCTGGAGATCAAACGGTTTGGATTGATCGGCGATGGCGCGGATGTGGAAGTCGACGACGAAACACTTACCACCAAGCTCACAGTGCCGAATGCCGAGCGCATCTTCTTCCTCGGCCAGGCCTTCGCCAAGGGCTGGAGCGTCGATCAGGTGTTTGAACTGACGAGGATTGACCGGTGGTTCCTGAGGCAGATCGAGCAGATCGTGGAGGCTGAAAAATCTCTCTGCCAGCCTGCATTCATTGATGACATGGCTAACTATGTTGAAGGCAACATTGGCATCAACCCTGAAGACGTCAGCAAGCAGGGCACATTCGAGCACAGCGTTCGTTTAGCCAAGAAGCTTGGGTTCTCTGATCGCCAACGAGCCTATGGTTTGAAAACGACAGAGAAGGAAGTTCGTGACCTGCGGAAGACTTTGAAAGTCATCCCCACCTACCGCCTTGTCGATACCTGCGCGGCCGAGTTCGAAGCCCAGACGCCATACTACTATTCCACGTACGGCACCGAAGACGAAGTGCGCGACAACGACAAAAAGAAGGTCATGATCCTCGGCGGTGGTCCGAACCGCATCGGCCAGGGCATCGAGTTCGATTACTGCTGCGTGCATGCCTCATTCGCCCTGCGCGAGCTGGGTTACGAGACCATCATGGTGAACTCGAACCCCGAGACTGTCTCCACCGATTACGACACCAGCGACAAGCTCTACTTCGAGCCCCTCACGCTTGAAGACGTGCTGAACATCTACGAGCGCGAGAACCGCCACGACCAAGTGCTCGGTGTCATCGTCCAGTTCGGCGGTCAGACCCCTCTCAATTTGGCCAAGGGCCTGGAAGAAAATGGCGTCCGCATCATCGGCACCTCGCCCAAAAACATCGAGCTCGCGGAAGACCGCAAGCTCTTCGCCGCCCTGCTCGATGAGCTCGGCCTGCTCCAGGCCGAAAGCGGCACCGCCACCTCCCTGGAGGAAGCCCTCGCCATCACCGCCCGCATCGGCTACCCCAGCCTGGTGCGCCCGAGCTTCGTGCTCGGCGGTCGCGCCATGCAGATCGTCTATAGCGATGCCGAGCTCACCCATTACATGAAGAACGCGGTGGACGCCACGCCCGACCGCCCGGTGCTGGTGGACCGCTTCCTCGAGGACGCCACCGAAGTGGATGTGGACTGCATCAGCGACGGCGAGACCACCGTCATCGGCGCGATCATGGAGCACATTGAAGAGGCCGGCATCCATTCGGGCGACAGCGCCTGTGTGATCCCTCCCTTCAGCCTGAGTGCCGCCATGCAAGACCGCATCCGCGACGCCGCCAAGAAGCTCGCCAGGGCCCTCAATGTGCGCGGCCTGATGAACATGCAGCTCGCGGTGAAAGGCGATGACCTGTACGTCATCGAAGTCAATCCGCGCGCCAGCCGCACCGCGCCTTTCGTCAGCAAGGCCATCGGCATTCCGCTGCCCAAGCTCGCCGCCAAGATCATGGCCGGCAAGACCTTGAAGGAGCTCGGCTTCACCGAGGAAGTTCATCCCAAGCACTATAGCGTCAAGGAAGCGGTCTTCCCCTTCAGCAAGTTCCAGGGCGTGGACATCATCCTCGGCCCCGAAATGAAGAGCACCGGCGAAGTCATGGGCATCGACTACGACCTCGGCATGGCCTTCGCCAAGAGCCAGATGGCCGCCGGCGGCACCCTGCCCACCGCGGGCAACGTCTTCATCAGCGTCAAGGAAACTGATCGCCCCAACGTCGTCCGCATCGCCCAAGGCTATGCCAAGCTCGGCTTCATCATTTACGCCACCAGCGGCACCGGCGGCGTGCTCAAAGAGGCAGGTATCGAAGTCAACATTCTGCCCAAGCTCGCCAGCGGCCAGCGTCCGAACGTCATCGACCTGATGAAGAACAAGGACATGGCGCTTGTCATCAACACCCCCAGCGGCAAGAACCCGCGCGAGGATGAAGTCAAAATCCGCACCGCCGCCATGGTCAACCGCATCCCCATCATGACCACCCTGCGCGGCGCCGATGCCGCGTTGAAGGGCATCAAGTCATTGCAAGGCAGCGCGGTGCAGGTGACGGCGCTTCAGGAGTATCATTCGTGAAATGAGCCAGTACTGAAGATTGTTACCCTATCACTATGCGGCTGCTCTATTGGAACTTGTATGGCAAAAACTTGGTCGAGCATTTAGCCGAGCTTGTCGAGTCGCGTGATATAGATGTTATCATCACGTCTGAGAACCATGCGAGCGCGTCGAAGCTTCCAGCAAGACTGTGTTCCATCGGAATTGGAACCTTTGTTGAAGCCTGGAATTTTACCGAACCAGTCAAAATATTCACGAGATTGCCTTCCAGCAGGGTTAAGAATCTTCAAGACGAAGGTAGAATTACTGCTCGTCGTATAGAGCCATTCGTTGGAATGCCGTTCACGCTGATTGCGCTGCATGGGCCAAGCAAGAAAAATCGAACAGACAGTGATCAAGCAGCTTGGATGTCGCACACACTTCGTCCGTTCATTGAAAAAGTAGAGCACTCGGAGGGCCACTCACGCACTGTTTTGATAGGCGACTTCAATGCTAACCCTTTTGAAGAGAGTATAATTGCCGCAAGAGGAATCCATGGAACCTCTTCTCGGATGATTGAGGTGCTGCAGATTCCTGGACCAAGGACAAATCAACAAGCTAAAGTCCGACCATGAGCCAGAAATCCTATCAGCGTTACACCCCCGAATTCAAGGAACAAGCCCTCGGGCTGCTTTCCCTGGGCA